>ENA-UOOM01003913-UOOM01003913.1-fermentation-metagenome-genome-assembly--contig:-NODE-3913-length-10263-cov-32.268025_pt1 | contig 10263 bp, 7 predicted proteins | sample MGYA00245781_ERZ724031 | MGnify/ENA primary metagenome ERZ724031 (study PRJEB28704, sample SAMN03018317) | fermentation metagenome | biome: anthropogenic terrestrial biome; feature: soil; material... | reverse complement strand
ACCACGAGCTTGTAGTATCTGGCTTTGGCTTTCTTGTAGCCTTGCAGCCTACCGAACTCCCTGATTCTGAGTGCGGTATGCTCTGCTAGTCCTTGCCAGTAGTGGGATGAGCGGTTGGCGAGATCATTGAACTGGTCTTTGAGGGTGTCTGCCAGCATCTCTTTGGTGTAGCCCTGCTCAATTGCTTTGGAGAGAGTGTCTGCGAAGTTATGCCTGATGTCTGCATCAAAGTGGTTCCCGATCCAAAACAAAGCTGCTTCTGTATGGTGGATGATAAGTGCTGATCTTCGATGCCCCAGAGCCCGATGCTGGACTTGGTTGGGGCTTGTACTTGTGTGTCTCGCAGTCCGAGCCGCACACAGCGGTCTATTATCGCTTTGGTGGGCTCATTGACCAGGGCAGCGACCTATCTCCCAACTGGGTATTAATGATGCCCATAAGCTTATCTATGGCGTTCTTGTTGAGCTTCTCGGCTCTTGGCATGTCACTCAGCATTTGGATAGCAAGCCTTGCAGCATCCTTGATCTCGGTCTTCCAGGCATTGTTGAGGACCCGGTAGTATTCCAACATGAGCTTATCGTAGTAGTTCATCAGAAGGAAAACCTCCGGACTTTGACTCTATTCCTGCCTATGTCGTACTCAGAGAACCTTTCCAGACATCCTGCCAGAGCATCACAGCCATCGATATAGCCATCAGGATAGGTGAGGAACTGACTGACCGAACCCGCCTCATCGAACATAGTCTCATGTGCTGGGCAAAAGGGTAGTGGAAAGATGTGCGGGAAATAGGTATGACAGAAGAACGAGAAGGCATCCCATCCCTCGCCTGTGGTTCTCCTGATGCACTCTGCTTTGGCTTCAGGATTATCGTCCATAAAAGGCAAGATGGAGATGGTTTTGGATGCGATCTCCGTCAGAGCCTTGTTATGGGTTTGCAAATTGCTGAATCAAGAGCGTCCTTGCCCAGAAAAGCTCCAATTCGGCCGGCATTTTCCTTCTTTATCAAGATTTTTCTTGACGTTAAGTGCGTGTTTTAAAGCTATGTAACATAGAACATAAAACTAAGTATCCAAAGGAGACACCAATGAAACGTAAGGTTATCATTATGGGCGCAGCTGGGCGCGACTTTCACAACTTCAACGTCTTTTTCCGTGACAACAAGGACTATGAAGTAGTAGCGTTCACCGCCACTCAAATCCCCGGTATCGATGACAAAAAGTATCCAGCCGCTTTGGCCGGAAAACTGTATCCCAAAGGAATCGAAATCAAACCTGAAAGTGAACTGAAGAAACTGATCCAAAAACACAATGTGGACCTCGTGGTCCTTGCATACAGTGACTTACCCTATGAAGTGGTAATGCACAAAGCCGCTCTGGTGAATGCCATTGGTGCGGATTTCATGCTGATGGGTGCAGAAAACACCACCATCAAAACCACCAAACCTCTAATCACCGTTTGTGCTACTCGCACCGGTTGCGGAAAATCCCAGACTACCCGTGCGGTTGTGAATGCCCTGAAGGCCCGTGGCTTGAAGGTTGTATCCATTCGCCACCCCATGCCTTACGGCGATCTGGTGAAACAAAAAGTTCAACGCTTTGCCGAACTTGCCGACCTTAAGAAACACAAATGCACCATCGAAGAGATGGAAGAATACGAACCACATATCCAAATGGGTAGCGTGATCTATTCCGGTGTGGATTATGAAGCCATCGTTCGCGAAGCCGAGAAAGAAGCTGACGTAATCATTTGGGATGGCGGAAACAACGACATTCCTTTCTACTCATCAGACGAAATGATTCGCATCGTAGTAGTGGATCCTCATCGTCCCGGCGACGAGATCAGCTACTACCCCGGCGAAACCAACGTATATATGGCGGATGTGGTTGTGATCAACAAGATCGACAGCGCCGATATGGACGACATCAACGAAGTACGTGCAAACGTGCGAGCCATCAATCCCACTGCCAAGATCATCGAAGCTGCTTCTCCGCTCTTTGTGGATCATCCCGAAATGATTCTGAACAAGAATGTACTCGTGGTGGAAGATGGTCCCACTCTCACTCACGGTGAGATGACCTTCGGCGCCGGTATGGTTGCCGCTGAGAAATACGGCTGTGCCGATTTTGTGGATCCACGCCCTTGGGCCGTTGGCGAGATCAAAGAGACCTTCGAGAAGTATCCGGATATCGGAATCCTTCTGCCAGCAATGGGTTACAGCGCTCAGCAAATCAAAGACCTGGAAAAGACCATCAATGCCACCGAATGCGATTCTGTGGTGATTGCCACTCCGATCGACCTGCGTCGCATCGTGAAGATCAAAAAGCCGGCTTGCCAGGTTCAATATGAACTGCAAGAGATTGGCGTACCCACAATTGCTGAAGTATTGGAAGGCTTTGCCACCAAAAAAGCTGCGAAGAAAGCAGCACCAAAGAAAGCCGCTCCCAAGAAAGCAGCACCAAAGAAGAAATAAGTAGAATCCATTAATACACATATAACCGGGGATGAGTCCAATACTCATCCCCGGCTTTAGCTTAAAGATAGACAAGAGGAAATATATGAAAAAGACAGCCGTTCTTGCCTTAGGCGGAAACGCAATAATAAAGGCGGGTCAAAAAGGAAATATATCTGAGCAATTTGCCAATACCAGAGACTCTCTGGGCGGAATCGTGGAACTGATCAGCAGAGGTTATCAGCTCAGTATTACTCACGGCAACGGTCCACAGGTGGGTAACCTGCTGCGCCAACAGGAAGCCGGAGAAAAAGAGGGTCTGGCAGCACTTCCTCTGGGCGTGCTCAACGCAGCCACCGAAGGTACTATGGGCTATATGATTGAGCAAAGCTTGCAAAACAAACTGCTTCAACACGGCATCAAAAAACAGGTGATCACCATTGTTTCGCAGGTGGTGGTAGATAAAAATGATCCCAGCATGCAGAATCCCACCAAATATGTGGGCAGCACCTACTACAGCGCTGAACAGGCAGAGGAACTGAAAAAGAGCCTGGGCTGGACTCTGAAAGAAGATTCCGGTAAAGGCTTTCGCAGAGTGGTTCCATCACCTATGCCCATCGAGATTATCCCTGCCGAAACCATCAACGAATTGGTTCATCAGGGAGAGATCGTGATCGCAGTAGGCGGTGGCGGGATCCCGGTTTATCGTGAAGCCAACGGTGCCCTGGAAGGGGTGGATGCAGTCATTGACAAGGATTTTGCCAGCGCACTTCTAGCCTTGAACATCAAAGCGGATCTATTTGTGATTCTTACCGGTGTGGACAAAGTTTCCATCAATTATGGCAAACCGGAGCAACAGGATCTGGAAGTAATGACAGTTGCTGAAGCACAAAAGCATTACAATGATAAGCAGTTCCCCGCCGGCAGCATGGGTCCCAAAATCCTTGCCGCGATCGACTTTCTGAAAAGAGGTGGTAGCGAGGTTCTCATTACCTCGATCGAAAAGATCGTAGATGCCTTCGAAGGTAAAACCGGAACGCGAATCGTTCACTGATATTATATAAACGTGGGTTCGCCCACGTTTTTTTGTGCAGATATTCCCTACAATGGGCACAAGGGTAGAAAAATGGCAGCAAAGGCACACTATAGCTTGATTTGCTGTCTAGCACAAACAGGAAACGGGCTGCATCGTGGAACAGATATCTTTAACCGCCATTTGCTTTTGTTTTGCTGATACCATTCCTAATCTTAGAACAAAAAAAAGCCGGTATAAATACCGGCATGAATCACTTGAAGAGATTTACATCTCGATCATCTGAGCATTTACATAATTGATAGCATTGAGTTTGTCTATCATTTGTTTCAGCAGAGCGGCTTCGCCTTCTACTTCCAACACAACTAAGCCATCATTGGCGCAGAACTCTTTGGATACTTCATGCAGGCCCAGACGTACTTTGATGTTGCAACCGAAATCGGTGAGAATGCCTTGCACTCTGGTGGCCTCGGTGGCACGATGGTCGATCTTGATCAGTACTACTTTGTAAATCATGTTTTCCTCCTGTCTATATTGTTATTTTGATTTCTTTTGTTGTTTTGCCCAGCTGTCACGCAGGGTGGTAACGCGATTAAACACGGGTTTATCCGCGGTATGGCAGGTGTCTGCACAAAAATAGCCCAAGCGCAAAAATTGGAATTTCTCTGAAGGCTTTGCATTCGCAAGCGAACACTCGGCAAGGGCGCAGTTGTTAACGGTAAGGCTTTCGGGATTCAGATAATCCAGATAGCTTTTTCCTTCATCGATTTCGGCCAGATCAGGGATCCTGAACAGGTGCTCGTAAAGCCGTACTTCCATCGGTATGGCGGTCTGTTCGCATACCCAGTGAATAGTGCCTTTCACCTTGCGTCCGTCCTTACTCCAGCCGCCGCGGCTTTCGGGATCATAGCTGCAGATCAGCTCTGTTACATTGTCATCTTTATCTTTAATCACTTTTTCGCAAGTGATGTAATAGGCGTGTTTCAGGCGCACTTCTTTGCCGGGAGCGAGGCGGAACCAGCCTTTTACCGGCTCGTCCATGAAGTCTTCCCGTTCTACATAGAGATAGCGTGAAAAGCTGACTTTGCGGCTGCCGGCGTTGGGATCTTCCGGGTTGTTTTCCGCATCCAGTTCTTCGATCTTCCCTTCGGGATAGTTTGAGATCGTAAGCTTGATGGGATTAAGTACCGCCATGCGGCGAAGGGCTTTTTTGTTCAGATCTTCACGAACGCAGAAATTGAGCAGATCGTAATCCACCATGCTATTGGCTTTGGCAACCCCGATGCGATCAGCAAAATCGCGGATGGCTTCGGGAGTGAACCCACGGCGGCGCATCCCGGCGATGGTGGGCATCCGGGGATCGTCCCAACCGTTCACGTAGCCTTTTTTCACCAGTTCCAAAAGCAGGCGTTTACTCATTACAGTGTAACTGAGGTTCAGACGCGCAAATTCTATCTGCCGCGGGTGGCAGGGCACCGGTAATTGATCCAAAAACCAGTCGTAGAGGGGGCGATGGTCTTCAAACTCCAAGGTGCAGATGGAGTGGGTGATGCCCTCCAAAGCGTCTGAAATGCAATGGGTATAATCATACATGGGATATATCTGCCAACTGTCTCCGGTACGATGGTGGTCTGTCTTCTTTATGCGGTAGATCACAGGATCGCGCATGTTCAGATTGGGGCTGGCCATGTCGATCTTGGCGCGCAGGGATTTACTGCCATCAGGAAATTCTCCGGCTTTCATGCGGCGGAAAAGATCGAGATTTTCTGCAATGCTGCGATCCCGGTATGGGCTGTTCTTTCCCGGAACGGTAAGAGTCCCGCGGTAGTCGCGCAGCTCTTCCATACTGAGGTCGCATACAAAAGCTTTGCCGTCCTTGATCAATATCTCGGCATATTCATAGAGTTTGTCAAAGTAATCCGATGAGTAAAAAAGCTTGTCGTTCCAATCCCAGCCCAGCCAACGGACATCTTCCATTATGCTGTTCACATATTCCACATCTTCTTTTACGGGGTTGGTGTCGTCAAAGCGTAGATGACATCTGCCCTTGTAATCTCGTGCCAAACCAAAATTCAAGCAGATGGATTTGGCATGACCGATGTGCAGATAGCCATTTGGTTCGGGAGGGAAACGAGTAATGATGTAATCATGCTTTCCACTCTTTAAATCCTCATCTATGATGTTGCGAATAAAATTTGTTACTATAGTCTTCTCTTCGTTTTCCATCGATTTGTTCTTTCCTTGATGATAATATACTAGTTTCCAATGCACGATATGGCACAATCCAGTCAAGATAATTCTTTATGTGGTGCAGGCTCTAATCTGGTTTTTGGCTTGACAGCCATATCTGCTCAAAAGATTTTGCCATAATAGTAATGAATGGAGAATATATGAAGCGTTTTAACACAGAGAAAATTGAAAAGTATATGAGGATGCTGTTTATCTTGCTTAGCACGTTTGCCGTTGTTTACAATTTTGTGGATCAATCTTGGGAAATATTCTGGTCTGCCGTGATGACCTTGATTCTCTTTATGTTGCCCACACTCTTTGCTAAACGCAGCAATATCCGCATTCCGGCACTGTTTCAGATCATTATCATGCTCTTTGTGTTCGCTTCAATGTATTTGGGTGAGATCCATAGCTACTTCTATCGCTTCACTTGGTGGGATCGCATGTTGCATACCAGTTCTGCGGTTTTACTCGGCTACATCGGCTTCCTTTTGATCTATGCCCTGAACAAAGATAAACGGATGCATATACACATTAGTCCCTTCTTTATGGCTCTGTTCAGCTTTTGCTTTGCCCTGATGATAGGTACAATGTGGGAGGTTTTTGAATACGCGGTGGATAGCCTGCTGGGATTAAACATGCAAAAGGCAAGGAATTTGGAACAAATCTATGGCAGTTTCGATACCAGATTGGGAGTAAAAGACACTATGCAAGATCTCATTGTAGATGCCATAGGCGCTTTGTTTGTTTCTTTATTGGGGTACATTCACATTAAGCGCAAACAGCCCCCCAATTCCGCGTTTTGGAAATTACATAAACAGTTTATCTCCGAGAATCCGGAACTGTTTGAAATCAAAAAATAATTGAAAGTATATGATGTTCTATGATTGGGATGGGGGATCGTGTCCGTGGCCATTGGGGCGCAGCTTATAAATGAAGAGCTAGCGTTTTTGGGGCTGCCGAAATTTGATGTGCCAGCCTTAATCGGCCTGTAGACTATCTTGGGTTTTGCAATCTCTAGTGGCAATTAAGCGAATATATCTCTGCCGGTCCGGCCTTGATGTGCTATAAAATTTGTGTTGACAGTATTGTTAGCTTGAATGATTGTACATTAACCGAGATAATAAAAAGTTATAGCGACAACGTAATGATGCGAAGCGCCTGTAATCTTTCATGATGGGGCTGATTGATGTGAAGCTTGATGATTAGACACAGGCATAAAAATTCCGGATTATTTATTGACGGATGAACCCGATAACGGGCTGTGTGACGGCAGCCTGAACTCGCTAGGAGATAGTATGAAATATATGCTAATGTTCTTCTTCTGCCTGCTGACAGTATTGCTAAGCGGGGCCAATCTTTATAATATCCCTTCTCCGGTTAAACAACCGGATGGCACGGTGTTACAATTGCTGGCCAGTGGCGATGAATATGCCAATCGCTTGCACGACGAGGATGGCTATACCATCATCCAAAGCCCCATAGATGGTTATTACTACTATGCAGAATTGAGAAACGGCGAACCGGCCCCTTCCGTCCATAGGGCAGATTCCTCCGATCCTCGCGCTTTGGGCATCAATCCCGGCATTCGTGTTTCCAAGGAGACATACAAGGCCAAGAAACAGTTTATGAATTCCCACAGTCGGGCAGGAATCCGGGGACCAAACACCGGTACTGTAAATAATATCGTTGTATACATACGTTTTTCAGATCAGGCGGAATTCGATATCCCTCGCTCTGTATTTGATGCGAAGTTCAACGCGGAAGGAGATGATGCCATATCTCTGCGTAATTATTTCCATAAGGCTAGCTACAATCAATTGAACTATGTGTCCCACCATTATCCGGTCTGTTCACCCCAGATCAATCTCTCGTATCAGGATGTCCATCCCCGGGATTATTATGTGCCATACAACTCAAGCACAAATCCTCAGGGATATTATGGCGAATGGCAGCGTGTCGAACGTGAACAAGCGCTGTTGGCTTATGCCATCGCCGCTATTGCAGATCAGGTGCCTGCCGAACTGAATATCGACGCCGATCATGATGGTTATGTGGACAATGTCTGCTTTATCATTCGCGGACCACACACTGCTTGGGCGGATCTGCTCTGGGCCCACCGTTGGGCATTGTATAATGAGAATGCCTATATCAACAGTAAACAAGTGTGGGACTTCACCTTTCAAACAGAGGATCATAATGATGTGAACACACTGTGTCATGAGATGTTTCATAGCGTGGGAGCACCGGACTTGTATCATTACGAACATGACGGCCTGACTCCTGCTGGCTGCTGGGATCTGATGGAAAGCGGATTTGGCCATATGGGCATGTATATGAAACACGTTTATGGTGGCTGGATCGATGGGATACCTGAGATAACTTCACTAGACACTTATACTCTCAATCCGGTTACTTCTGCAACAAACAACTGTTTCCAGATGTCAATCCCGGACAGCGATGAAACCTTGGTTTTCGAATACCGCAAAAAAGACAGTGATATCTTTGAGGCAAATCTACCCGGATCAGGCTTGCTGATCTATCGTATAAACTCATACTTGGAGGGTAATTCTGATGGTCCACCGGATGAAGTCTATATCTTCCGTCCGGACGGCAATAACATGAACAATGGTCGGCTCGCTGAAGCAGCGTTCTGCCTTGAAGAGCAGCGCACCGTGTTCAATTCCTTCAGCAATCCTCAGGCTTGCCTTAGCGATGGCAGCCCGTTCAATGTGAACATTGTGGAGATTGGCAGCGCCGGTGAAACCATCAGTTTCAGATTGGCTGCAAATACTGAAGATAGTCCTCCAACCATCCAATCTCTTGTCCCTTCCGAAGGCACTCATGTGCCGAACAGCAGTTTTGCCATAGCGGTGGATGTAACTCCCACAGAGAGTTCGATCGAAAGAGTGGAATTCTTTTTTGATGAGGAATTACTGGGGGAAGACTTATGGCCACCATATATCTGGATGATGGATGAAGACAATCTCACTCTGGGCTCACACGAGATCAGTGTTGTTGCCTGGCAGCAGAACGGCACTCACAGCACGAAAACCAATCAGATAGAGATTATTGACCCCTGTCTATTGAACTGGTTCGATTATGTGACCAGCGATCCGGAATGGGAAGCTTTCGGCCGCGGAGCGGTGCCCATCAAAGTAGCTGTGGAAATGGATTTGGGGGATCAAGATTATCGTGTGCATGCTCTGCGCTTCCAGATGGCACGGGATACTTGGGGTGATCCCTATTCATTAGGCATGGTGTACAGCCGGATCAATCGCTTCGCTGATGGTGCCATTACAGACGAAGTTCTTATGGATTTGGGATACTGCTACAATATTGATTACTCGCCGGATTTTACTACCGTCATTCAGGATACAACTACGATTTCTGGTCAGATCGCTGTGATCTTGGAGTTCGAAGAATATCAGAACATCATCTTCGACAACAATGCGATATGTGGTCATACTTGGATTACCGAGCCCGGTCGTCCCTGGACTGATGCTCTGGCTCGTGGCATCATTGGTGCGGCTGATATCCGTTTGCAGTTGCAAGCTCCCACATCTGCTGCCTTCGATCCCCTGGTTCCGGCGGCGAAGTTGAAGCTGTCCAACAGACCCAATCCCTTTATAGAGAATACAGAGATCCATTATTCGTTGAAGGATAACTCTTTATACACGATCAGTATCTACAATCTCAAAGGTCAAAAGATCCGTAGTCTTGTGCAGGGAAAAGGCCAAGCCGGCAACTTCTCTGCTATATGGGACGGCAAAGATGACGCCGGGAAGCAAGCTGCATCAGGTGTTTATCTCTGCCGGGTCATTACCGGGAATCAAAGCGCGACCCGCAGGATGGTACTGATTAGATAGATAACTTTGAACCTATAAGGGATACCTGCTCCAATGTGGCTGTTTCCAGAGCCCTGATTTGATCTATCCAAGCTTTGGGGACTTCATTCAGGCCGTGATCAATTTGGCCGGAACAGCATTGCTATTGTACTGTGACTTGATCCGGATTTATTCGTTTATAATCCTTTGATGCTTTCCTTTAACAGATTTGTTCTTTCTTCCCCTGCAATCAGGACTGAGAAGCCAGAAATTGTATTGACAAAAATAATCACTTGAAAGCAAGTGCAGCCACTATGATGAATAATATGAAAGCAGTATCGGACACAGAGATAGAGCTCTTAGGTAAGCTTCAGAATACTCTGATTGATATGGCACATGAAGACGCGATAAATGCTCTGTCACAAATGGAATATTTGGTAACGAACAGGAATTTCGGCAAACAGAAGCAAGTCTACGCGAATACGGTCAGCAAAATTGGCGAGTATTATGGGCGTCATGGGCAGATTGATCAGGCGACGGAACAGTTTTCGCAGATGCTTGATTTTGCCCGCAAGAACAGGCTGAAAAAAGTGGAAATCACTGCTTTATCCAATCTCGCTTTATGCAAGGCCCAATTAGGGAAATTCCTTGATGCGATAGAGTCTTGGAAGCTCATCCTGCCAAAAAACAGGGATGTGGAGCGGCGCATCAATATACTGAGTAAC
>ENA-UOOM01003912-UOOM01003912.1-fermentation-metagenome-genome-assembly--contig:-NODE-3912-length-10267-cov-11.123678_pt1 | contig 10267 bp, 9 predicted proteins | sample MGYA00245781_ERZ724031 | MGnify/ENA primary metagenome ERZ724031 (study PRJEB28704, sample SAMN03018317) | fermentation metagenome | biome: anthropogenic terrestrial biome; feature: soil; material... | reverse complement strand
GAATCAGTCATACCGTTTATAACTTTAACCGATTTAAGCGAATCTTTTGGCAATTCAGGTTTTACTATGGCCCAATTTGCAAAACCGTAATCAAGCAGTTTTGAAGCTGAAGAAAAGCGATCTTTTGTATTTGATGCACCAAGAATAACAGAAATCAACTTAACATTATCTCTTTCTGCCGTTGCAGAAATACAGCTTCCGGCTTTACCGGTAGTTCCGGTTTTAAGCCCTGTAATTCCCTTGTAGCTTTTAATAAGTTTATTGGTATTAACAAGCTGAGTTTTACCCCCGCGGATATTTTCTATCCAAGTCGTAGTATAATCAAATATTTTTTTATGTTTCATAAGCTCACGCGACATAAGTGCAACATCATATGCTGATGTTATATGACCGTCTTCATCAAGACCGTTACAGTTTTTAAAAACAGTGTCTTTCATTCCAAGTGTTTTTGCTTTTTCATTCATCTGTTGTATAAATTCTTCTTCGCTGCCAGAAACATATTCAGCCAGTGCCACAGCCGCATCATTTGCGCTGGCTATTACTGTAGCTTTAAGCATATCATCCACGGTCATATTTTCACCGGGTTTAAGCCATATGTCTGAGCCGCCCATTGATGCCGCATGTTCACTTGCAGAAACCAAATCGGTAAGTTTAATTTTACCGCTGTCAACAGACTCCATAATAAGAGTAAGAGTCATAACTTTGGTTATTGATGCACATGGGCGTTTTTCATGTGGGTTTTTCTCGTAAAGCACTTTACCTGTTTCTGCTTCCATTAATACTGCTGACGGAGCTTTAACCTCCTCGTCGGACAAGGCAAATGCTTGAACAGGCAATAAAGACACTATCAACGCTGCAGCAAGTACGCTTGCCGACAACTTTTTGAACTTCATATTCAGCACCTCCATTTTATTAGTAATTCTTATGCCAAATATCAAGTTTCTATCCATAAAAATGGGGCTGAAAATAATTCAGCCCAAAATAAACTACTGTCTTACAGATATACCTTTTCTTCTTAAATAGTTTTTAAGCTCCGGAATTGTGATTTCTCCAAAATGAAACAGAGATGCCGCAAGAACTGCATCAGCTTTTGCTGATGTGAATGCATCATAAAAATGTTCCATTTTTCCCGCTCCTCCAGACGCAATAACCGGTATTCCTACATTTTCTGAAACAGCTTTTGTAAGTTCTATATCGTATCCATTTTTGACGCCGTCGCATTCCATACTTGTTAGTAAAATTTCACCCGCACCTAATTTTTCTGCTTCCTTTGCCCATTTTATAGCGTCTTTTCCGGTATCCACACGTCCACCATTTAAATAAACCGTCCAACCGCCTGACTTAAGTCTTTTTGCATCTATTGCACAAACAACACATTGACTTCCAAATTTTTGTGCAGCTTCCGAAATTAATAAAGGATTTTTAAGCGCTGCAGAATTTACTGAAACTTTATCTGCACCAGCTCTTAAAATTGCTGTAAAGTCACTAACTGTTCTTATTCCCCCGCCAACTGTAAAAGGAATAAATATTTTTTTTGCTACTTCTCGCACAATATTAAGGATAATCCCTCTTTCTTGCGATGAAGCTGTAATGTCAAGAAGTACAAGCTCATCAGCGCCCTGTCTGTCATATTCTATTGCCGCTTCAACAGGATCACCTGCATCACGTAAATTAATAAAATTTGTCCCTTTTACAACCCTTCCGTCATTAACATCAAGGCAAGGAATAATTCTTTTTGCGTACATAGTATTCCCCCTGTTATTTTACAAATGAAACAAAATTCTTTAAAATTTGAAGCCCCGTTTTTCCGCTTTTTTCAGGATGAAATTGTGTAGCAAAAAGATTTCCATGTTGAATAGATGCATCTATTTTTACTCCGTAATTAGTTGTAGAAGATACAACATTTGGATTGTCGGCTTTTAAATAATAAGAGTGGACAAAATACACATATGGATTTTGTCCAATGTTTTGAAATAACCCATCATATTCTTTTATATTGAGTGAATTCCATCCTATATGGGGAATTTTAAGACCATTACCTGCGGGTATTTTTTTTATCCTGCCTTTTAAAATCCCAAGTCCGTTTACTCCCGGCGATTCTTCACTTTCTTCAAAAAGCAACTGCAAGCCTAAGCAAATTCCTAAAAACGGCTTACCACTTTCTATAAATTCCAATACAGGATTAACAAAATCGGATTTTTTCAAGCAGTTCATAGCGTCGCCAAATGAGCCCACACCTGGGAGGACAGCGGCAGAAGCACTTTTTAGTTCTTCCTTGTCAGCCGTTACTTTTACATCACAGCCGATAAAGTTAAATGCATTTTTAACACTTTGTAAATTTCCTGCACCATAATCAATTACAGCAATCATTCCACATTATCCTTTATTTAAAATATGAGATAATTTTATCATTTCTTCATATAAAAGGCAAATACTTAATTAGTTATTAAATTTCTTAGTAACTGCCAAAGTAAAGGTTTTTATCATGCCATTCAAAATTGACAATAATTAAATAAAAATGTATTATTAGGTACGATGTTTTTCATATTATCGGAGGAAGAAAATGGATTATATAACTTTAATAGGTATTGCTGTTGGATTAGCAATGGATGCTTTCGCTGTCAGCATTACAAACGGTGCGGCTATAAATAAAAATGTTACAGCAAAATTTACTTTTAAGCTTGCTTTTAGTTTTGGCTTATTTCAAGCGTTAATGCCTATGATTGGCTGGATTATAGGTAAAGCGGGGGAAAACCTAATAAATGCCATAGATCACTGGATTGCATTGATTCTTCTTTCATATTTAGGTATTAATATGATTATTGAATCAAAAAAAACAAATGAAAATGCAGTTTCGATAAACGATATTAGTTTTAAATCTCTGATAGCTTTTTCCGTAGCTACAAGCATAGATGCACTTGCAACAGGAGTAATTCTTCCTTCCACAGTGGGAGCACAAACTATTGGATTAATGCTGATATCCGTTGGTATTATCGGTCTTATAACTTTTGTACTGTGTTATTTCGGAGTTTATATCGGAAAGAATTTTGGTAAGATGTGTTCTTCAAAAGTTCAAATAATAGGCGGATTAGTCTTAATAGGAATCGGTATAAAAATATTTATCGAAGATGTTTTCTTTATGTAATTTTATAAGCTGAACTAACCGATTCAATTCTATTCATCATTTCATCTTTTAAGTTTTGTGGAGAAAGTACGATAATTCTGTCGCCATACTGCATAAGCCATTCTATCAGTCCCTCACTTACAAAAACATTGGCACAAACTGTAAATGCGTTGTTATCATGGCATGAAAATTCAGTTTCACTGCCAAATTTGTCTACAATAGTATCAAGAAGATTATTTGAGCATCTAAGAATTATCTGCTCACATTTACCGTTATACATATTAAAGGTCTTTTTAGTATAATCCGCACTGTCAAAACAATCATTATATTCACAGACTTCATTGAAAGGCCTTGAGGCTAACTGTGTAACACACACACTTTTCATTCGGTCCAACCTATAGTTGCTTATACTGTCGTATTTTTCGTAATTGCCAACAAGATAATATTTATCATTTTCCCATATTAATGAATAAGGACTTATGATAAATTCCCTCCCCCTGTCGTACTGTACCGTTCTGTCGATTATTATTCGGTGATGATAGAAAAATCTAATTTTTCTATTTTCCGAAATTGCACGATTTATGGTATCTATATTATAATATATTTCTTCATTTTCAAATTTAACACGTTCTTTAACGTAAATTTGGTTTAACACTTGTTCAGCTTGATAGCAGCTTAAAAGTTCACAAAGCTTCTTAGTTAAATCTTCTGTTTTTTTATTCGTAATAAAAGACGCCGTAAGTACAGCATCCATTAAAAGTCTTACTTCAGCAAGTTCAAAACTTCTTTTTGCTATAAAAAAGCCTTGTTTAGGTAACCTTGTATAAATAATATCTATTCCAAATTCAGTAAGTGCCTCAATGTCTCTGTAAATTGTTTTTCTGTCTGTATTTATTCCTTCGTCATTCAAAAGCCTGCACAATTTGGCAGCAGAAAGTGGATGATCTTCGTCCGAATACTTGTTAAGTAATTTTAATAATAACAATAATTTCAATTTAGAATTAGCATAACATCCCAAATAATCACCAGCTATTTTTATATTTACTCACTTCATATTACAATATATCATATATGGAAATTTATTTCTATTTCAAATCTTGATTTTTATAATTTTTGGAATTTTTAAGTAATTTTTGCACAAATTCATCTTGTGTTTTTGCTGCAAAATGTTATAATTATAAGGTAGTTATATTTTTTGGAGGATAAAATAATGGCAATAAAAATTTTAACTGCGCGTCAAGCCGCAGATTTAGTCCCTGATAATATTAATTTTGCAACAAACGGTTTTATGGGAGCAGCAGTCGCTGAAGAAATTTTAGCAGAAATTGAAAACCGATTTTTAGAAACCGGAAAGCCAAATAACCTTACCCTGCTATTTTGTGCAGCACAAGGCGACGGAAAAACAAAAGGTTTAAATCATATGGCTCATGAAGGATTAACAAGCAAAGCTATTGGAGGCCACTGGGGCATGGCGCCAAAGCTCGGGCAGCTTGTTACAGATAATAAGATTATTGCTTACGATTTCCCACAAGGTGTTACAAACCATATGTTTAGAGATATGGCTTCTCACAGACCGGGTACTCTTTCCCATGTTGGCTTGGGTACATTTATTGATCCCCGTAATTTGGGCGGAAAATTAAACGAAAAGACTAAAAAATGCGAAGACCTCGTAAAACTGATGGAAATAGACGGTAAAGAATATTTATTCTATAAAACACATCCTGTGGATTTTGCCGTTCTTGGGGGTACATACGCTGACGAAAACGGTAATATTTCAATCGAACGCTGCGGTGTTCGTGCCGAATCTCTTGCTGTAGCTCTGGCTTGTAAAAACTCAGGCGGTAAAGTAATTGTACAAGTTGAACGTGTAGTAAAAGCCGGTTCACTTGACCCACAAAAAGTAGAAATTCCCGGAATTTTAGTAGATGCTGTTGTAGTTGTAAGTGATATGAAATATCATATGCAAAACTTTGGGACACAATATAATCCGGGTTTTTCCGGTGAACACAGAATGGGAATGGCTGAATTTTCTCCTATGCCACTTAATAACAAAAAGATTATTGCTCGCCGTGCAGCTATGGAACTGAAAGATGGAAGTGCCGTTAACCTTGGGATAGGAATTCCTGAGTTCGTTTCAACCGTTGCTATGGAAGAGGGTATTACAAATAAATTCACTTTGACAGTTGAGTCCGGTATTTTTGGAGGAAATCCTCAAAGTGGAATTAATTTTGGCGTCAGCTTAAATCCCGATAGTATCATATCTATGCCTTCCATGTTCGACTTTTATCAAGGTGGCGGACTTGATCAAGCATTCCTCGGCTTTGCTGAATCGGATAAAGACGGAAACGTTAACGTTTCAAAGTTTGGTGCTAAACTTCCGGGCTGTGGCGGATTTATTGATATTACACAAAATTCTAAGCAAGTTTTCTTCTGTGGTACATTTACTGCAAAGGGACTTAAGACTGAAATTAAAGACGGAAAGCTTCATATCATTAATGAGGGCAGCGTAAATAAATTCCGTGAAAGTGTTGAACATATTACATTTAGTGCAAAAACAGCCATAAAAGATAATCTTCCCGTACTGTATATTACAGAGCGTGCTGTATTTAAACTTACAAAAGACGGTATTGTACTTTGTGAAATTGCACCAGGAATTGATTTAGAAAAAGATGTTTTAGCTCATATGCCTATAAAGCCAATTATTTCACCTGACTTTAAGCAGATGGATGAAAGAATTTTCAGAGATGAAGTAATGGGTTTAAAAAACGATTAACTAATTTGTTTTATATTTAATTAAATAAATGGTGCGGAATAAATCCGCGCCATTTTTATCTTATAAAGTTGAAATGTATACTTACTAACATAGCTTATTTCAGATTCTATCTCATAGCGGATTGTCACTATCATAGTATGTTACTCTTGTGGAACAACGATAAAAAGCACTCCTTTAGCTGTATGTAAACTAAAGGAGTGCTTTAATTGTATTAATTAAGTAGTTTTAATTAAAATTAGGCATTTTTAGCAGCCATAACTTTTTTAATTTCCTCAGTGAAGATTGGAATAATCTTCGTAACATCTCCGACGATGCCATAATCAGCGACTTCGAAAATAGGTGCGTTTTCATCCTTGTTAATTGCAATAATAACATCGGACTCTTCCATACCTGCAAGATGCTGAATAGCACCGGAAATACCACAAGCAATGTAAAGATTTGGACGAACTGTTTTACCGGTCTGGCCAACCTGAATGTCTTTTTCAACCCAACCGGCATCTACGCAAGCTCTGGAAGAACTTATTGTTCCACCGAGAGCATCTGCTAAATCTTTAAGGAGCTTAAAGTTCTCTGGGCAACCCATACCACGGCCGCCGGATACGAGGATTTTAGCATCCTGAATATCCATTTTTGTGGATACTTTTTTAATGACGTCAACAATCTCTACGTTCTTGCACTCTGCAGGAATTTCAAGGTCATACTTGTCAACAGGAACTTTTGCACCGTCGACAGGTTTAACCTTCTGCATAACGCCCGGACGAACAGTAGCCATTTGCGGACGATGTTCTGGGCAAAGAATTGTAGCCATGATGTTTCCGCCAAATGCCGGACGAGTCATCATGAGGTTCTTTGTTCCATCAGTAGCAACTTCAAGTTTTGTGCAGTCAGCAGTTAAACCAGTCTTAACTCTTGCAGATACACGAGGAGCAAGGTCACGGCCGATTGCAGTTGCACCGTAAAGAACAACAGCAGGTTTGTACTTCTTAATTACATTGTACATGCTGTAGGCATAAGGCTCTGTAGAATATGTTTCAAGAGCTTTATCGTCAACCATTATAATTTTATCTGCACCGTAGCTTGCTAATTCATCGCAAAGTCCGGATACATTGTAACCAAACAAAACAGCAGTAACTTCAGTTTCCATATCTTTAGCAAGCTCTTTAGCTTTACCAAGAAGTTCAAAAGAAACATTTGCTATTTTATTGTCTACTTGTTGTATGAAAATATATACGCCTTTATATTCTTGTATATCCATTCTGCTCACCACTTTCAACTATATAATGAATTTTTCTTTGAGCTTTTCAAGCATATAATCAGCCGACTCTTGAGGATCAAGGTTTACTAATTGACCGGCTGCTTTCAAACTCTTTGTAAATGTCTTACAAACTCTGGTAGGTGAGCCTTTTAAGCCGATGCTTGAGTCATCAATATCAAGATCCTTACGTGTAATTACCTTAACTTCAGCATTTCTATAAGCATCAAAAATTCCGCCTGGAGTCATATAGCGAGGCTCATTTAATTCGCTTAAGGCAGTAATCAAGCAAGGCATTTTAACCTTAATAATATGATATCTGTCTTCATACTGACGTTTAACTGTTACACAGTCGCCTTCAACCTTAATATCCTCAGCATAGCTGATGTTCGGGATACCTAAGTGTTCAGCAATTTGCGGACCAACTTGAGCTGTATCACCGTCAATTGCCTGACGTCCTGTAATAATCATGTCAAATTTAAGTGTTTTAATTGCTGCAGCAATAGTTGTGGAAGTAGCTAAAGTATCAGCACCGCCAAACGCTCTGTCAGTAACTAAAATAGCCTCGTCAGCACCCATTGCGAGAGCTTCACGCAATACAGCATCAGCCTGCGGCGGTCCCATGGAAAGAACCGTTACATGTGCACCGGTGGAATCTTTAAGACGAAGAGCTGCTTCAAGACCTGCCTTATCATCCGGATTAATTATACTTGGCACGCCTTCTCTGATAAGAGTACCTTTTACCGGGTCTAACTTAACTTCATTTGTATTTGGAACTTGTTTTATGCAAACTACAATATTCAAAAATTGTCACTCCTTTTAGGCTTTTATAGTTATCTAAGTGCATGAGAAGAAATAACCATGCGCTGAACTTCACTTGTACCTTCATAGATTTCTGTGATTTTTGCATCACGCATCATGCGCTCAACTGGATATTCTCTTGTATAACCATAACCACCATGAAGCTGAACTGCCTCTGCAGTAACTTCTCTTGCAACTTCTGCTGCATAAAGTTTAGCCATAGCAGCTTCTACAGTATAAACTTTTTGTGTATCTTTTGCACAAGCTGCACGATAAACAAGCATTTGAGCAGCTTTAATCTTAGTTGCCATATCGGCAAGCTGGAACTGTGTATTCTGGAATTTAGCAAGAGGTCTGCCAAATTGTTTTCTTTCTTTTACATACTTTACTGTTTCATTGTATGCACCTTCAGCAAGTCCCAAAGCCTGAGCAGCGATACCAATACGACCGCCATCCAATGTGTTCATTGCAATCTTAAAGCCCTTGCCTTCTTTACCAAGAAGATTTTCCTTTGGTACAATGCAGTTTTCGAAAATCAGTTCGCATGTTGAAGAACCACGAATACCCATTTTCTTTTCTTTTTTACCAACACTAAATCCTGGGAAGTCTTTTTCAACGATAAATGCTGAAATACCTCTTGTCCCTTTGCTCTTATCTGTCATAGCAAAGATAATGTATGTATCGGCATAACCTGCGTTAGTAATAAAAATTTTGCTGCCATTAAGGACATAATGGTCACCTTCAAGAACAGCCTTTGTCTGCTGCATTGAAGCATCTGTACCTGCGTTTGGCTCAGTTAAAGCGAAAGCACCTAACTTTTCACCTTTTGCAAGAGGTACAAAATATTTTTGAATTTGCTCCGGTGTACCGAATTTCAAAATCGGAGCAGAGCCCAAAGATGTATGACCGGACAAAACAACACTTGTTGTTCCACAAACTTTTGCGACTTCTTCAATGCACATTACATATGAAAGTGTGTCACAACCTTGACCACCATACTCTTTTGGAAAAGGAATGCCCAAAAAGCCATATTTTTTCATCTTTTCTACTGCTTCAACAGGAAAACGTTCCTGTTCGTCAATATCTTGAGCATAGGGCTTTATTTCATTTTCCGCAAAATCTCTGTAAAGAGTGCGGGCCATCTCGTGTTCTTTACTAAGTACGAAATCCATACTCGTTCCTCCATAATTATATTTGCAAAACCTGATTATTTGGTATAGTCATAAAATCCTTTACCGGTCTTTTTACCGAGTAAGCCACCGCGAACCATCTTTCTGAGTAATGGGTGTGGACGATATTTGCTGTCACCGGTTTCCTGGAGAAGAACATCCATAACAGCAAGGACAACGTCTAAACCGATTAAATCGCCTAAAGCAAGAGGTCCCATCGGGTGATTTGCTCCAAGTTTCATTGCAGTATCAATGTCTGAGGCGGATGCAGTGCCATCAGCATAGATTCCAACAGCTTCATTAATCATTGGAACAAGGATTCTGTTTACAACAAAGCCAGCAGCTTCTTTTACCTGTACAGGTGTTTTGCCTATTTCAATTGCTATTTTTTTAATCTTTTCAACAGTCTCATCAGGAGTTGTGATACCTGCGATAACTTCAACAAGCTTCATTACAGGAGCAGGATTGAAGAAGTGCATACCGACAACAGCTCTGTCGAGGCCATTGGAAATTTCTGTGATTGAAAGTGATGATGTGTTAGTTGCAAAAATAGTATCAGGCTTGCAAATTCCCTGCAGCTCTTTGAACAGCTCTTTTTTAATGTCCATTCTTTCAAGAGCAGCTTCAACAACTAAATCACAATCAGAAGTAATATCTTTTGTACCTGTTGTGATTTTTGCAAGAATTTTATCCGCATCTTCTTGTGTCATTTTGCCTTTAGCTACACGTTTTTCGAAGCCTTTAGCAATCTTTTTTTTGCCGTTCGCGGCAAACTCTTCGTTAATGTCACAAAGTTTTACTGTGTAGCCCTCGGTTTGAGCAAATGCTTGAGCTATACCGGAGCCCATTGTGCCTGCGCCAATAATACCGACCTTCATTTTAAATCCTCCTATATGTAATTAATTTATTAAAAGTAATTAAGTTAAAATTTTATTATTTATTTACAAATGGATCAGGTTTACGTTTTTCCAAGAAAGCTGTCATAGCATTTTTCTGATCCTGCGATTCAAAGCAAGATGCATGTAATTCAGCTTCAATTTGGATAGCTGAGTCAATATCTGTCTGTAGTCCAAGATTGATAGCCTTTTTAGTGGCACGAACTGCAATCGGAGCATTTCTTGCAATTTTTCCTGCAAGCTTCATGCATT
>ENA-UOOM01003911-UOOM01003911.1-fermentation-metagenome-genome-assembly--contig:-NODE-3911-length-10269-cov-56.204523_pt1 | contig 10269 bp, 9 predicted proteins | sample MGYA00245781_ERZ724031 | MGnify/ENA primary metagenome ERZ724031 (study PRJEB28704, sample SAMN03018317) | fermentation metagenome | biome: anthropogenic terrestrial biome; feature: soil; material... | reverse complement strand
GGCTTCATGACCTATTTGAATCAGTGTTGCACTTAATTTGATAATTCAGGAAAAAAAACTTCAAGGTCTAAATATAAACCTTGAAGTTCTTTTATTATTCACAATCTTGGAATACTAGATTAAGAATTTTTCACTCTTTAAATAGAAACGTTTTACTACCGTGGTGAGTAAGATATAAAGAATAAGGATTCCCAAAATTACCCACATATAGCTCAGTGGCATCGGCCCAAATTTAAGTGGTTTGGCCAATGCTGAAAATGGGAGCAAGGTACCAATAATACCTGCACCAAATGTAGAAAGTACAACGGCAGTAGATGCATGTTGTTGAATAAACGGTAGCCGTCTATCACGAAGTGCATGAATAACCATTTCTTGTGTCCATAGTGATTCAATAAACCAGCCAGTGTGGAACAATGCAATGAAGAGGGCCTTTTGTCCTACGCCAATTGTATTAAAACTACCACCAACTAATTTTGGACAAATGATAAAGAAGAGAAAGACAAAGGTAATGATATCAAATACCGATGACGTTGGGCCAAAGTAGAACATAAACTTTGGCAACTTCTTCGTTGACCAAGTCCTTGGCTCCTTTAAGTACTCATCGGACATCGTATCAAACGGCAGTGATAAACAACTAGTTCCGTACAATAAGTCCAGGATAAGTAGTTGCAAAGGTAGCATTGGTAAAAATGGCAGAAAGGATGAAGCAACCATGATTGAAAGAATATTACCAAAGTTAGAAGACAAGGTAATCTTAATGTACTTCATGGTATTACCAAAGACTTTTCTACCAATTCTTACTCCCTTTTCAAGGACGTTTAAGTCCTTATGGAGCAGAATAATATCGGCCGATTCCTTAGCAATATCAACAGCCGTATCAACCGAAATAGATACATCGGCAGCCTTCATTGCTGGGGCATCATTGATACCGTCACCCATGTAACCAACCGTGTGATCATTCTTCTTTAGCAGTTCAATAATCTTAGTCTTATCTTCAGGTGACAATTTAACGAAGATGTTACACTCTTCAACCATCTTGGCTAATTCTTCGTCACTCTTATTTTCTAAGTCACTGCCAGAATAAACCGTATCAACATTTAACCCGACTTGTAAGCCGACTGTTCTTGTAACGGCCTCGTTATCACCAGTTAAAATCTTAACGGTGATACCATCGTGCTTAAGTTTAGCCAAGGCTTTCTTAGCACTTTCTTTTGGTGGATCCAGGAAGGCTAAGAAGCCGAACAAGGTTAAATCACTTTCATCTTTAACGGAGAACTCACCAACAGGTGCTGGATTCTTCTTATAGCCAACTATGATGACCCGCAAGCCATCATCATTCATATCATCAATTTTGGCTAAAATATCTTTTTTACGATCCTCAGTCAACGGTAAAATCTTGCCGTTGGATTCCATCTTGGTTGAAACCGACAGCATTTCTTCAGCGGCACCCTTAGTAACCAAAAGGTGCTCGCCGTGTTCCTTATCAGAGTTAGCAACTACAACACTCATTCTTCTTCGATTAAAGTCAAACGGAATTTCATCAATCTTGTCGTAGTCACGCTGGATTTCATTTACATTGAGTTCATCCCCAGCAGCATCAATTACGGCCTTATCTATTAAGTCCTTCATCCCTGTTTGGTAGTATGAATTCAAATAAGACAATTCCAAAACATGCTTAGTTTCACGCAAGTTTAAGTCATAGTGTCGCTCAAGCACAACCTTATCCTGAGTTAAAGTACCAGTTTTATCCGTACACAAAACATCGGCAGAACCAAAGTTTTGGATGGAATTCATCTTCTTAACAATCGTGCCGTGTTTAGACATTTCTACTGAACCTTTAACTAAGTTCGTAGTTACGATTACTGGAAGCATTTCTGGGGTTAAACCAACGGCGGTTGCAATCGCAAAGATTAAAGCATTGATCCAGTCACCCTTGGTTAGTCCATTAATAATGAAAACTAGCGGAGCAATGATTGCTGTCATGGTAATTAACAATTTAGAGATGTTTTTAATACCGACGTCAAAGGTAGTTTCTTTAATGTCGTTTCTAGAAATATCCTGAGCAAGTTTACCAAACATGGTGTGCTCACCAGTCGCAAAAACAACCCCAACCCCGGAACCAGAAACAATCGTTGTTCCTTCGTAAAGGATATTAGGATAATCTAAGTAATCCTTATCTTTACCAAATTCAGGTACTTTAGTTGCTATTTTTTCTACAGGTTTAGACTCACCATTTAATGAACTAGATGAGCAGAAAAGATCCTTACTCCTAAGTAGACGCATATCGGCAGGAACCATGTTCCCTGCAGCTACGTTAATAATATCCCCAACAACTACACTTTTAGTTGGTAGTTCTTGGTCTTTACCGTCACGTTTAATATTGGTAGTGACCGAAACCATTTTAAGCAAGTCGTTAACAGCATTAGATGAACGTACATTTTGGACAAAACTGGTTATTCCAGAAATAAACACCATCAAAAGCATGATAACAACTGTACTTAAATCTTTTTGGTTTGCTGGTACAAAAATGTAATCAGTAAACAATGATAATGTGGCTAAAATAAGCAAGACCATCGTAAACGGCGTTAAAAATGCTTCAGCTAAAAAGCGTAGCTTTGAATCATGCTTATTAGTCGCTATCTTATTTGAACCATATTCCTTGCGGTTTTCTTCAGCTTGTTTGCTAGATAGGCCTTCCGCACTAGCATGAAGTCTTGCCAAAGTTTCGGTTCTCGTCTCTCTAGCAATCTTCTTTACTAGTTTTAGATCAGGATTGCTAGCATTAGTACTCGGTTTCCTTAGCATCCTTTCTTTTCCTCCTATAAATAATGCAAACAAACTAAAAGGAACACCTGTTTAATTGCAGGTGCCCCATCCCAAACAAGGTTTTTATACTCGTCGTTCAGTTTTAACACTACGTGACGTAAATGCCTAGCTATCTGGATCCCGCCTTAAGTCGACGACACCTACTTAACCCGTTGGCATCTCTGGATGTTTCCGGGCAATAGCGTGTGTTCACGTAGGAGTCTCACCTAACAGTTTATTTGCTTGATTAATTATTACATTGTGAGTTTAGTCCTCAATCATTGATCAAGTCAACACAATTTCATCATTTTTTAATTTTGGGATCTTTCTTAAAGAAATAAACTAATCCCGTAATCAAAAGTGCAATGGCTAAGGCTATTGGCAAGGCTATCTTATGCGGATGACTAATCTTTGTTTGTTCATCATTGGTCAAATCATACTTATCAAGTGAATATTCGTATTGCTGGTCAATCGTGGTTGCACAAGCTTTAAATACAAAACGTAATCCCTTATTAAAGGTGGCCTTATTTCTGCTCCGCAACTCACTTACTTCGGCGTGGATAATATTAACCTGTGTATCAGCAGTAAAAGCACTGTGTAAATCCCGACTAGAATATATTTGAACGTTGTGCTTATTTTTTTTAACTCCTGCCACAATAAAAACTGTTCGTTTGAACTTGTTTAAATGCTTGGGAGTTAACTTGTTCACCCGTTTGACTGTTCGGACAATAATTTGCGGTTGTTCCTTAGTCTGAAAATACCGATCATTCTTCTCAATAATCAGCCTATTCGTATCTTTATCTAAAATGTGCGCATTATCCTGAATATTAGCTTCAGAAAAGCCAGTCATCGTAAAGAAAATACTAATTAAAGCAGTAATTAATAGAAGACTAATTTTCTGCTTCTTCAAGTTTATGAGCCAATTGCTCAACGTATTTACGATTGATTTTAATTTGTTCATAGGGTACCCCACAATCTTTGAATAAGCTGATTGCTAGCGGATTGTCATGGTAGTCAAAATAATAATTGATTTTTTTAATACCTGCTTGTACTAAAGCCTTAGAGCAATTATAACAAGGAAAATGTGTTACGTAGATTTCAGTTCCATCAGTTGAAACACCATTGCGCGCACATTGAATCAAAGAATTCATCTCTGAATGAATGGTTCGAACACAGTGCCCATCAACCAATTGGTGACCGACATCATCACAATGGGGTTGTCCTGAAACAGATCCATTATAACCTGTACCGATAATTCGTTTATCTTTGACCAAAACATTGCCCACTAAAGCCCGATCACAGGTTGATCGCTGGGCAATAACTAGAGCCTGCATCATAAAATATTGATTCCAAGGAATTCGATCACGCATTATTTTTACCTCTTAAAGTAATTTAAGCCAATTGCATCCCGAACTTGCTCAAGGGTTTCATTTGCTTTCTTATTTGCTTTTTTAGAACCTTCAAAAAGCATGTCATAAACAGCATCTTCATTTTTAGCATATTTTGCACGCCGTTCACGAATAGGAGCCAGCTCACTTTCCAAAACTTTATTTAAGTAACGCTTAATCTTTACATCACCTAAACCACCCTTTTGGTATTGGGCCTTAAGATCGGCTACCTTATCCTTATCAGGATCAAAGACATCAAGGTAGGTAAAGACGGTATTCCCTTCAACCTTACCTGGATCCTCAATGTGAATATGATCAGGATCGGTATACATTGACATAACTTTTTTTTGAACGGTTTTGGCATCATCTGATAAGTAAATAGCATTACCAAGAGATTTAGACATCTTGGCATTACCATCCAGGCCAGGCAATCTTCCCTGTCCCTTAGCTGGGAAATAACCTTTTGGTTCAAGCAAAACGTGACAATTATAAACCCGGTTAAAGGTACGAACAATTTCACGTGCCTGTTCAAGCATTGGCTCTTGATCATCACCAACGGGAATAATTGTTGCCTTAAATGCAGTAATATCAGCAGTTTGTGAGACTGGATAATTTAAGAAACCAACCGGGATAGAGTCATTAAACCCCTTCTGCTTAATTTCTGACTTAACCGTAGGGTTTCTTTCCAAACGGGCAACCGATACTAGGTCCATATAATAAGTAGTAAGTTCGAATAAGGCTGGAATTTGTGATTGAACAAAAATAGTAGATTTTTCAGGATCGATCCCAACAGCCAAATAATCAAGCGCAACTTGAATCAAGCTGTTGCGAATTTTTTCAGGATCGCGGGCGTTGTCAGTCAGAGCTTGCGTATCAGCAATCATTATGTATGGATCGTATTTACCTTCGTTTTGTAATTTTACCCTATTTTTAAGTGAACCAATATAATGTCCAATATGCAGTTTACCAGTAGGTCTATCCCCTGTAAGCAAAACTTTCTTTTCCATACTTATTCTCTCTTTTCTACATATTATTAAATATATTTTTTAATCCAGTAATTACTGTTAATCTTACCAAAAAACAAGTGATGATTAAACTAACTATAGCGGTACAATATAATTATATAGGAGAACATAAAATGTGTAACCAATTCAAACTGCCAAGCTTATTAAATATTAAACATTACCTGGTAAATGACTTAAATTTGCCACTGGCCAAAACAGATACTGCATTACCAGAAAACCAAGATGTTTTCCCTAAACAAATAGCACCAGTCCTGCTCTACCAAAATAACAAATTACAGTTATCACCAAAAAGTTGGGGCTACCCTAGCCCAGTTGATGATAAGAAAGTATTATTCAACGCCAGGGTGGAACGCTTTTATCAGCAGAAGCCATCAATGTGGGACAAATCATTTGCTAGACAAAGATGTTTAATTATTGCCGATAAATTCTTTGAATACGGTAAAAAAACATATCAGGCAGCTAATAACAGAAAGTACCATGAACGCTATAGTTTTCAAGATCCTGACAACCCATTAACCCTAATAGCCGGAATTTATGATGGACAACATTTTGCAATGGTCACAACTGAGCCTAATTCAGTAATGGCGCTGGTACATAATCGCATGCCATTAGTTGTTAGGCCAGAAGAATTACGGCAATGGTTGTTCCAAAATTTTACCAAGTTAGTTGATCGCAGTAACGTTCCCTTATCTGCTAAAAAAATACCTAATAAAAATTAATTTGGCTTAAAAGTGGAAGCATGATAAAATAGCAGAGTAATGCGGGTATAGTTTAATGGTAAAACATTAGCTTCCCAAGCTGAAGATGCGGGTCCGATTCACGCTACCCGCTTAACTGGGAAAACGATGACCAAAGGTCATCGTTTTTTATTTTATAATCTATTATTTTTCCAATAGCCAATCAATGATATTCATTTTTTGAATTCCATTATAATTTGCGTCTTTGTTTAGTGTATCTAAAGTCAACAAATATTTAGGATAAGAATCCCCAATCCTCTGCAGTGATCGTAATTCTCTTTTCAGTACATTCTCATCTAACGTTGTTAAAGCAACTTGAAAATAATGAGCTTCATTTCGCCCATTTAAAGCAACAAAATCTACTTCATATTTTCCACTCTGGCCCACATAAACATTTGGAAAGCGACGAAGTAATTCAAGATAAACTACATTTTCAATAATATGACCATAATCTTCTTGATGATCTGGCAAAAGCAAACGACGCAATCCTAGATCAACAACATAATATTTACTATTACTGCTTAAAAGGTCATGACCATGAATATCATACCTTTTAGCTTCATACATTAATAAACTATCCAGGATTCCTTCAAGGTAACGATCAATAGTTTTATTACTTGTCTTATAACCATTACTTCGTAAAGTATTAGTAATCTTATTGATGGTTACCTGACTGCCAATATTACTAAACAAAGTCCGAATTAAACGTTCAAGAACAGGCACATCTTTAATATTTAGCCTAGTAACAATATCCGTTAATACAATCGTTGAATAAATACCTTGTAAGTATTCGATCCTTTCCTGATCAGTTTCAGTAAATAATGTATATGGAAATGAACTTTTTAGATACTGATTAAACATATCTTGATCATTGGTAAATTTATTATTTTGTCTGTGCCATTGAACAAATTCATTAAAAGATAAAGGCAACATGTTTAATTGAACGTAACGACCTGTTAATAAAGTTGCTATTTCACCACTTAAAAAGTAAGCGTTAGAACCGGTGATATATAAATCAACATTATCTTTAATGAAAAGTGAATCAGCTACTTTTTCAAAATTATGAACATGTTGAATTTCATCTAAAAAGATATAATTCATTTGATCAGGCAAAAGCTTTTTTTTAATGTAAGAATATAATTTTTCCGGATCGAGTAAATCTTCAAAGTCCATATCTTCAAAATTTAAATTAATTATCTGATTATCTTTCACACCAGTTTTCTTTAAATAATCACGAAACAATAAAAACAATGTAGATTTACCGGATCGACGAACCCCAGAAACCACTTTAATAATATGCTTATCTCGATTTCTCTTTAGAAAATTAAGATATTCATCCCTAGCTACATATTTTTGCTCTAACAAATTCGTCATCTCCTTTTACTTATATATTAGCAAAAGTTTGGAGTTAACTCCAAACTTTCAATGCTTTTACTATTTTTTGGAGTCAAGCTACAAATTTTTACACATAAAAATGACAGTGGTTTTTAATGCCACCGTCATTTTTTATTCAATTTAAATTTAAGTCATAATTACAAGGATTATTCCGTTTACCACTGCCAAATAAACAGGCATCCACAATGTTTGAGTATATAGATAAGACCAAGCAAACAACATCCCAAATAATACGTTAATTATTAATAATGGTATAGAAGCTTGGAAGTTAAGTAAGCTGAATAAAACGCCTGAAGTAATAATTCCTAACGTAGCGGTAAGTTTTGTGCTTTCTCTAAACATATAATTAAAAAGAAAACCCGTAGTTAGAAATTCTTGCAAGATGGGTAAAACCATGCCAATTGCCAAAATCAGAAACCAGTACATGGTAATCGATTCATGTTTTAAATAATTAGTTTGAAAACCGTACCAAGCAACTTTGTTATATGACTGCAACCAGGAAACACTGATTCGTCCTGCTGTAACCACAAGGGTTAATCCAACCATTAAGCCAAAATTACCTAACCATGGCAAACTAAAGTCACGCTCAAAAAAACGTTGCTCACGATTAAAACGATATATGTAAAATAAAAGAACCATTGCTGAGATTAACGTAAATAAAATTAAATCCCATATTCGCACTGGTGATTTCATAGTAACTAATTTAACTACACCGGCAGCCATCAAATAGCTAACAAAGTAGACGATATAGCGAATCAAGTTACCCTCTCTTGATTCTGGCGTATTCACAAACTTCACTCCTATACACTCATGTACCCTACAAACCCCATATTATAGCAAAAAAAGACAGGTTTATGAAACGCCGTAAAAATTATTTCTTATCTATTTTTATATTATTAATATCATCAAGCTTAACCATTCTCCTTGTTATTATGATCTTATCCTCCTGATACCCTTCGACAAAGCCAACTATATCCGGATGTAAATTATCATTACCATCCACTTCCTTAAGTTGAATGTGGACCAAATAATGATTACTAAAGGCAGCTAATAACATTGCGCTAATTTCTTTTTCCGTCATCATTTTCTTTTCCTGATAAACAACGGCACGTTTACTCTTATCTTTATTAATTTTCATCGTATGGTCGCTTAAGTAAAAGCCGGCCCATTTCTCCATGCCACGATCTTGATAATTCTTAAAAAAATTTAGTACAATTTTATCAAATTTACTCATAAGCATTACCACCGTTATGGCCACCAACCAAATTGCTTCGTTTGATGGCAGTTGCACCTTTGGATAAACTGGAGGCCTTAACTAAACTAGTAAAACCATACTTTTGGCGAATTTTGTCAACGGTCATGGTGAATTTTCTCTTTTTGAGCTGTTGATCCGGGCTCATAAAGAAGGTCAATTGTTCACCGGTATCCGGAATTAACTTACTATAATTAACTCCTAAAACTCTAACCGGTTCACCATGCCAATTCTTACGAAAAAGAATTACTAGTTCATGGACCAAGCTTTGATTACTATTAGTAGGAGAAATTCTTTGCTGAACACTAAAGCCTTTACGCTGATTATTCCTTTTATATTCTGAAAAGCCAACGTATAAACCAACACAACTCGCTTGCAATTTATGTGCTCGGATCCTTGCACCAACCTGTTCACCAATTTCTCGAAGCACAATTTCAATTTCCCGCTGATTTACATAGTCCCTAGTCAAAACTTGTGAATTCCCATAATTTTTCATTTTTGGAAAAAATTTATGACTAATTATGCTGCGATCAACTCCCCAACTCATTGCAAATAATTGTTCACCGATCACACCAAATTCTTGCTTTAAAATTGCGGGATCGGTATGAGCAAGTTGATACATATTATTAATACCAAGTTTACGCAAACGTTTAGCTGTACGCTTGCCTATCCCCCATACGTCTTCAAGTTTCGGAATTTTCCAGATAGTATCAGGGACGTCAATATAGTGCCAATAAGCAATCATTGAAATTTTATGCTTAGCAGAAATATCCATTGCTAATTTGGCTAATAATGGATTCTCACCAATACCACAAGTTGTATAAAGGCCAAGTGTATCATGAATATCTTTTTGAATTTTGCGTGCAACCAAATAAGGATCATTACCAAACAAATGCCAAGATTTAGTCATATCAATCATGCTCTCATCAATCGAGTAAACATGGATATCTTCTTCAGCTGCATATTTACGAAAAATATTCAGTACCTGCATGCTTCGCTTAATATAAAGGTTCATATGCGGTTCTACTAATTTCAAATCCGGGGCTTCTCTTTTAGAAGGTAAATCACGTGCCCGCATTACATTATTCAAATTATATTTTTTCTTAGCTAGTGGTGAGGCTGCCATAATTAATCCTGACCCGAATTTAGTATGTGGCTGACGTGATACTACAGCCAATACTGCCTTCATGGGATTTATCCCTAGTCGAACAGCTTCACAACTTGCAAAAAATGATTTGTTATCAATCATAAAAATTAATCTATGCGGTTCATAACGATAGTCATACATCAGTATCACTTTCTTTTTATTTTTTGAACTTATGTTCGTTACCATCATTATACAAACGTTAGTTTGGGTAAGCAAGTAAAAAAATAAGAAGTAGGCTATTAACCCAATGTCATTAAGTTAAGACATTGACGAAAGTTTAGCTTTATGAACCGAATCATTTTGATTCGGTTCTTTTTCTTTTTAAAATAAAAAGTGAGCAGAGTTCATTCACCCCTCTGCTCACTCTTTATCTCTTATTCGGTCTTTCATAGAAAGGTTGCGTCTCTCATGAAATCCCTTCACTCAAATATTTTAAAACTGATGGATAGTATTATCAATAAAATCGCTGCCAACATTCATGATTTTTCTGTTTCAGATCAGGCTTTTACCCGCTGTCGCA
>ENA-UOOM01003909-UOOM01003909.1-fermentation-metagenome-genome-assembly--contig:-NODE-3909-length-10276-cov-8.672243_pt1 | contig 10276 bp, 7 predicted proteins | sample MGYA00245781_ERZ724031 | MGnify/ENA primary metagenome ERZ724031 (study PRJEB28704, sample SAMN03018317) | fermentation metagenome | biome: anthropogenic terrestrial biome; feature: soil; material... | reverse complement strand
CCCACGCCGCTGCCCACCCCCACCCCAACGCCTGTGCCTGCTCCCATTGACACGCCCACAGCGGCGCCAGAAATCACCCTCATGCCTGAAAGCTATCCTACCCTCAGGCGCAATGACGCGGGGGCTGAGGTGAAGCGCATGCAGCAGAGGCTGATCGAGCTGGGCTACCTGAAGGCCGGCGGCGATGACGGAGACTTTGGCACCGGCACCTACAACGCAGTCCGGGCCTTCCAGCGCAACAACAAGCTCACCGCCGACGGCATCGCCGGCCCCGCCACCCTGGCGGCGATGTATGGTGAAAACCCGGTGAAGGCGCAGTAGCGCTTTAGGTCATCTTATAAAGTTCTAAGGGGTCCGGGGATTACTGGCGATAAATCCCCGGACCTTTTTCACCCTCATTCCCCTGCCGGCCGCAGCCGGATAATCCGGTCATCGCTGCCGTTGTCGGTGGTGAGGTACAGGCTGCCATCCTGCCCCATGTGCACCCCGCGGATGCGGCCAAACTCCCCTTCAAACAGCGTTTCCTCCCGGATCAGTTTCCCCGCCTCCAGCCACACCACCCGCAGCTGGCGGGCCCGCAGCACGCCCATCACATAGGCGCCCTCAAGGTTTTTCCAGTGGGCGCCTTTTATCTGTGCCAGGCCTGACACCGCAATGGTGGGGTTGCCGGAGGCCCAGGCGGCGCTGATGGCGTCCGGGAATTTTTCCAGGTCGGTCATCGGCACGTTCTCATCATAGGGGGGCCGGGTCGCCCAGCCGAAGTTGCCGGGCACCAGCGGGTTCATCTCATCATCCAGCCAGGAGCCATGCTCCGCGCTGTAGCCATATTGCCCCTCCTGGGGAGCATCAAAAAGCACCAGCCCCTGGATGTTCCGGTGCCCAAAGCTGAAAACGCGCGGGTCAAAGGGCGCTCCCAGGTTGCCAGGCGCCGCCTCCCCCTCCCGGGTGACGCGCAGCACCTTGCCCCCCAGGCTCGCGGGGTTTTGCGGGTTGTCGGCGTTTGCCGCGTCCCCGGTGCCGATAAACAGGATGCCATCCGCCCCCATCTCCAGCTGCGCCCCCGAATGCCTGCCGCTGGGGTTGGCGGGGATGCCGGAAACGATGTCCTGTGCATCCTCCAGCGCCAGGGCCTCTGTCAGGCGAAAGCGGATGACCCGCACCTCAGGGCCCGCTGAGGTCTGGGTGTTGTAGGCCAGGTAAATGTAGCGGTTGCTATCAAAATCGACATCCTTTTCAAGGCCCATCAGCCCGCCCTCTCCCTGGGCAAAGGCCCCTGGGATGTCCGCGATGCGGGTCACCACCCCATCCTTAAAAAGGCTCAGGCTGCCCCCGCGCTGGGTGAACAGCAGAGAATGATCCGGCAGCTGCACCACACCCCAGGGGTTTTGAAGCCCGGTGACCACCGCCTCCGCCTGAATCTCTGGCAGCGCGCCCTCTGCCCGGGATGGAGCCGCCACCCCCAAAAGCAATATCAGCGCGGCCATCAAGGCCAAAATCCTGGCTTTCATGGTTTCCTCCGCCTCCTTTCATGGGTCTTGATCAAAACCTACCCTCTCCCCGCCTCCTCAGTCATTGCCCAGAAGGACAGCGGGCCAAAGTTGCGGGCAGCGCCCTTGTTTATCCTCTGTATTTTAGCTACAATAGAAGGCGCATATTCTGACTTCGACCAACAGCGGAGGGCAAAGCAGTGCACCAACAGCAAGATATCGTCCGCCAGGACGGCGTGTGGCAGCCCTATTTGCGGCTGCTTTCCCATGATTTCCCCACCCAGCGCGCCGCGGCGGCTGAGATCGTGCGGCTAAAAACCAGGCTGCAGCTGCCCAAGGGCACCGAGTATTTCTTCTCCGACCTCCATGGCGAGCATCAGGGCTTCCTGCGGATGCTCAAAAGCGCCTCCGGCACCATCCGGGACAAGATCGACACCCTGTTTTACTCAGCGCTGACCCCTGAGGACCGGGACGAGCTGGCCCAGGTGATCTACGACCCAGAGAATATGCTCAGAAAGCTGGAGGCCACCGGCAAGCTGCGGGAGAGCTGGTATCACCTGACCATCGTGCGCCTGGTGCAGGTGCTCAAGGTGGTCTCTGCCAAATACACCCGAAGCATGGCCCGGCAGCAGATGGCCCCTGACTTCAGGAGCGCCATTGATGAACTGACCTACAAGGATGAGGACGAGAGCCGGATGGACTACCACTACGCGGTGATCCGGGCCATCCTTGATGCCGGGGTGGCGGGGGATTTTATCCGCGCGCTGTCGGAGGCCATCCGCTCACTGAGCGTGGCCAGGCTGCACATCATCGGCGACATCTTTGACCGGGGCGCACACCCGGAACTCATCATGGACGAGCTGATCGCCTTTCACGATGTGGACATCCAGTGGGGCAACCACGATGTGCTGTGGCTGGGCGCCTCCCTGGGGAACGAGGCCATGATCGCCAACGTCCTGCGCCAGGGCATCAACTATAGCACCTTTGACCTGCTGGAGGACGGCTACGGCATCAACCTAAGGCCGCTGTCCATATTTGCCGAATTCACCTACCGGGATGACCCCTGTGAGATTTTCCGGCCCAAGAACGAGTACAACGAAAACCTCTTTGACACGGTGGAACCCGCCCTGGGGGCCAAGATGCTAAAGGCCATGACGGTGATCCAGCTGAAGCTGGAAGGGCAGCTGCTGGCGCGTCGGCCGGAATATGGCATAGCCAGCCGGGATGTTTTAAGCCGGGTTGACTTTGAGAAAGGCATGGTGGTGGTGGACGGCCAGGAACATCCCCTGCGGGATGCCCACTTCCCCACCGTTGACCCCAAAGACCCCCTCGCCCTAAGCCCCGGGGAGAGCGACCTGATGCGCTCCCTGGTGGCCTCCTTCCGCCACAGCCGCAGGCTGCAAAGCCACATGCGCTTTTTGATGAGCCATGGCAGCATCTACCTGCGTTTTAACGGCAACCTTCTCTACCATGGCTGCGTGCCCCTGCGGGAGGACGGCAGCTTTGACACGCTGGAGATCGAGGGGCAGACCCTGTCAGGCAAGGCGCTGTTTGACTACATCGACCAGATGGCCAGGGACGCGGCCTTCCAGCCCTATGGCAGCCCCCAGCAGGTAAAGGCCCGGGATTTTCTGTGGTATTTGTGGTGCGGGCCCAAGTCCCCGGTGTTTGGCAAAGACCGCATGGCCACCTTTGAGCGCGCCTTCCTCACCGATAAATCCACCCACAAGGAGACCATGAACCCCTATTACCGCCTGATCAACCAGGAGGAGGCCTGCCGGAACATCCTGTCCGCCTTTGGCCTTGACCCGGACCGGGGGCACATCGTCAATGGCCACGTGCCGGTAAAGCTATTAAAGGGTGAAAGCCCCATCAAGGGCAACGGTCGGCTGTTCATGATCGACGGGGGCATGTCCAAGGCCTATCAGAAAACCACCGGCATGGGCGGCTACACGCTGATCATCAACTCCCACTCCATCGCCCTGGCCCAGCACCCCTCCGATGTGGCAGGGGATGACGCCCCCTTTGACAGCCCCACCCTGCAGGTGGTGGAGCGCTTCCCCGGGCGCGTGACGGTGGCGCAGACCGATGAAAGCGCCGACATGCGCCGACAGATCGAAGACCTGCGCCGCCTCATCGCGGCGTATCAGGCCGGGGAAGTCAGCGAGCAGGCTAACCTGCCGGAGGGCCCGCTCCAGTTTGATTTCATCAACCAATAGACAATACATAGAAGGAGAACCGGACATGAAAATCGCGTTTATCGGCATCGGCGTCATGGGCTTGCCCATGGCAGGACATCTCATGGCAGCGGGGCATGACCTGACGGTGTACACCCGCACCAGGAGCAAGGCTGACCCCCTGGTGGAAAAGGGCGCCAAGTGCTTTGACGCCATCGGCCCCTGCGTGAAAGACCGGGAGGCCATCATCACCATGGTGGGCTTCCCCAAGGATGTGGAGGAGGTCTACCTGGGCCCGGGCGGCATCCTGGAAAACGCAGCCCAGGGCGCTTTGGTGATCGACATGACCACCACCAGCCCCGCCCTGTGGCAGCGCATTGCCAAGGAAGCCCGGAAAAAGGGCTTAAGGCCCCTGGATGCCCCGGTATCCGGCGGTGACTCCGGCGCCCGGGCCGCCACCCTGGCCATCATGGCGGGCGGCGAAGCGGCGGACTTTGAGGCGGCCTATCCGCTCTTTGAGAAGATGGGCAAAACCATCATCCATGAAGGCGGCGACGGGGCCGGACAGCACACCAAAATGGCCAACCAGATCGCCATCGCAGGCGCCGTCACCGGCGTGGCCGAGGCTGTGCGCTATGGCCAGGCCGCGGGCCTTGACCTCACCAAAATGCTGGGCACCATCTCAACCGGCGCCGCCGGTTCCTGGCAGATGTCCAACAACGGCCCCAAAATGGTCTCGGGCGACTATGCCCCCGGCTTTTTCATCAAGCACTATGTCAAGGACCTGCGCATCGCCCAGGAAGAGGGCAAGGAGCGGGAGCTGAAGCTGCCCATCCTCAAGAAGGTGCTCAAGATGTATGCCGCCATGGAGGAAGAAGGCCAGGGCGACCTGGGCACCCAGGCGATTATTGAGAAATACCAAGAGTAACGATAATTTGTCTTGCTCAACATCAAAATTATTGCACATGGTACGCAACTATGTGCAATTTTTGCTGTTTCCTTGATCCTCTCTATGCGTTGAAAATGCTACATGTTTTCTTATCTGATTGATAGGCATTGTTGAGATTGGTCGCTTTTTCAGGGAAATCATGTAGAAAAAAGAATTATCCGCCCCTTATTGACAAATTATATAACAAGAGTTATTATAAGGCCAATAATAATAGCGAGGAGAAAGACACATGAACTTGCATTTTGAGGATTTAAAGAAAGTTATGGAAATTCTTGCGACATACGAGAAGAAAATTGATAAGAATTTCAAAATCCCACTTCACGAATATGAGGAGCGCTATAAAAAAGTATGGGCAGAACTCGAAAAGAAAGAAATTGACCTGGGGTTTTTCTTTTGGTACCGCGAAATGCCTGGTGATGGCATATACTTGACTGGATATAACCCGAATATCGAACGTGCCAGTGGTGTCATTTCGCCAAACAAGCGCCCCCTGATCCTTGCAGGGCCTGAATCAGGAATTTTGGCAAAAGAAGTCGGGTTAAATTTAGAAACGCATTTTGTGAATGAATTCAGTATCCCAGATGAGTACTATGAAGGGGTTGAACGCGGAAGCCTCAAAACAATTATTTCTGATTACGCGAGTGATATAAAGCGAGTCGGTTTCATGACACATGAAGACTATATACCTGCCAAGTTCATGAATTTTTTGAAGGAATCTCTGGGAGCAAAGGAACTGGTTGATGCAACGAGTATTCTGGAAGATTTGCGCTACGAGAAGAGCGAGAATGAATTCAAATGCATGGAACAAGCAGACATCATTGCTAACGCCGCTGTCAGATGTATGTTGGCTATCAGCAAGCCCGGAATGCTAGAAACAGAGATTGCCGCCGTGGGTGACTTCGCTGTGAAAACGCTCGGTGGAACCGGCTATGGATTTGAGACAATTGTTAACTCGGCCGACCGGTGCAGGACTGTAATAGGGCCTGCAAGCAATAGGATGATAAAAGAAGGTGAGATTGTTCAAATCGGCATCAGCCCCAGTTTTGAAGGATACAAAGGTGTTTGCCGGCGTGCATTTGTTATGGGGGAAAGGAATTCACTTCAAAACGAGTATTTCCGCGTAATGAATGAAGGATTCAGACGCGCCGAAAAAGCGATTTATGAAGTAGCCGAACAAAACCTTCCTTCTAACACCATTGATTTAGCAGCGAGAGATTACTTTAATACCATGTCAATAGAAGGCACTAATATGAAGTCCACACATTTTTATAGCACATGCCATGGCACAGGCTTAACCGAGTGCTTAGAGCCAATGGTCATCACCCCAACCAAAACCGAGCGTTATGGAAAAAATGTAGGAATCATGCTGGATCTGGGGTGTTATGGTCATCCCAATGTAGAGATATGTGGGGGGTGTGTAGAAAACGCTTATTTGAAGCGAGGAAATGCTGTCCAGTGCTGCACGGATATCCCTGTAGATGTACAAGAATTAGTTGGGAAAGGGATCTAAGCAATCCTTGAAGGGATAGAATCTATGACTAGTGTCCGGAATAAATGGTTGATAAGTAGTCGCTCGACGACTCTGTTGTTGCTGATAATAACAATTTTCGTTATTATGAGCGCAATAAAAGGTTCTCTATTCTATTCGTCCAAAAACTTAAGTTCAATTTTTTCCAACTTATCTTACGATATGCTGTTGGCTTGTGGAATGACGTTTGTTCTAATTCTTGGAGGGATCGACCTTTCTGTAGGTTCTGTCCTCGCTTTTACGGGGATCGTTGTCACTACACTTCTTAGAAATGGCGAAAGCATCGCTTTCGCCATTGGCCTTGGTTTACTCGTTAGTATGCTAATAGGCACGACAAATGGATTGCTTGTTTCTGTCTTTAATATTGCACCCTTCATTGCAACGCTTGCAATGATGTCAGTTTTTCGTGGCATGAGCTATGTAATGACAAGCGGATACTTTGTGGTTGGCTTACCTGAAGTTTACAGTAGCATTGCACGCGGAAGTTTGCTAGGAATATCAAATAAGATTATTATCTCTGTTGGAATCATGGCAATATTAAGCTTCTTATCAATCAAGCATGTGTCCATAAGGCGAATGTTTTATGTTGGTAACAACTACAATGCTGCGTTTCTATCTGGGATCTCCGCTCGCAAAACCACAATACTAGGGTACATGATCTGCAGTATATTAGCTGGCATCGCTGGGATACTTATTACCAGCAGTTTCGATATGGGGCAAGCAAGTTTTGGTGTAGGGTATGAAATGCGCGCAATTTCTGCCGCAGTTATTGGTGGAGCAAGCATGAGTGGTGGGGAAGGAGACTTTATCGGCACGGCTTTAGGCGTCATTCTCGTTGCTTTGGTTAACAACGTGTTTATCATGTTCAATGGATCTCCAAATTGGTCGACCGCAATAAGCGGCATCATGCTGATTGTAGCCGTAGCTTTAGATATTCTTCGATCGAAAAGAAGGCCTCAGGGGATTTGATGAGATGGGTTTGCTTGAATTAAAAAACATAAATAAGTCTTTTGCCGATAACCTGGTTTTATCAGATGTTTCATTATCATTCCACGCTGGCGAAATACATTCGATCGTCGGCGAGAATGGCGCTGGTAAGTCCACCCTAATGAAAATTATTGGAGGAATTTATCGTGCAGATAGTGGCGCAGTATATTTAAATGGTAAGTTGGCGAATATGCGCAATCCAATAGATGCCTATAGGGCAGGCATAGGAATTGTACATCAGGAACTAAGTCTTGCTGATAATATGACTGTTGCTCAAAATGTTTTTGCAAACCGCGAACCAATTGGCCCTATAGGCTTTGTGCGATGGAAAAAGCTCTATCAAGATACTGAAAACGAATTCCAGAAAATTGGAGTTGCTATTAAGCCGGATGTTCTTGTTAAAACTTTGAGCATTGGGATGCAGCAAATTGTTGAGATTGTTAAAGTCCTCTCACAGAATATCAACATATTAATCTTTGATGAGCCCACAAGCGCACTGTCCGATAGTGAAGCTCAAAATATGTTCAGCCTTCTAGTTAAGCTCAAAGAACAAGGTAAACTCATAATATTCATTAGCCACAAACTCAATGAAGTCTGTCATATTTCAGATCGAGTGTCTGTTCTTAGGGATGGGAAGTATATTGGCACTCTCGAACATGGCGAAATTGAGGAAGACCGGATCATCAGCATGATGGTTGGACGAGATCTAAGCAATCTGTATCCACCGAAATCATCCAAACTTAACGGAGATATTGTTTTGGAAACAAAAAACCTTTCACGCGTAGATAAGTTTCACGATGTTTCCATTACAGTTCGTTCTGGTGAAATCCTCGGAATTTTTGGATTAGTTGGAGCCGGAAGAACAGAATTTGCATATTCTCTTTTTGGGGCAGATAGGATTGATAGTGGAAAAGTAACTTTTGAAGGCGAGGACGTGACTTTTAAATCTCCAACAGATGCAATAGCAAAAGGGGTTTGCTATCTTTCTGAAGACAGAAAGAGGCTAGGTCTTTTTGTTAATATGATAGTTGCAAATAATATCGTCGCTTCAAGTTTGAAAAAGTTCATCAATCGTTCGGGCTTCCTTGAGTTTGATAAGATGCAGGTTGTTTCCTTAGAATATGTAGAACGACTAAACATTCAGCCTGCTAATTGTATCTCTAATTACGTTTCAAATCTGTCAGGAGGAAATCAACAAAAGGTTTTGCTTGCAAAATGGATAACTACAAATCCGAAGCTATTAATTGTTGATGAGCCCACAAGAGGTGTTGATGTTGGAGCAAAAGCAAAAATACACAGCATATTGAGGGATTTGGCAGAAGCTGGATTAGGCATTATCATGATTTCTTCAGAACTGCCTGAAATCTTAGGATTGTCTGATCGTGTTGCAGTAATGAACAATGGCAAGCTAATAACAGTTCTTGATAATAATGATCTTTCTGAAGAAATGATTTTAAATAAAGCTTTTAACAAGCATGTGGTGGGATTATAATGCTTCGAAAAATAAAAAACAAAATGAACCTTCATTATTTGGTCTTAATCTTTTGCATCACTTGTATTTTTGTCATCATGAGTATTCAATCCCCCTTTTTCTTAACCTGGAACAACATTGATGTATTAGTGAACAACTTTATCATGGAAGCCATCATGGCGCTTGGAATGACCATGGTGATAATTTCTGGAGGCATAGACATCTCTATATCTGGCATTTTGCCATTTATTGCTATTATATTCGCAAAACTCATGTTAATAGGCGTAAACCCTTGGCTTGCGTCATTGATAGGCTTGGTTGTTTCTGGCACTATTGGTCTATTTAACAATAGTCTTCGGCATGTCTTGAGGCTACATCCTATGATTGTTACGATGGCCACTCAATTGACGCTAAAAGGCCTTAATCTCGCGATTACCGGAGGCTCTGTATTATCTAAATTTTCCAGAAGCTTCACATCTTTCACCGCCCAACGTCCCCTTGGCCTTAGCATACCCATTTGGATTTATATATTACTTGCTGTCCTTTTCGTGGCATTATCAAAACACAATCGAAGATTTATACATGTCTTTTTCGTCGGCGGCAGCAATGAGGCCTCAATGTTATCTGGCATGAAAATAAACAGCATTTTTAGAATGGTTTATGTAATAAGCGCAATCCTCGCAGGTTTGGCGGGCATATTATCGGTAACAGTTTACAATTCAGCAAGTTACAGCTTTGGTCAAGGAGTAGAAATGAAGGTGATCACTGCAGTAGCTATAGGTGGAACTAGTTTGACACATGGTGGAGAAGGATCAATAACAGGTACTTTGTTGGGAACGCTATTTATGGCTATAGTATATAACGCCTTTGTTATGAGTGGAATTTCTACATACTATCAAGATGTTTTTACTGGCGGAATGCTAATTGTTGCTGTTTTATTGAGCGAAGGCGCTCGCGCAATAAATAAACGAACCAATCAAGCAAAAAGCTTGATAAAATAGAAAGGAGTGCTTGTCATGAAACGAATATTAGGAGGCTTGTTGGTCATTGTACTCTTGCTAAGTCTAATCACTATCACTGTTGTTGCTGAAGAACGAGAAACAGAAAACTATTCCATGGTGGTTTTCACGAAAGGAGCGGAATACTTCAATTGGTGCTATGCTGGCATGCAAGATGCGGCAAAAACGCTAGGGAATCATGTGAATGTAGAATTGCAGGGGCCATCGGATTGGGATGCTTCTCAAGAGGCGCGAACCGTAGAACAAGTTCTTGCCAAAAGACCCAATGGGATAATTATTTCATGCGCAGATGAATCCACACTAATTCCAGTGATTAACCGCGCAATCGCCGGAGGAGTTCCGATTATCTGTTTTGATAGTGATTCTCCAGATAGTGATAGACTGGCGTATGTTGGAACAGACAACCATTCATTTGGGGCTGTAGCTGGCAAAGCTATCATTGATGAGATCGGAACAGAGGGGGAAGTTGCAATATTGCTTGTTCCTGGTGCAGTTTCCATGGAAGAGCGTTCGCAAGGTTGTGTAGATTATCTAAAAGAACATGCACCAAACATCAAGATCAATTATTTGAACGATGAAGGAGATGTTTCAAAAGCCGAGCAGGTAACATCAGCACTCTTGCAGGCTAATCCTAATGTTAAAGCAGTATTCTCAACAC
>ENA-UOOM01003908-UOOM01003908.1-fermentation-metagenome-genome-assembly--contig:-NODE-3908-length-10276-cov-13.978182_pt1 | contig 10276 bp, 7 predicted proteins | sample MGYA00245781_ERZ724031 | MGnify/ENA primary metagenome ERZ724031 (study PRJEB28704, sample SAMN03018317) | fermentation metagenome | biome: anthropogenic terrestrial biome; feature: soil; material... | reverse complement strand
CATCAGCTTGGCCACCGCGTCCAGCACGATATCCCCGCAGACTGGACAGTAGATTTCGTCGTTGATTTCCGCGCCGATGCGCCAGTCCGCCACAGCGATGTATTTGCCCAGCACGTCCCCAACGCCGGATATCACCATGTCCAAGGGGGCTTGCCGCAGGATGTCCAGATCGCACAGGATGATGTCCGGGCAGGGCCCCTGCCGATGGATTTTGACCCCGCGCAGAATCAGCGGGGCCACCACGGAGGTATAGCCGTCCATGGAAGGGGCGGTGCCCACGCTCACAAAGGGCAGGCGGCAGCGCGCCGCGCATACACGGGCGGTATCGGTGATGGAGCCGGAACCCACCGCGACCAGAAACGCCGTATCCTCGCGGATGCTCAGCAGCAGCTCGCCGCAGGCCCGCTCATCGGGCTCCATGGCCCCGTCGCGGCGAATCAGGCACAGGGTGACGGCATAGCCTGCCGCCAGCAGAAGCGCTTCCGCCTCGCGCCCAGCGGCCCGATAGGTATTTTCATCGGCCACCAGCACACAGCGCGTGCCCATGCCGCGCTGTTTGATGTACGCGGGCAGTTCGGACAATATGCCCGCGCCCACATAGATATCCTGGTCGGGCTTTTGATGCGTCAGCCCGCAGTCGCATGCCAGCCCCGTGACGGTCAGCCGGTGGTTTGTGTCATAGCAGATATCCACAGCCATACAATGTCCTCCTTGATGAAAAAGGCTCCCGACCGCAGCCGGGAGTCCTTTGCACGCGTCCGATCAATACAGCGGGTGCGCGTCGGTCAGCTTCTTTACCTGTGCGCGGGCGTCAGCCACAGCCGCTTCGCCCTGGTGCAGGATGTCGGCGATGCACCCGGCAATCACCTGCATGTCCGCTTCCTTCATGCCGCGGGTGGTGACCGCAGACGCCCCGATGCGCACACCGCTGGTGACGGTGGACTTGCGCTTGTCGCGGGGCACCATGTTCTTGTTGACGGTGATGTTGGCCTGGCCCAGCAAATCCTCCATCTGCGCGCCGGTCATCTCCAGGTCGGCGAAGTCCAGCAGCAGCAGGTGGTTGTCGGTGCCGCCGGATACCATGCGCACATCGTGCTGGTGCAGCGCCTCTTCCAGCGCCTTGGCGTTGCGGATAATCTGGCGCTGATACTGCACAAAGTCGGGCTGCAGCGCCTCATGGAAACTGACGGCCTTGGCCGCGATGACGTGCATCAGCGGGCCGCCCTGGATGCCGGGGAAGATGGCCTTGTCGATGGCCTTGGCATGCTCTTCCTTGCAGAGGATGAGGCCGCCGCGTGGGCCGCGCAGGGTCTTGTGGGTGGTGCTGGTGACCACATCGGCGTAGGGCACGGGGTTGGGGTGGCAGCCGGTGGCCGCCAGGCCCGCGATGTGCGCCATATCCACCATCAGGTACGCATCCACCATGTCGGCGATCTTGCGGAAGCGCTCAAAGTCGATGATGCGGGGATAGGCCGACGCGCCGGCCACGATCATGCGCGGGCGGTACTCGCGGGCCAGTCGCTCCACCTCGTCATAGTCGATGGTCTCAGTCTCGGGGTTGAGGCCGTAGCTGGCAAATTCGAAATACTTGCCCGAGATGTTGAACGGGCTGCCGTGGGTGAGGTGGCCGCCGTGGTTGAGGCTCATGCCCAGCACCCGGTCGCCGGGCTTGAGCAGGGCATAGTATGCGGCCATGTTGGCCTGTGAGCCGGAGTGCGCCTGTACGTTGGCGTGATCGGCGCCAAACAGCTGCTTGGCCCGCTCGATGGCCAGGTCCTCCGCCACATCCACATACTCGCAGCCGCCGTAGTAGCGCCGATGGGGGTATCCCTCGGCATACTTGTTGGTCAGCGGGCTGCCCATAGCGGCCAACACGGCTTCGGACACAAAGTTTTCGGAGGCAATCAGCTCGATGTGTTCCTCCTGCCGCTGGCATTCCTGCTCAATCGCCTTCTGAATCTGCGGGTCCACCCCAAGCACATCCGGTACCTTCCACATCCTGCTGCCCTCCTGAAATGTATGTTATTATAAACCTTTTCGCGTCGCCACACAGGTGTTCCTGTTTGGCCGAAAGGACGGCAGGACAGGCACACAAGCGTGCACGCAATTATTCTGAATCGTGGTGTGAGTCCATGCAAATACCGTATGCCGTGCCAGGCACTCCCGCAGCACATCTCATTGAGCGCTTACTGCTGCTTCCTTCCGGACCTGACAGGGTTCACACCATGAAATCGCACAGGACCCAACACCACATACGGCTTCTTCATCATAGCGCATCGGGGCGGATTATGCAAGGGCAGCGCTTGTATACAAGCGAAATCGGCCATCCACAGATTGACTTCATTTGTGCCCGGATGTTATGATGAGTTTAGTCAAAGATAAGCGAAAAGAATAACGGGAGGAGGATTGCTGCGGATTTCCGGATATACCTTTGGGTCCAAAACACCTCAATAATAGGAGGAATCGGGTATGTCATTTGAAACCATCGACTCCGTATTTACCATCAAGACGGATGCCATCATGACCTTGGCGATGGCGGCATTGTTGCTGTTGCTGGGATATTTTATCCGCGGCAAGGTGAAGTTTCTCAGCAAGTACTGCATCCCGGCGCCCGTGGTGGGCGGCTTCCTGTTCATGTTTGTCACATGGATTGGGCATGCCACAGGCGCTTTCGCTTTCCAGTTTGACGCGTACTATCAAAATCCCTTCATGCTGGCCTTCTTCACCACAGTCGGCTTGGGCGCCAGCTTCAAACTGCTCAAAAAGGGCGGCCTACTGTTGGTTGTCTACTGGCTGATTGCGGGCGTGGTGTCCATCATCCAAAATGGCGTGGGCATTGGCCTGGGCAAGCTACTGAGCCTGGAAGCGCCCTACGCGCTGCTTTCCAGCGCCATCTCCATGATTGGCGGTCATGGTGCGGCCCTGGCCTATGGCACCACCTTCGAGGGGATGGGCTATCCTGCGGCCAAGCTGGCCGGCGCTGCCGCCGCGACATTCGGCCTCATCAGCGCGGTTTTGATTGGCGGGCCTCTGGGCCGCCGCCTGGTGGTCAAGTACAACCTCAAGCCCGATGAGGACAACAGCTTCCTGGGCGACGCTGACCAGGTAAACGTCGCCACGCATGGCGAGCTCTCCATGCTGGATATCATCAAAAACATCACGGCCATCATCTTCTGTATGGCGGTGGGCAGCCTTGTGTCCGGCTGGATTGGCCAGCTGATTGGCATGGGCTTCCCCACCTATGTGGGCGCCATGTTTGTCGCCGTGATTCTGCGCAATGTGAACGACAAACTGCACCTGTACAAGTTTGACTTCCCGCTCAACGACAAGGTGGGCGATGTGATGCTCAATCTGTATCTGTCCCTGGCGCTGATGACCCTCAAATTGTGGGAGCTGGCTGACATGGCCCTGCCCATGCTGGTGATTCTGGCCAGTCAGGCAGTCCTGCTGTCCCTGCTGTCCTACTTCGTCATCTTCCGCCTGTTGGGCAAGAACTACGACGCCGCCGTCATGGTCTCCGGTATGATGGGGCATGGCCTGGGGGCGACGCCATCGGCCATTGTCAACATGACCGCCGTGACCGAGCAATACGGCATGTCCCGCCGCGCGTTCATGATTGTGCCCATTGTCGGCGCCTTCCTGGTGGATATCATCTACCAGCCGCAGACGCTGTGGTTCATCCGCCGTTTTGTGGAGGGCTTTATCGGCTAACGCTTGTTAGCCACAAATAAACCAAGGAGGATATCATGCCAAAGCTTATTGAGTGCATCCCCAACTTCAGCGAGGGCCGCGACCAGAAGGTGATTGACGGCCTGACCGCTGTGGCCCAGAGCGTGCCGGGCGTCTCCCTGTTTGACGTGCAGAGCGACGAGAGCCACAACCGCTGCGTGTATACGCTGGTGGGCAGCCCGGAGGGCATTGAGGAGGTGGCGTTCCAGCTGGCCAAGAAGGCCATGGAAACCATCGACATGACCAAGCACGAGGGCGCGCACCCCCGCATGGGCGCGACCGATGTCATCCCCTTCGTGCCCACCATGGACGTCACGGTGGAGGAGTGTGTGGCCATGTCCAAGCGCGTGGCCCTACGCATCTGGGACGAGCTGAAGATCCCCAGCTTCCTGTACGAGGACTCGGCCTCCTCGCCCGACCGCACCAACCTGGCCGCCGTGCGGAAAGGCCAGTTTGAGGGCATGCCCGAGAAACTCAAACAGCCCGAGTGGGCCCCCGATTACGGCGAGCGAGAGATTCACCCCACCGCCGGCATCATTGCCATTGGCGCGCGCATGCCCCTGGTTGCCTTCAACATTAACCTGGATACCGATGATGTGGAGATTGCCAAGGCCATCGCCAAGTCCATCCGCGGCTCCAGTGGCGGCTACAAGTACTGCAAGGCCCTGGGCGTTAAAATTGAGGAGCGCAACATGGCCCAGGTGACCATGAACATGGTCAACTACGAGGGCACGCCCCTGTACCGCGTGTATGAGACGGTGCGGTTTGAGGCCGCCCGCTGGGGCGTCAACATCGTGGGCACCGAAATTGTGGGCCTCACCCCCGCCAAGGCGCTGATTGACGCGGCGGAGTATTACCTGAAGATTGAAAACTTCGACTGCCGCAAGCAAGTATTGGAGTATCACCTGATTGGCGAATAGGAGGGCCTGACGTGAAACTGATTGAACTGACTGTACGTGACTACCTGTCCATGCTGTCCTCGTCCGAACATGCGGCGCCCGGCGGCGGCTCGGCCTCCGCCCTGATGGGCGCGCAGGGTGCCGGGCTAACCAGCATGGTGTGCGGGTTTACCATCGGCAAGAAAAAGTACGCTGAGTATGAGGACCTGTGCCGCGACGTGATGGAGAAATCCGCCCAGCTTAAGGATAAGCTGATGGAGTTGATTGACCGCGACACCGAGGCCTTCAACAGCGTGACCGCGGTATTCGCCATGCCCAAGGACACTGAGCAGGAGAAGGACTTGCGCAAGCAGGCCATGCAGGCGGCGCTCAAATCCTGCACCGTGACCCCGTTTGAAACCATGGAATACGCGGCCGAAGGTCTGCGCCTGGCGCACGCCGTGGTCGGCAAGAGCAACCAGACCGCCGCCAGCGACCTGGGCGTCGCCGCACTCAACCTGAGGAGCGCGCTGCTGGGTGCATGGCTCAACGTGCGCATCAACCTAGGCGGCATAGACGATCAGGCCTTCGCCGACGAGTACCGCGCCAAGGGGGAGGCCCTCATAGCCGAGGTGCTGCCCCTGGCGGACGAGGTCTATCGCCTGACGGAGGAGATGACCTGATCCCCGTTTGACTCATTCGGACAGGGGCCTTCCCGCTGGCGCAGGAAGGCCCCGCTTTGTTGAAAGGAGCGCACCATGCATATCCAACACCTGACCGCCGGTGAGTATGTGACCAGCACCTGGGCGGGCGGCATCACCCGGCAGATTGCCATCCGGCCGCCTGGGGCACAGTATAGTCAGCGGGATTTCCTGTGGCGGCTCAGCAGCGCGCAGGTGGACCTGGAGGAGTCGGATTTTACAGCACTTCCGGATTACCGGCGCTACATCGCCGTGCTGGCGGGCGAAATTCGTCTGTCCCACCAGGGCGGCCCATGGATTGAACTGCCGGCATTTCGGGTACATGCTTTTGACGGCGCGCATGCCACCCGCTGCCTGGGCCGGTGCACGGATTTCAACCTCATGCTGCGCAAGGGCCGGTGCGAGGGGAGCATGGCGGCGCTGGAGCTGCCGGCGGGCGCCGCGGAACGCCTGCACAAGCCACAGGGACACGCGCTGGCGGTGTATTGCGCCCAGGGCGATGTGATGGCCGAGGCGGCAGGCGGGCAGTACACTTTACGCCGAGGCGACACCCTATTGCTGGAGGGCGAGGCGGGCGACTGCGCCCTGCGCAGCCCGCAGGGGGCCATGCTGATGCTGGCCCGCGTACAGCCGCCGGAGACGGACAACCCGTAGAAGGAGCAACCATGAGCGAACACACCCCCATTGAACCCATCGATATCATCCACCAGACCGCCACCGATACCTTGCCCGACGGCATGGAGGAGCAGGTGGAAGAGCGCATTGAGGAGTTGGCGGAGGAGCGCGGCGTCTCCCTGGGCAACGCCTTTGAGGTGACGCCCGATGGCAGCGTGCCGCAAAATAAGGTGATGATGCAGGCCTTTGAGTGGTATCTGCCCGATGACGGGCAGCACTGGCAGCGGCTGAAGGACGCGGCCCAGCACCTCAAGGAGCTGGGTGTGGGCGGGATATGGATTCCTCCTTGTTGCAAGGCCACCGGCACCAACGACGTGGGCTATGGCGTGTACGACCTGTGGGACCTGGGCGAGTTTGACCAGAAGGGCAATGTGCGCACCAAGTACGGCACCCGCCAGGAGCTGGAGGAAGCCGTGGCCGCCCTGCACGAGCAGGGTATCCAGGTGTACGGCGACGCGGTGCTCAACCACAAGGCCGGGGCCGACGAGGCGGAGCAATTTCAGGTGGTCAAGGTGGACCCGGAAAACCGCAACCACCAGATATCCGAGCCCTATGACATCAAGGGGTGGACGCGGTTCACCTTTCCCGGCCGGCAGGGCAAGTACTCCGAGTTTCAGTGGGGATTCCAGCATTTCACCGCCATCGACTACGATGAAATGCACCACGAGAACGGCATTTTCCGCATCCTGGGTGAGAACAAGGGCTTTGCCAGCAATGTGGACAGCGAGAAGGGCAACTACGACTACCTGATGTTCGCTGACATTGACTACCGCAACAAGGATGTCATCGAGGAGGTGCTGCGCTGGGGCGAGTGGTTTATCAAAACGCTCAACCTCGACGGCCTGCGGCTGGACGCCATCAAGCATATCAACTCCAGCTTCCTCAACATCTTCATGACGGCCATGCGCCTGCAGACGGGTAAAAACCTCTACATCGCGGGCGAGTACTGGCACCGGCACGATGAGGCACTGGCTAACTTCATCAGCGATGTGCGCGACCAACTGGCCCTGTTTGACGTGGCGCTGCACTTCAACTTCCAGGAGGCCTCCATCCGCGGGCGGGATTTTGACATGCGCACCATCTTCCACGACACGCTGCTGGAGAAAAACCCGCTCAACGTGGTCACGTTTGTGGACAACCACGACTCGCAGGAGGGGCAGGCGCTGCAAAGCTGGGTGGGCGGACCGTTCAAGCTGCTGGCCTACGCGCTGACGCTGCTGCGCCGGGACGGCTACCCCTGCCTGTTTTATGGCGACTACTACGGCATCTCCGGCGGGCCCAACCCACAGCCCGGCCTGCGTGAGCAGCTGGACCCCCTGCTGCAGGCGCGGCGCGAGGCCGCCTATGGCGAGCAGATAGACTACTTTGACCATGCCAACTGCATCGGCTGGGTGCGCCTTGGCGATGAGGATCACCCGGGCAGCGGCCTGGCGGTGGTCATGTCCAACGGCGACGACGGCTTCAAGCGCATGAGCCTGGGCGAACTCAACCGCGGCACCACCTGGCGGGACATCACCGGCATCATCCACGACCCGGTGACGCTGGACGACAATGGCGAGGCCGAGTTCCACTGCCACGGGCAGTCGGTGTCGGTGTACGTTAGGGCGTAACAAGCTGCAAACCCCGGCGCGGGGCCGATGATTCGCGCCGGGTGACGGGGCCGGGATGGCTCCCGCTTTGCCTTGTTTTTGGCCGCGTAAGGCTTGACAGCGCCATCCGCATGTGATAGGATTTTGTCCTGTCAGCAGGGATGGATCCTCTGAAATCCTTCGTTCGCTGCACCGACGGTGATGCGCCTGTAGCTCAGTCGGACAGAGCAACGGCCTTCTAAGCCGTGGGTCAGGGGTTCGAATCCCTTCAGGCGCGCCAATCAAATGGTGGGTATAGTTCAGTGGTTAGAGCGCCAGATTGTGGATCTGGATGTCGTCGGTTCAAATCCGACTACCCACCCCATTTTCCGGCCCAGCGCCCGGCGTTGGGGTGTAGCCAAGCGGTAAGGCACGGGACTTTGACTCCCGCACTCGTAGGTTCGATCCCTGCCACCCCAGCCAACCTCACCCCAAGGCGTAGGCCAACGCAAAGCCCCGTTCAGCTGAACGGGGCTTTGCGTTGCAGGCTGTTTTGTTTGAGATCAGGGTCGGCCCAGCGCGTGTCCTACCCCTTTACAGTTCGCTGATGTTGTAGGGCGTCGTCTGGTACACGAAGTAGTTGAGCCAGTTGAAGTACAACAGGTTGGCGTGCGCACGCCAGGTGACCATGGGGTCCTGCGTGTCATCATCCTGGGGGAAGTAGTTGCGCGGCGGGTCGATGGGCAGGCCGGCTTTTTTATCGCGCAGGTACTCCTGCTTGAGGGTATCCGCGTCGTATTCCGAGTGCCCGGTGATGAACACTTGCTGTCCACGCTCGGTCATCAAGGCGTAGATACCGGCTTCAGGGGAGGCGGCCAATATTTTCAACTCGGGCACCTTTTCCACATCCTCCCGGCGCACGGTGGTGTGGCGCGAGTGGGGCGCCATGAACACATCGTCAAACCCGCGCATCAGGATGGGGTTCTTGTACTCCACCCGGTGGGGGAACACGCCAAACAGCTTGTTGTCCAGCGGATACTTGGGGACGCCGAAGTGGTAGTACAGCGCCGCCTGCGCGCCCCAGCAGATGTGGAAGGTGCTGAACACATGGGTCTTGCTCCACGCCATGATTTCGCACAGCTCATCCCAATATTCCACCTCTTCAAAGGGCATCTGCTCCACCGGCGCGCCGGTGATAACCATGCCGTCGTACTTTTCGTGCTTCACCTCGTCAAACGTCTTATAGAAGGCCAGCAGGTGCTCCGCCGATGTGTTCTTGGATTGGTGCGTGCCGGTGTGCAGCAGCTCCAGCTCCACCTGTAAGGGGGTGTTACCCAGCAGGCGCGCCAGCTGCGTCTCGGTCTGTACCTTGGTGGGCATCAGGTTGAGCAGCAGAATGCGCAGCGGACGGATGTCCTGGCTCAGCGCCCGGGTTTCCGTCATCACGAATATGTTTTCGTTCAGCAGCGTCTGCGTGGCGGGCAGCGTGTTGGGGATTTTGATTGGCATGATGTGTGACCTCTATCTCGTGTTCAGGCGCTTGTAGCTTCCAGGGCTTGCCGGATGTCTGCAATGATGTCGTCCGCGGATTCGATGCCCACCGAGATGCGCACCAGGTCGGGCGATACACCGGCGGCACGCAGCTCCTCATCGCTCATCTGGCGGTGGGTGCTGCTGGCCGGGTGCAGGCAGCAGGTTTTCACATCCGCCACGTGGGTGGCGATGCTGGCCAGTTTCAACCCCTTCATGAAGTGTTCCGCCGCCTTGCGTCCCCCCTTGACACCAAAGCTGACCACGCCGCAGCAGCCATCCGGCAGCAGCTTTTGCGCCAGCGCGTAACAGGGGTCGCCCGGAAGGCCGGGGTATTTGACCCAGGCCACCCGGGGGTGTGTGCTCAGGACCTGCGCCACCTTAAGGCCATTCTCGCTGTGGCGCTGCATGCGCAGGTGCAGGCTCTCCAGCCCCAGGTTGAGCAGGTACGCGTTCTGGGGGGATTGGATGGCGCCAAAGTCCCGCATCAGCTGGGCCACCGCCTTGGTGATGTAGGCGCCGCCCAGGCCAAAGCGCTCGGTGTAGGTGATGCCGTGGTAGCTGGCGTCGGGCGTGCACAGCCCCGGATATTTGTCCGGGTACCTGGTCCAGTCAAACTGGCCGCTATCCACCACGCAGCCGCCGACCGATGCCGCGTGTCCGTCCATATACTTGGTGGTGGAGTGGGTCACGATGTCTGCCCCATGCGCAAACGGGCGGCACAGGATGGGCGTGGCGAAGGTGTTGTCCACAATCAGGGGCACGCCGTGCGCGTGCGCGGCCTTGGCAAAGCGCTCGATATCAAACACCACCAGCGCGGGGTTGGCGATGGTTTCGCCGAACACCGCCTTGGTGTTGGGTCTGAAGGCGTGTGCCAGCTCCTCATCCGTGCAGTTGGGCGACACGAAGGTGAAGTCGATGCCCATGCGCTTCATGGTGACGGCAAACAGGTTGTAAGTGCCGCCATACACGGTGGACGAGGATACGATGTGGTCGCCGCAGGAGGCGATGTTGAAGATGCTGTAAAATGACGCTGCCTGCCCGGATGCGGTGAGCACCGCGGCGGTGCCGCCCTCCAGGTTGGCAATCTTGGCGGCGACATGGTCGTTGGTGGGGTTGGCCAGGCGGGTGTAAAAGTAGCCGCTCGCCTCCAGGTCAAACAGCTTGCCCATGTCCTCGCTGGTGTCATACTTAA
>ENA-UOOM01003906-UOOM01003906.1-fermentation-metagenome-genome-assembly--contig:-NODE-3906-length-10281-cov-4.557892_pt1 | contig 10281 bp, 8 predicted proteins | sample MGYA00245781_ERZ724031 | MGnify/ENA primary metagenome ERZ724031 (study PRJEB28704, sample SAMN03018317) | fermentation metagenome | biome: anthropogenic terrestrial biome; feature: soil; material... | reverse complement strand
GTTTTGAACCACTTTATCTGAATCTGTTTTTGCAAAGTGATTTACAAAGTAATACCCTTCTACTTGCTCTGCGTAATCTTTTTCTACGCTATCCCAACCATCTACACCTACAACATCTTGTTCAAGACCCATACGTCTTATTTGAGTAGTAATTTTACCTACTTTGTCGTAGTAATCAGGTAAGAAAATGATATCTGGATTGGATTGTTGTACTTGTGTAAGAAGAGCACTAAAGTCGCCTTCCCCTTTTGGATAACCTAATTTATTTGTTACCTTAAGACCTGCATCTTCAAAAGCTTTTGCATATACATCCGTTACACCTACTGAATATGCATCATCTGTATTGTACAAGATTCCAACAGATTTAGCACCTAGTGTTTCAATACTAAATTTAGCAGCTGCTGCTCCTTGATATGGATCTGTGTAACATACTCTAAAAACAGTTGAGCCCTCTTCTGTAGCTTCTAATGCAGTTGATGTTGCAGTAATCAAAGGCATATTGTCTGAAGTAGCTAGATCTTTAATCGCCAACGTTTCACCACTAATTACGCCACCTATAACCGCTACAACTTCATCTTGATCTCTCAATCGGTTGTAAATATTAATGGTTTCTGTCTTATCGCCTTTTGTATCATATTGTACGATTTCGATTTGTTTTCCATCAATACCTCCGTTGGCGTTGATTTCTTCAATAGCTAAATTTACGCCATTTATTGTGGCTGTACCGTATGAAGCAACTTCACCTGTCAAAGGTCCAAGTGCACCAATTTTAATCGTATCTCCATCAGCACCGCCTCCACCAGAGCATCCTACAAGCGTTATGGAGATCATCAATATAAGCGCTAATGTACTTAAAAACAGTTTATTCTTTTTCAACAATTTTTCCCCCTATCATGATTAATATTAATATAATATTATAAATATTCAGAAAATTCAAGCACAAAAAAAAGAAGCTGAATTACTCAACTTCTTTAGCTTCTTTTTTTATTCTACTAAATAGCTCTTTTACAGTAATGATTTCATCTATTTTCGAGACATTACTTCCACAAAATACTAGACCCTTTTCAATATGGCCTTTAACGGCATTAATTAAGGCGTCTGATATGCAATAAGGTGCTGCCTTGGGCTCACATGGAGTCAAACAGTTGTAGCAAGTCTTAATAGGCATTCTTTCATTCTCCATTTGTTCTGAAAAAGGAGTGCGAATTGCTCTGCCTGGCATGCCTACAGGACTGTGCACGATCATTACATCTTCATCTTTTGCATTAACGTATGCCTCTTTAAATTCAATAGACGCATCACATTCTTCTGTAGCTACAAAGCGAGTAGACATTTGTACACCAGATGCTCCATTTTTAATGTACTCTCTAATGTCCTTTCCAGAAAACACCCCTCCAGCTACAATTACTGGAATCTTTTTGCTATATTGGGTTTCAAAAGGCATGATTTCTTTTAAGACATCTTTTAAAAGATCCATGATTTTAGGTCTATTTGGGTTTTTTACCTCTTCACTTGAAAATCCTAAGTGACCGCCTGCTTCAGGTCCTTCTACTACAATGGCATCAGGAAGATAGTCGTAATTTCTGATCCACAACTTGGCAATGATTTTTGCAGCCTTTCCTGAAGAAACAACTGGGACAGCTTTCGTGTTTGTGCCTTTTACGTACTTAGGCAAATCTTTTGGCAAACCTGCTCCTGCAATAATAATATCTATTTTTTCTTTAACAGCTTCCTCTACAAGTTCCTTGTATTGAGTAGCTGCTGTCATAATATTTATACCAATGATGCCTTTAGGAGATAATTCTCTAGCCCGTTGAATTTCTTTTCTCATAGCACGTAAATTAGCCATTAAGTTATTTGTTCTAAAATCCGCCTCTCTAAAGCCATTTTGCACCCCAGAAATAATACCAATTCCACCTTCATTGGCAACTGCTGCTGCTAAAGAAGATAATGAGACACCTACTCCCATACCACCCTGTATAACTGGCACTTTCGCTATTAAATTTCCTATTTTTAAACTCGGTAAGAGCATTTTATCATCTCCAAATTCCTTTGATTTTCAAATAGTTTGATAATCAAATAATATGACATTGCTTTATAATTGTCAACAATTTTTGTTTTTCACTTTATCTTTGTTCTTTACTTATAATAACTAAATATTGCGAATATTATGTACTTAGATATTCATTTGCTATATATTTTTATCTATTTTCGTCTTAATAGGTACCATCAAAAGTCGCTTACCATATGATATACTGTAAAACTTTAGAAAGGATGTATGATTTTGAGATATACAAATTCAGGTTTTAATCCCTATGCATATTATATGAATGCCCCCTATATTCCCTATGAGGAAAATCCAATGGGCGAGTATCTTGATATGTCAGAGGCCCAATTAGAAGAAATGTATCCAACGGTTTACCATACTGTATACCCAAGTGTGTCTTATCGATGCGATCGCATGCACGCACAATACGGTGACATGTACGTTCCAAATAGAGAAGAATTTGATGAAATGGTAAGCGATATTCAAAATAATGTAATTGAAAACGAAGAAAACTCCCAAAGCCAAGAAGTAGATATTAATCAGTGGAATAGAAATTCTGGTCCATTTAGAGATTTAGTATCAATACTGCTGATACAAGAGCTTTTAGATAGAAGAAGATTCCCCCATGATAGAAACCGCGGGCGTAGACGCGACAGATATGATAGATATGGAAGAGGTCCAGGATACTGGTATTAGGAAGTTCTAAGTTGTAAGTTCTATGTTCTAAGTATTTTGTCACCAACGGTGACCTGTTCTTTTCCTTAGAACTTACAGCGTAAATCTTAGAACTAAAAAATCCCTTTTCGAAGGGATTTTTTTAATGGATTGGGTAAACTAATTAGGAAATTTTACTACTTTAGGAGGTTCTTAATATGACTGTACTTGCTAAGACTTATGGAACAGCTTTGCAACTTCTTTTTGCTGTGCTCAATCCTTTTAAAAAAAGAGTTATCAGCACGGAATGTGAGGTTCATAAGTTCCTTAATCTACAAGCCTTAAATATACTGAGGAAGGACAAACATTTTACAGAATATGCTTATTTTAAACAGTACATACAGGATATTAACGAAGGTGCTGTTTGGGCAGATCAGGACTTTAAAAGTAGCAATCACTTCTACAACCCTTATACAGGTAAAGGCATGTATGGAAGGAGCAGTGCAAAAGATTTGGCTTTAACCTATTGTAATAAAAGCATTAACTTAATTAAAAAAGGTGAAATAGACGATGCCATGTTTTATCTAGGTGCTACTGCTCATCTCATTCAAGATATGGCAGTACCTCAGCACGCTAATATTCGATTATTGGACAATCATCGCCAATATGAGAACTACGTCATAAAAACCTATCAAAATGTTCAAGATTACAGAGATCTCAATGGAGTTTATAAATTAAAATCTCTAGATAACTATTTTAGATTTAATGCTAGGGTCTCTTTAAAAGTGTACAAACATTACCGTCATATAAAAAAAGACGATGAACGTTTTGATAAAATCACACGATGCGTCATTCCCCTAGCAGAGCGAACAACAGCCGGATTTATGCTAACCTTTTATGAACAAGTCATTGAGGGCAAGCTACCAACCACCAGCGATCAGCACTTGTAAGGTGTGCGTTGTACGTTCTAAGTAAAAATGATTGTTGAACAATCTCTCAATCCTTTCTCGTCTATAGATGAGCTTTTTTTCTACTTTCCGCTTTCAATTTTCTACTTTTATGATAAAATTATCGCATAACAGACATAGAATAGATAGGGTGATTAAGATGAAACATATTATTATTTTAACCGATGGTGCTGGAGATTACGATATCGAAAGCCTTGGAAATAAGACGCCTTTAGAAGTAGCAAGAACACCTTTTATAGATGAATTAGCACAAAAGGGAGAAGTAGGTTTAGTTCAGACGATTCCAAGGGGCATGCAACCTGGCAGTGATGTAGCAAATTTATCTGTAATGGGTTATGCACCAGACAAGTATCATACAGGTCGTTCCCCATTAGAGGCGGCAAGTATGGGTGTCCCCCTTATAGATACAGATATAACCTTTCGATGTAATATCGTAACCCTCACTGAAGACGAGCCTTACGAAGAAAAGACCATTCTCGATCATTCTTCTGGGGATATTACAACAGAGGAATCTACTCAATTAATACTAGATATTCGAGAAAAACTTCAGACAGAATTCATTCAATTTTATCCTGGCGTAAGTTACAGACACCTTATTTTATGGAAAGAAGGTCCTTACGACTTCGATTTGACACCACCACACGACATATTAACCCAAAAGATTACAAATTACTTACCTAAGGGGCCTTATAAAGATATTTTATATAATATGATGAGTCATTCTTATGACTTGCTAAAAGATCATCCCATTAATATTGCACGTAAAGAGAGAGGACTTAACCCTGCTAATTCCATCTGGATTTGGGGCGAAGGAAAAAAACCTCAGTTAGACCCTTTTTATGATAAATACCAATTAAAAGGATCTGTCATCTCTGCAGTAGATTTAATTAACGGTATTGGCATATTAGCAGGTTTACAACCTGTTAAGGTCGAGGGAGCTACTGGTACTCTCCATACCAATTTTGATGGTAAAGGTAAAGCCGCCATTGAAGCATTACTAAATGGAGACGATTTTGTTTACATTCACTTAGAAGCCCCAGATGAATGCGGTCATCAAGGAGATTTAGAAGGCAAGATAAAGTCTTTAGAGTTAATCGACGATAAAATAGTCGGAGCAATAAAAAATGCACTAGACGAGGCAAAAGAAGATTACCGAATCATGATTCTGCCAGATCACATGACGCCTATTGCCAAAAGAACACATACATCAGATCCTGTACCATATATAATTTACGATAGCACTCAAAACACAAATCTTTCTCAAAACAGATTTACGGAAAAAAGCGCAAAAACCGCTGGAAACTTCTTTAATGATGGTCCAAGCTTAACCTATTATTTCGTTAATCCAAACTCTAGAAAGTAATAGAGAATAGCTTATGTATTATGTTTATATGGTCCGCTGTAAAGACAACTCTCTATACACAGGATGGACTACAGATCCAAAACGCCGCACAAAGCAACACAACGAAGGCAAAGGCGCCAAATACACCTGCTCAAAGCGCCCAGTAAAACTAGTATACGTAGAAGAAACCTCTACAAAGCAAGAAGCTATGAGAAGAGAGTATGCAATTAAGCAGCTTCGAAAGGTGGAAAAGGAAGATATCTGTAAGAATTGGTTGGACGAGAAAAACAAATAAGCCACCAATGGTGGCTATAATGAGGCGGAAGAAGCTTGCTATGAAGGATTTTACATTTACTTACCTGAAAGCAAGTGCTCTTTTCCTGCCCAACCGGCCAAACTATTGTTTCGTATAAATAATAACCGCATCCCTCAAAAAATCCGCTGTGCCCGGTTGGTTTTCATCGTAGTATGCTGTAAACCTCTCGTCTTCCACATACATTTGCGCTAGACCTGCATGAGCCTCTGGGCTGTAGAAACCCCAATAGTAGGTAATCCATTGTTTATGAAGATCTGCTGCCTTTTGAGCTAATTCACTGGCAGGATCTCCTCCTTTAAAGGCTTCAGCCAAAGTTTCTTTTACTTCACCCTCTAATTTGGTAACCTCTTCGTAGTCTTCTTGGGACATATTCATTACCTTTTTATTGGATTTTTCTACCGTGTCCTTACCATATTTCTGCCGAATTTCATCTCCATATTTTTTTTCATTATCCTCAACAAGCTTTTTCTTAAAACCTTTAAATTTTTCTTGATCGTTCATTATAATTCTCCCTTCTTTTAAAGCCATGGTATTTTCTACATTTTCAATTAATACATCTAATTGAGCTCTTTTTTCAAGAAGTTTTTCATGATGCTCTTTTAAAGCAATTTGTTCGTCAAAGGAGGGCGAAGTTATAATCTCTTTGATACGAGATAGTTCAATGCCCAACTCACGATAAAAGAGTATTTGTTGTAACCGATCCACTTCCTTTTGACCGAACATTCGATATCCTGATGAATTAATCCTCGCCGGCTTGAGTATTCCTATTTCATCATAATACCTTAATGTACGAGTAGTTATTCCCGCCATTTTGCTTAATTTTTGAATCGTATATTCCACCTGAAAACCTCCTTTCAAGATGCACTATACACCTTAACGTTACGTCAATGTCAAGAGAATACAAAAATATTTATTATAATTTATATGAATCGTTTAGATATTTTGATGTTTATATAGTATAATAAAGAAAAACAAATCATGATTAGAGGAGTATGCAATGATTACAGCGTATTTAGTAGGAATTCCTGCTTATTATGAAGGGGAAGATATTGAAATTCGATACAGTATTTATAGAGATGAAGAATTAATATGTAAAAAGTCAATTTATCAGGACTATATTAAACCAGCTGCAGTTGGTATCAAAGCTTATATAGCTTTGCTTGAAGAGTTCCAACAAATTGATGGAGATGAATTTACTGTAATTATAAATGACCCAGCCTTAAATGAACTCATTAGAGGTACTTCTACTACAAAAAATGGTGCCGTATTAAAAGCCTTGAGCCAGATGAAGCGTAAGGTAGATAGATTGAATAAAAAATTAACTGTTATAGATGTAAGCAATCATTATGAAGATATCGTCAAATGGGATGAAGAACTAAAATAACAACTCGAATACTAGCCTAGTGGATTGGCTACCTTTAGTAGCCAAATCTATAAAATGAGTTTTCAGTTCATATTACGTATTTTATAAATCCTATAGCTTGACTCTTTTTACTATGTAACAGAATGGCCCGTCATATAAGTTAAAAAGGTTATAATAAATATGCTTACGGACATAATCAAAAGAATAATTTTATTTTTTGTAGACAATTGCATTTTACATGACCCCTTTGTACTATTTTATTTACTAAGAATAATATATGACTCTTAAGTGAATCTTAATACATCCTTAAAAACGTGTTAAGCGAAAAATCACCTTGCCTTAAAGCGAGGTGTATCACTTTACAAGCTACACTTTTAATTTTACATTTTTAAGTTTAAATCCTTCACAATTTGAATCACTGCCTTTTTATATTTTTCTGCGCTATATGTATCAATAAATCCCTTATTTGCTTCATAGATAGACTTTTTTTCTCAAGAGAATTTTCATAGGTTTTCTAATTTCAGCTTCATAAGATCCTATTTTATAATATTAGATTTTTCATTGCGCATTTTTTGTAGAATTTTGGCTGTTTAAGAAGAAACATTAATTTTCTTACTATCCGCTCCATAAAGCGCTTTTGTATATGCAATCTTTACCGGGTACAAAAACACATATCGTTAAAGAGACTAAACTTAAGTATATAATTCTACACAAGTTAGTAAATTCCTTCTTTTTCTGAAAAAAATTCTTACTGGTGGACAGTTGAACAGGAAAAACTTAAAAGTAGAAATCTGAAGATGAATAAAAAAACTTGTCTATTCACAAAAAAAATTGGGCAATAGTTTAACTATCGCCCAACTATTGTTCACTACTTTGATTTACCAACTATTCATAATTTTGTATAAACGCCCTAACCTTCGGCACTACTACATGGCTTCCACCTCTGCCTTGTACTTCTTCTATCATCATAGTCGTAATATATGGGGTAGTTTCACTTTTGTCTATGGCTGAAAACCAGCCTATTTCGTCCTTTTGATTAGACTCATTTGCATCGCTTACTTCTGCGGTTCCTGTTTTTCCTGCAATGGTCTTGCCTGCAATATAAGCTTCATGTCCTGTTCCTTTAGGGTCTTCTACTACCTTTACCATTAGGTCAAAGACTTTATTAGAGACTTCTTTAGATATTATATTCGTTATTACAGGTTCGGCTTTATCCATAATTAACTTTAGCTCTACTATGCCTCCATCGTTAGTAAAGGCAGAGAAAGCTTTTGGTATATTTAAAATATTAGTTAATACTTGCCCTTGTCCATAGCCTGTATCGCCTAGCAAGATTTCACTTGAAATTTTATTTTTATTTGCAAGTTGTGATTCATTCATACTATAACGTATCTTTAAATCTACTCCGATGCCAAAATCTTTTGCCCTTTGAATAAAATTTTCTTCTCCAATTTTCAGAGCTACTTGACCAAAGTATATATTGTCCGAGTAAACCATAGCTTTTTCTAAATCTACTGGAGTTCCTGGGTCTGTTACTCTAGTGATATAATAATCTCCCCAAGATGAATCCTTTTGCCAATCTTTCCCCTTCACATTTATAGTAAAATTCTCATCAATCACCTTACCATTTAAAGCTATTGCAGCTGTAATAGGCTTGAGAACAGAACCAGGTGTATAGACCTTGGTAAACCGATTTAGAAGTGGATTACTTTTATCTTCTTGAAGAGCTGTTAATTCTCCTGAAGTGATCCCTAAAGTGAATTTGTTCGGGTCATAAGAAGGTGAACTAACTATGGCTAAAATTTCACCATTTTTATAGTTTACAGAAGCTGCAGTTCCCCTTTCCCCATTCATACTTTCATATAATTTTTTCTGTAGGTCTATGTCGATAGTAATTACTAAATCTTCTCCGTCTTTTGCCTTCTCTTCCTTTAAAACTTCTTTTTCTGTTCCCTTATTGCTTGCTATCACAACTTTTTTGCCAGGTACTCCTCTTAATGTCTCATCAAAAATTTTCTCTAAGCCAGTCTTGCCTAGCTTGCTGTTTGAAGTAAATCCTTGACCCTCTAACTCCTTTAATTCATCCTCACCAATATAACCTAGATAACCTGTTAAATGAGCAGCTACTTCCTTATAGGGATAAACCCGTTCAACTATTTCTTTATACGTAGCACCATTATTTTTAGCATATATTTCTTCTATTTGAGACACTTGCTCTATAGGTATTTTTACAATATCTACAAAAGATTCGTCCTTTACCCATGAGAGATTTAATCGGTCTTTTATATAATCTTCAGAAATAGAGAAAGCTTCTGCTATATCCCTAATGACTTCTTCTTTCATATCTCCTAGTCTACCAGGGACAATACCTACTTGAATTACAGTGCTATTTTGAGCTAATTTATTGCCATTGCGATCTGCAATAACCCCGCGAACAGGTGAAGTGTTCCTCGTAATGATAGAGTCTCCAGCCTCAAGATTTTCATATATCAAATCGTAATCCCAATCAATATACCAAGAAGACTTATCTTCGACTTCTTCTTTTACTACGCTCACTTCTAGATTATAGGATTTTTCACCATAGGCCGTCTGAAGGGTGACCTTAATCGGGATACTCACTTTATCTTCGTTTTCAATTTTTTCTTTTAATTTCTTTTCATCCCCTAAGTTTTCTACAGCTATCGAATCTACTTTCAAATCTGTATAAAGCTCCTCGTATGCCTTTTTAAACTCCTTTAAAGATAATCCATCCTTATCTTCTGGGGAAATAACTGCATACATATCTTCATAATCCTTTGATTCCCATAATTTAATATACTGATCTACCAAACCTACAGGATCTTTTTGGCTAGAACAACCGGCAAATAGTAGCAATAGGCTACAACATATAGACAATAACAATTGCTTTCTAATCATATTAACCTCCTAAATATCTAACTTAGCTTTTTATCTACAAAATTTATTATACCATAAATATGCCACAGATCACCTCAGCGGCTTCCCATCTGAGGTTGTTTGGGAGTTGTCACTTACCTCTACGTTGTAAGTTCTAAGCAAATTCTTTTAGATCATTATTTGTGATTGTTGCATCCAATTATTAGTATTTAATAAGAACTTAATTAATACCTAGAACTTTTCTTAGTACATAAAAAGCTTCTCCCTAATCAGAAGAAGCTTTGAATTATGTAATTCATATTAAGCTTGTTTTGCAAGATCAAATTCCTTTTGTATTTCTTCTGATGGTTCTTTTGTTATCAGTGAAACTATTATAATAGCTATACAAGAAAGAATAAACGCTGGCATTAGTTCATAGATGCCAAATATACCACCTAGAGGTTTAATGAAAAGATTCCATATAAATACCATTATACCACCGGTAAGCATACCCGCAATGGCGCCTTCTCTTGTCGTTCTCTTCCAAAATAAGGAGAACAGCATAATAGGACCAAATGTTGCACCGAAACCTGCCCAAGCAAAGGATACTACATTAAAAATAACGCTATTTTCATCTAAGGCAATAAGCACTCCTACTATTGTAATCGCGATTAATGTGATTCTAGAAATCTTCATAACTTCCTTATCAGTTGCATC
>ENA-UOOM01003902-UOOM01003902.1-fermentation-metagenome-genome-assembly--contig:-NODE-3902-length-10291-cov-9.505080_pt1 | contig 10291 bp, 6 predicted proteins | sample MGYA00245781_ERZ724031 | MGnify/ENA primary metagenome ERZ724031 (study PRJEB28704, sample SAMN03018317) | fermentation metagenome | biome: anthropogenic terrestrial biome; feature: soil; material... | reverse complement strand
TCCCCCGACCTCGCGATTATGAATCGCGCGCTCTAACCAACTGAGCTATCTCGCCGACAATGTAAGTTCGTTTCCGTTTTGGAAGTGCAAAAGTAGTATAACTTTTCCAATTTTCCAACTCTTCAACGGAAATATGCAACAATGATGAAACATTTTTTAGAGGATTTCCCTACTTACTCTTTCATAATCATGGATTCTTACATAGAAAATGTTATTTTTGCAGTCGAATTAAAAACAATACACCCGGTTAAATAGTGATTTATCCCGAAAATTTTGAACAAAAAATAGAATTCTATAAGATCCGGCAACTGGTGTCGGATTATTGTCTCAGTCCGTTGGGAAAAGAAAAAACGGAACAGATGCATTTCTCCGCATCCTTTTCGGAGGTGGCGGCAACGCTGTCGCAAGCTGATGAGTTTGTGCGTATTCTACGCGAAGAAGAGTCCTTTCCCGCCGACCATTTCTATGATGTTCGTCCGACCCTGCGGCGTATTCGTCTCGAGGGGTCGTGGATGGATACGGAAACGATGTTTCAGCTCAAGCGGTCGCTGCAATCCATTCATGCCATCGTCGCTTTCTTCAACCGGCCTGAAAAAGATATGCAGTATCCTCACTTGACGGCCTTGGCGGAAAATGTTGTCATTTATCCGGAGATATTGAAAAAGGCCGATACGATTCTCAATGACTTCGGTGAAATAAAAGACAACGCCTCCCCGCAATTGGCGCAAATACGGCGTGATCTGGCCACGACCATGAACGGGATATCGAAAAGCCTGAATGCCATTCTGCGGAAAGCCCAATCGGAAGGATTTGTCGACAAAGATGTGGCGCCTACCATGCGCGACGGGCGGTTGGTAATTCCCGTGAATCCCTCTTATAAACGCAAATTGAAAGGGATTGTACATGATGAATCGGCTTCGGGCAAGACTGTTTTTATCGAGCCTTCGGAAGTGGTGGAAGCGAATAACCGCATCCGTGAACTCGAAAATGACGAACGGCGGGAGATCATCCGCATTCTCACGGCGTTCACCGATTATATCCGTCCGTACCTGCCGGCTCTGCTCGAATCGTATGAGTTTCTGGCGCAGATCGATTTTATTCGTGCCAAAGCCAAATTCGCACTTCAAATCGATGCCATTAAGCCGGTTTTTGAAGATACGCAGCAAATCGATTGGGTACAGGCCGTACATCCTCTTTTGTTTCTTGCGCTGAAAAAGCAGAACCGCAAAGTTGTCCCGCTCGATATAACGTTGCAAGACGAACAACGCATCCTGATTATTTCCGGCCCGAATGCCGGGGGGAAATCGGTCTGTCTAAAAACCGTAGGATTGCTTCAATATATGTTGCAGTGCGGATTACTGATTCCTCTAAGGGAAAATTCAAAGGTCGGGATTTTCGAAAAGATTTTTATCGACATCGGCGATGAGCAATCTATCGAGAACGACCTTTCCACGTATAGTTCCCATTTGACCAATATGAAAATGTTTGTCAAAAACTGCGATGGCCGGTCGCTATTGCTGATCGATGAATTCGGTAGCGGAACCGAACCGCAGATAGGGGCCGCCATCGCCGAAGCCTTGCTCGACCGTTTCAATCAGCGGCAAGCATTCGGGGTCATTACCACCCATTATCAAAACCTGAAGCATTATGCCAATGAAAATGAAGGGGTTGTAAATGGGGCGATGCTGTATGACCGCCATCAGATGCAACCGCTTTTCAAACTTTCCATCGGAAATCCGGGGAGTTCTTTTGCCGTAGAGATTGCCCGAAAAATCGGATTGCCTGAAGATGTGATTGTACAGGCTTCGGAAACCGTCGGGCAGGACTATATCAATATGGACAAGTATTTGCAGGATATCGCCCGCGATAAACGCTATTGGGAAAAAAAGCGCGATGAAATACGGCGAGAGCGTAAACGTCTCGAAGAACTTTCGGTGAAGTACGAAACCGGTTTGGATGAAATAGATACGCAAAAAAAACAAATTATCGCGCAAGCCAAACAGCAAGCCGAACAATTGATTGCCGAAAGTAATGCGCTTATCGAAAATACCATTCGGGAAATCAAAGAAACGAATGCCGACAAAGAGCGTACGCGCGAAGTCCGCCGTGAATTAAGTGATTTTAAAACGAATATACAGGCCGGCGAAGCGAAGAAAGGCGACCGTAAACATCACCCTAAAACGCCCCAAAAAATAATCGCGCCTTCCGATGCACCTTTGTCTCAAGGCGATGCGGTACGGTTGAAAGGACAGACATCTGTCGGGGAGATTGTGGAGCTTTCGGCTAAAAAAGCGACGGTAGCTTTCGGAATGATTAAATCGACCGTCGAAATCGAAAAGTTGGAACGGGTGAGCAACAATCAGTTGAAAAAAGAAAAGAAAATGTCCAACACCCGGGATGTCATTTTCGAGAAAAAACTGGCTTTCCGGCAAGATATCGATGTGCGGGGCATGCGGGGCGACGAAGCGTTGCAGGCGGTGATGTATTTTGTCGACGATGCCGTCCAGTTAGGGATCGAACGCATACGGGTGCTGCATGGTACGGGTACGGGGGCATTGCGGCAAATCATCCGCGATTATCTGAGGACGGTGCCGGAAGTGTCGCATTACGGCGACGAGCACGTGCAGTTCGGCGGGGCAGGTATTACCGTTATCGATTTAAAATAATAAACTCAAGTTTCGCAAGCCATATCGTTGCAACTCACCTTCGCCTCCCGATGTTTTGTGACCCGGTATCGTTCTCGTTCGCTAAAAGAGTAGAACTCGCTTCGCTCAAACAGCTCCTCTTTTTATGCTCATTGCGAACGCCGGGCCCCCACAAAACATCTAAAGGGCTTCGTTTGAGTCGCAACGATTACAAACGCATTTGCGAAACTTGAATAACAAAAAGATAGAACAAATGATCAAATTTTCAAAGGCCTTTTGGGTCGCAAACTTTGTAGAACTTCTCGAACGATTGGCTTACTATGCCGTCTTCATCGTCATCACCTTGTATTTGTCGAATGTATGGGGCTTTTCCGATATTCAGGCCGGCATTATCGCCGGGCTTTTTTCGGCATTCCTCTATTTGCTTCCCACTTTTGCCGGAGCTTACGCCGATAAAATTGGTTTCCGGAATTCCATCGCGCTTGCTTTTACACTTCTGACCATCGGTTATGCCGGATTAGGGCTGTTGCCCACGTTGTTGGAAAGCGCAGGACTGGTCAATTACGATATGACCACGACTTTTTACGGTTTAAAAGAAAGCGTGTATCAATGGACGATAATTCCCGTACTGGTATTTATTGTAATAGGAGGAGCTTTTATCAAAGCGGTTATTTCGGGAACGGTTGCGCGTGAAACCACTTCCGAAACCCGCGCAAGGGGGTATGCGATCTTTTATATGATGGTGAATATCGGCGCTTTTCTGGGAAAGACGGTGGTCGATCCGTTACGGAAAAGCATGGGCGATCAGGGATTGGTCTATTTGAACTATTTTGCCGCCGGAATGACGCTGTTGGCCTTGATTCTGGTGTTTTTCTTTTATAAATCGGCGAAGCCCGAAGGGCCGCAAAAAAGTGTCCGCGAATTATGGCGATCGATGGGAAAGGTGCTCCTTAACGGACGCCTGATGATTCTTATGTTGATTGTCAGCGGTTTCTGGATGATACAAAGTCAAATGTACTCGACCATGCCCAAATACGTGTTGCGTTTGATCGGTGACGGGGCTACTCCCGGATGGTATGCCAACGTCAATCCGCTAGTCGTTTTTGTTTGCGTGAATTTCATTACCTCTTTAATGAAAAAACGAAGCGCGTTATCGTCCATGATGGTCGGGATGTTCATTATTCCTTTATCGGCATTGGTGATGTCGCTGGGCAACCAAGTGGGGGCGGGATATATCCTTGGCTTGCATCCGGTCGCTTTTTTGATGATGGTCGGAATTGCCATGCAAGCACTGGCCGAATGTTTTATTTCCCCGCGTTACTTGGAATATTTCTCTCTTCAGGCGCCCGCCGGACAAGAAGGACTCTATCTCGGCTTCAGCCATCTTCACTCTTTCTTTTCATACCTGTTTGCCTTCGGTATTTCGGGCTTTTTGTTGGAAAAATACTGTCCCGATCCGCGTTTGTTTTCCGATGCCAACGGCGTATTGGATACGGCGGCTTATGCTCAAGCTACACAACATGCCCATTATATATGGTATGTATTCGTCGCTATCGGCGCCGTATCGGCTATTGCACTCCTCCTATATGCGCAAGTCACAAAAAGAATGGAGAGACAGCGCGCGAGTATAGATAATCAAAATAATTAATAAATAAAACCGAAAGTCTTTTTTGTTTTAAAATAATAAACCTCCTTTCCAATATAAGTGTTATATTTGCATCTTAAAAATATCACTATAAATCAGCATGAATATGAGATTAGATTTAAGTTCGCACATTACGTTAGAAAGGACACCGAAGAAGTATTACAGGCCGGAAAACGACTTTGAAGAATACAATTTGGCGCGTTTTGAAAAAATTCCTACAGCGATTTATGAAGAGACGAAAAGAGCCGCTAAAAAAGTCGCTAATGACATTGTCGGCGACATGCTCAAAAAGCAGCAAGCTAACGAAAAATTTGTTTTAGGCATTACCGGGGGTGCATCCACCCAACCTGTTTATCAGGAATTGGTAAGGCAACACAAAGAGGAAAACGTCAGTTTTAGAAATCTGGTCGTTTTTAATACGTATGAGTATTATCCTGTTGTAGATGAAGCGGTCAGTAACTTACAACAATTAAAGGATCATTTTTTGAACTTAATCGATATCGATCCGGAAAATATTTTCTCTCCGGATGCGACGATCGAAAAAGATTTGATTTCCGAGAATTGCGAAGAATTCGAGGTCGACATGAAACGCCTGGGAGGATTGGATTACCTCCTGCTCGGATTAGGCAGCAAGGGGAATATCGGATTTAATATGCCGGGGAGCAATTTACATTCGCAAACCCGTTTGGTGATGCTCGATGGCGACTCCCGCAAAGATATCGTAACTCATTTCGGATCACTGGAAAAAGCGCCGGTAAGCGCTATCACCATGGGGCTCTCCGATATGATGCAGGCGCGTAAAATCACATTGGTCGCCTGGGGCGAGCAAAAGGCGGAAAGTATCCATGAGATTGTGGAAGGACCCGTGACCGATATGGTGCCGGGGTCGTTGCTGCAAACCCATCCGGAGATTCAGGTGTTTATCGATCTCGCCGCCGCTTCCGAGCTTACCCGTATCAGCCATCCGTGGTTGGTGACGAATTGTGAATGGGATAATAAACTCATCCGTAGGGCCATCGTATGGTTGTGTGGGGTCGTAAACAAACCCATTCTCAAACTGACCAATAAAGATTATAACGATAACGGATTAAGTGAATTAATCACCCTTTACGGTTCTGCGTATAATGTAAATATCAAAATCTTCAACGATTTGCAGCATACCATCACCGGTTGGCCCGGAGGAAAGCCCGATGCCGATGATACCTATCGTCCCGAAAGAGCCAAACCTTATCCGAAGCGTGTGATTATCTTCAGCCCGCATCCCGACGATGATGTGATTTCGATGGGGGGGACATTCCAACGTCTCGTCAATCAAGGCCACGAAGTGCATGTGGCTTATCAAACTTCCGGAAATATCGCCGTGGGCGATGAAGAAGTGATTCGCTATATCTCCGTGATGAGAAGTCTGCTTAAGAAAGCCAATTCAAATGATAATGGCTTAATCGAAACTTACAGTAAGATGCGGAATTATTTGTTGAATGAGAAGACGAAAGAGGATATCGACTCGCCGGATATTTTGTTTATTAAAGGACGCATTCGCCGTGAGGAGGCCCGTTCGGCGGACCGTTATGTAGGACTGTCGGAAGAAAACGTCCATTTCCTCGACCTGCCTTTTTACGAAACAGGCCGTGTTCAGAAGAATCCTATTTCGGAGAAAGATGTCTTGATCGTAAAAGATTTTATCGAAACGATTAAGCCCCATCAGATTTATGTGGCAGGCGACTTGGCCGATCCGCACGGAACGCATAAAGTGTGTCTCGATGCTATTCTGGCTGCTGTCGATATCATCAAAGAGGATGAATGGTTTAAAGATTGTCGTATTTGGATGTATCGCGGAGCTTGGATGGAGTGGGAGATAGACCATATCGAAATGGCGGTACCCCTTTCTCCCGAAGAATTGCGTCAGAAACGGAATGCTGTCCTTCGTCATCAATCGCAAATGGAAAGCGCTCCTTATTTGGGCGATGATGAACGGCTCTTCTGGCAGCGTTCCGAAGAACGGAATAAAGCGACAGCCGATATGTATTGGAAGCTCGGATTGGCGTCGTATGAGGCGATTGAAGCTTTTGTCGAATACAAACCGATTCGCTAAAACGTTTGTAAAGTAATTTATTTTTAGTGTCCATAAGTGAATAGCTCGCCATTGAGGGAGCCGAAGCTTATGGACTTTTTTATGTATGATGTATGAAGGATGAGGGGCAGACGAAAAAATAAACTCTTCGATTGCATCCATTTCAAAAAAAAGTCGTACATTGAGCGAAATTTTTCAGTAAATATATATGTCGAAAGAAAAGTTTCATATTGAATTTTTGATGGGAAACGCCTCGCAGAACAGCTTATGGAGAATGATCAGTCAGATTGACGGTCTTTGTGAGTGGTTTGCTGACAGGGTAACGATAGATGATACCGACACTATTTTTACATTTACTTGGGATAAAGATGATAGCCGGCGGGCTGAAATCATCAGTAAGAATCCTCCTACCAGTATCCGCTATCGATGGCTTGACGAGAACGACCCGGATGCCTATTTCGAGTTTTTAGTGCGTAAACTCGATTTGTCGGGAGATATAACGTTCGAAATAACCGACTTTTCCGATCCCGACGAAAAAAGCGATTCCATATCGCTATGGGAGTATCAAGTGGAAGAATTAAAGCGAAAGTTAGGAATATGAGTCGAAGCGATTAATTATCTTTACATTTTTAAAATCCTTTTGTACCGTTTGATTTTATTATCTTTGTGGAAAATTTAAAACGCGTTTGTTTTCACTCAATGAGAAGGAATTTCCATATAAAACGGTTATACAGTTATATAATAAGAACCTTTATTCCGCTTTTCCTCATGACTTTTGCCATCTGCCTTTTTTTGGTATTGATGCAATTTTTATGGAAATACGTTGAAGACATGGTGGGAAAAGGCCTTGGACTGAATGTGTTGGGCGAAATGTTTTTTTATGCCGCCCTTAATCTTATCCCCTTGGCATTGCCGTTATCGATACTGCTCGCTTCCTTAATGGCTTTCGGGAATATGGGTGAAAGCCTCGAACTGTTGGCGATAAAATCAGCGGGAATACCCTTGTTGAAGACGATGAAGCCGCTTATAATATTGATTATCTGTATATCTATCGGCGCCTTTTTCTTTCAAAACAACGCTCTTCCCAAAATACAAACCAAATTCTATTCGCTGCTTTTGTCTATACGGCAGGCATCTCCCGAATTGGATATTCCGGAAGGAGTATTTTACAAAGAAATAGATGGTTACAATTTATATGTGGAGAAAAAGAACCGGCAAACAGGGATGCTGTACGATGTGCTTATCTACGATGTCGGCAGCGGATTCCAAAATATGGCGGTTACCGTATGCGATTCGGCTAAAATGAGTATGACGGAAGATAAGAAAATGCTTGTGTTCACTCTTCATAGCGGACAACAATTTCAAAACTTCACACAGGGAACGCAAAACAGAAGCAGTGATTTTGTTCCTTACAGCCGCGAAAACTTTGATACCAAAACCATGCTGATTCCTTACGATGCCAATTTTAACCGCATGGGAGAGGAAGTCATCGAAGGCAATGCGGGAAGCAATTATCTGGCAAAAGACTTAGTCCAATTGACGGTCTCGATCGACTCGATGAAGCATGTTTTAGACAGCGTGAATCAAATCGATCGCAACACCATGCAAAACTATTCGTACTTGCGGTTCAGAAATTCTTATCCGGCCGATCGAAAAGATTCGATTATCCTTGCCGCTAAACAAGCGCCCATAAGCGTTAACGACCCCGATTCGCTCCTTCAAAGCAAAGACTTGCAGATGCAGTCGACGATCTTCCAGAGCGCCATATCGAAAGCCGAAAACAATAATAATGAGTTTATGTTCCGGTCAATGGATAAAACCGCGACAAGGCGCACCATCAACAGGCATTGGATCGAATGGCATCGCAAATTTACCATTCCGTTTGCCTGCCTCATCTTTTTCTTCATCGGAGCGCCTTTGGGAGCCATTGTAAGAAAAGGAGGACTGGGAACGCCGATTGTCATTTCCGTCATTCTGTTCATCATTTATTATATCGTGGAGAATGTCGGCTATAAAATGACGCGCGACAGCGTGTGGGTCCATTGGATTGGCATGTGGTTCAGTTCGATGGTACTTTTGCCCTTGGGGATATTTTTGACGTATAAGGCGATGAACGATTCGGTGATTATGAATCCCGATACCTATTCGAACTTTTTCCGGAAATTGTTCTTTATTCGGGAAAAGCGGAGATACCCTTATAAAGAAGTGGTGGTCGATTACCCGCGTTACGATGAAATAGATACGCTCTTGAAGGAGTTATCCGATGAAATAAATGCGTATCTGAAGAATTACGCGACATTGGGATATCGTACCTATTGGATGGATGGGCAGTACGACCGACAATTAGCTTCGATTAAAAGAAAAGAAGAGTTCGTTTTGAATCAGCTTTCCAATTCGCGTAACCGGTCGGAATTGGCGAAGGCCGAACAATTTCCGGTATTAATCAATCATTTGCGGCCGTTTGAAGCCGGTTCGCTTCCGGCAAAGATTTTTATGTATATTGTTCCGGTAGGGTTTATCTTCAAGGGATTATCCATTCCTTTCGAAAAAAGGATTCGGAAGGATCTTCTTGCCACTCGAAGGTTAAGCAAAGAATTGAAAGAAATAACCGATCATCAGGCGACGATAGATCAAAAGGCCGTCGCTCTCGGTTGAAAATAAAATTATTTAGTAAACAAGATATGCAGCAAGAAATTAAATTAGATTCGATAGAAGATGCGATAGAAGAGATTCGTAAAGGAAATTTTATCATTGTCGTAGACGATGAGGACCGGGAAAATGAAGGCGATCTGATTATCGCAGCCGAACACATTACGCCGGAAAAAGTCAATTTCCTCGAAACGCATGCACGGGGACTCATTTGCGCCCCCATCACGCAGGAACGTGCCGAAGAATTAGACTTGCCGATGATGGTAACCAATAATACGTCCGTGCATGCGACCCCTTTTACCGTTTCCGTCGACCTCCTTACTCACGGATGCACGACCGGTATATCGGCTTATGACCGTGCCCAAACGATTCTTGCTTTGACGCGTCATGACACCGCACCCGAAGATTTCGGCCGTCCGGGGCACGTATTTCCTTTACGCGCGATGAACAAAGGGGTTTTACGCCGGGCGGGTCATACCGAAGCAACCGTTGACTTTGCCCGCCTCGCCGGATTATATCCCGCCGGCGCGTTAGCCGAAATTAAGAAAGAAGACGGCTCTATGGCCCGCTTGCCGGAACTAATGGAAATGGCCGAAGCTTTTCATTTAAAAATCGTGTCTGTGGCCGAGCTTATCAAGTACCGGTTGCAACGCGAGTCGTTGATTGAAAGAGGCGAAATGGTGCATTTGCCTACCGAATACGGGAACTTCATTATGATTCCTTTTTTACAGAAATCGAACGGTCTCGAGCATGTTGCCTTAATGAAAGGGGAATGGAAAGAAGAGGAACCGATCCTCGTGCGGGTGCATTCATCTTGCGTAACCGGCGACATCTTTGGCTCCCTGCGCTGCGAATGTGGAGAACAACTTCACAAAGCTTTGCAGTTGATCGAAAAAGAAGGGAAAGGCGTATTGGTCTACTTGAATCAGGAAGGGCGCGGAATCGGGCTAATGGCGAAAGCCGCCGCTTATAAGTTGCAAGAGAATGGGTTGGATACGGTAGATGCCAATCTGCATTTAGGATATCGCGCCGATGAAAGGGATTACGGCGTGGGGGCGCAGATATTGCGTAGCCTCGGCGTGACGAATATGCGCTTGATGACCAACAATCCTAAAAAACGCATCGGTCTCGAATCGTACGGCTTACGGGTCGTCGAGAATGTTCCTTTGGAGATTAAGCCGAATCAATATAATAAGTTTTATATGGAAACGAAAAAGAACCGTATGGGGCATATTCTTCATAATCTCAAATGATTGATGAGAGATTGAAAAAGATTGATGG
>ENA-UOOM01003896-UOOM01003896.1-fermentation-metagenome-genome-assembly--contig:-NODE-3896-length-10300-cov-3.936359_pt1 | contig 10300 bp, 7 predicted proteins | sample MGYA00245781_ERZ724031 | MGnify/ENA primary metagenome ERZ724031 (study PRJEB28704, sample SAMN03018317) | fermentation metagenome | biome: anthropogenic terrestrial biome; feature: soil; material... | reverse complement strand
AGGTTTGGGGCCCCGAAAATTGACGGGGCCGTGGGTGTTGATTTGCCCGCTCCGTTGCGCCCCAGCAGTCCTGTGATTTTTCCTTTTTCAAAATTCACACCCACATCGCTCAGCGCCGTGATTTCTCCAAATGTTTGTGTAATATTTTTGCATTCAATCATCATCCTTCGCTTCCTTTCTCATCATATCCATAAGTTCTTCCTGTGAAATTCCAAGACGTGCAGCCTCTGTTGTCATCGGTTTAATAAAGTTTTCATAAAAACTTTCTTTTCGCTTTTGTTTCAATTTTTTTACCGCCCCTTCTGCTACAAAGAGCCCCACACCTCTTTTTTTATACAAAATCCCCTCTGCAACAAGCAGATTCATCCCCTTTAGTGCAGTGGCGGGGTTGATTTTGTACGTCACGGATATTTCCGTGGTGGAAGGCACTTGGCCCTCTTCCAAAAAAGCACCTGACAAAATCGCGTCTTCCACACCCTCCGCTATTTGCTGAAAGATCGGTATATTCAAATGCTCCTCTATCTTCATTGCATCCCCCTCTTCCTTCACTTCGCCTTGTTATCTGGTTAGTTAGTTATGTAGCTAACTAACGTCATGATAATCTATACGATTCAAAATGTCAATACCTCTTTTAAATTTTTTTCAAAGGACACACTTTTTTTGCATACCACTCTTTCGCTCATATTTTTTGCTATATTTTTTTGTCTGAAACTTTTTTATAGGCTGAGCTTAAACCGTCAATTCTTCTTTTCAAAGCAGGTAACCTGTGATATGATAAAGTATATTTTAACAATACTTGCGCTTTTGTTGCGCAATTGCTTTGTCGAAACCACAAGTCGAAAATATCTATAAAGAAAGGAACACGCAATGAACAACGAATCAAAAATAACCAAAGTGGCCGCAGTCCAAATCGCGCCCGTAACAATGGACTCCATGGCAACCGCAGAAAAAGTATGCACTTATATTAAAAAAGCCGCCGCACAAGGCGCGCAGCTCCTTCTTTTTCCCGAAGCCCTCATCTCAGGCTATCCCTGGGGAACCGCTTTTGCCGTCTCGGTCGGTCGCAGGGAGATGGTCGGCCGTGATGCCTATGTACGTTACTGGAAGGGTTCGATTGATGTTCCCGGCAAAGAAACCGAACTCATCGGCAAAGCCGCCAAAGAAGCCGGCGTCTATGTTGCCGTGGGTGTTATGGAACGCCTCGATGATTACAGCCGCCAGACGCAATTTTGCACGCTTCTTTATTTCGGCCCCGACGGCAGCATTATCGGCAAACACCGCAAATTAAAGCCCACCGCTGCGGAGCGATATGTGTGGGGCGAAGGAGACGGCAGCACCATGCCCGCTTTTGACACGGAAATCGGCCGTTTCGGCGGACTGATTTGTTGGGAAAATTATCACCCGCTGGCTCGTATGGCCATGTACGGTAAAGGATTGGATATTTATTTGGCGCCTACCGCCGACTCGCGTCCCACCTGGCTTTCCACGATGATTCACATCGCCTGTGAAAGCAGATGCTTTGTGGTCTCAGCTTGTCAATATTATGAAAAAAGCATGTATCCGCCGGAGATGGAAACCTTGGACGAAATTAAAGATTTGCCTGATATTTTGTCAAGAGGCAGCAGCGTAATCATCTCTCCCATGGGTGAAGTGCTTGCAGGGCCACTGTATAACGAAGAAGGCATTTTGTATGCAGATTTAAACCTTGACGAAACCGTTAAAGGCCGATTCGACTTTGATGTGGTGGGGCACTATTCTATGGACAATGTGTTTCAACTGATCGTGGACGAAAAACCGAAAAAAATCATTTCTTACGAATAATATACTTGTTTCTTCCTGCGCAAGTTAAAGCGAATCCGAATTCGGATTCGCTTTTTTTATCTTCAGCGCATTTCTCGTTTGACAAAATGCCTTGGTTTTGCTACCATATTTTCACAAGCAGATCGCTTCGTATGTTCTAAAGGCGATTGGGTTGAAAAACAGCGGAGATACCGTGGGCAACGCCTGCGGTTTTTTTATTGAAATGGATGTAAACTATGGAAACAAATTATAAACAAGTGCAAAAGGTTTTTCTCATTACTCTGCTTGCCAACGTGGCAGTGGCAGTCTCCAAACTGGTCATCGGTACGCTCATTAACAGCGCGTCCATGGCAGCTGACGGCTTTCACTCTTTTTCTGATGGCTCCTCCAATATTGTCTGCATGATCGGTATTTATTTTGCCGCAAAACCGCGTGATGATAAACACCCCTATGGCCATCATAAAATCGAAACCCTTTCGGGTATTGCCATTGGACTTCTTTTGGTTGCCGCCGCTGCCAAAGTCGTCATCGGCGCCATTGATAAATTTCAACACCCTTCTCCGCCTCAAATCACTTCATTGAGCCTGGTTGTTCTGCTCATCACCCTGGCGGTAAACATCTTTGTCACTACCTACGAACGCCGACAAGGCATCAAATTAAACAGCAGTATTCTTATTGCCGATGCCGCCCACACCAAATCTGATATTTTTGTGACCGTGGGCGTCTTGGCTACACTCATTGCCCTCAAATTTGGACTACCGCCGATTTTGGACCCCATTGTTTCGCTGGTTGTTGCCGTGGTCATTCTTTTAACCGCTTGGGAAATATTAAGAGACAACGCAAACGTGCTTTTGGACGCCGCTTCGGTGGATATGGATTTTATTCGCGCAGAGGTCATGCGCGTGCCCGGTGTAAAGGGCGTTCACGATATCCGTTCTCGCGGCTTGAGCAGCCAGGTGGAAATTGATATGCATGTGCTCGTAGATCCTGATATGAGTGTGGAAGAAGGCCACATCATTCAACACGATATCGAAGAAATTTTGCAAGATGCCATTGATGCTTCCACGAAAGTTTTAATCCATTTGGAGCCCTACACAAAAGATCAAGCCGAAAAGCAATAGTTTTTTGCTTTGCTGTTGGGGGGCAAATGTATTCACCTGTTTATTATAAAAAAGCCTGCATCGCATTTTGTGCACCGCAGGCTTTTTTCGGTATTATTTTCTAATTCTGATCGTGTGTTACATATAGGGCTGCTGTCTGCATCGCTTCACTGTGTGCGCCATGCCAAACCGACAAAGTGAATCGTGATGTTTTTGCTCATCGGTCTGATTTGAATTTCTTCCAAAACTTCATTTTGCATATCATATTTGGCGGAAATCATTTTTACTTCCTGTTCAATATCTGCCTGCATCTTATCGAGTTGAGCTTCAACAGACGCAAGATTTTCTTCGGCACGGTTAATGCCTTCCCCACTCTGAAATGCCCTGCTCGTGCTGCGTACCGCCGTGCCCACTCTGCCAACCGAACCTCCGCGGCGGCCAAACAACGCTCCCAACAGTGCAGTGCCGGCCGATACGGCCGCATCCATCTTTTTTTGCGAAGCCATCGACGTTTGTTTTTCCAACGCCTGGCGCGCCCTGCGATATCTGTCCTCCAAAACCGTCAACTTTGAATCGTATTTCTTTCTCAATGCCTCGGTATCCTCATCTCTTTGTTCATGGGCCAAATGTTGCAACCTTATCAAAAAATCACGTTCCGATTCACCCGGCTGCGAAAAGACCTTTAATGTCGGGCCAAAAAGCAGCGTAAGTGATAATTCGGTACGAATATATTGCGACAAAAGCTTTTGCCAACCGTCATAACTGCGTGGGTCTGCAGCCACTTGAGGCACATTTTCGTATTGCGCATTTTGCACAGGTTGTTTTTCGAGTTCTCTGAGCTCCATGCCAATCCTTTCACCTTCGCTCCAATCCAGCGCCATAGGACCCTCGTGAAGGGGGGAGACTATCGTGTATGTCTCTGTTGTTGCCACTTTATGCTTTGCGCTTTCATAAAACACCTCTGCCACGCCCAGCACCATGGGCGTATAGAGCACCTCTGTGCCCACCCCGCCCAATGCCGGCCAAAAAACCTGCTTGATTTGCGGAGGCAAGGCAGGCGGTGTGTTGCCCGATGGCGCCGCTGACGGCGTGCTGATATTTGAAACAGGCTGTGTAGTCGGTGCCGCAGTTTGCGTCCGCACCACTTCTTGAATATGCGCCGAAGGCAAAGAGGCGATTTGCTCCCTGGTTAACGGACCCGCCAGATAGGACAACACCCATCTGGTGCTAAACACCACGGGACTATCTTCATGCACGCTGTGCAGATAAAACACGCGCTGTCCCAATCCCGCCAAAATTTGTTCGGTTCGTTGTTTGTCAAAGCTACCACCCAGCGCAGCGCCTTCCAGTCCCGCGAGTACTCTTTCTTTGTCGCGTTCGGTCTGCAGCCTGCCGATAAACCATGTCCCTGCATTGGACAACGCTTTATAATCCAAATCCACGGGGTTTTGCGTGGACAGCAAAAGTCCCAGGCCATAGGCCCTCGCTTGCTTGAGCAGTGTCAACAGCGGCGTTTTCGACGGCGGGTTTGCCGTAGGAGGCAGATAACCGAACAATTCGTCCATATACAACAGTGCGCGCAGGCTGCCTGTTCCCGGCTGTGTGCGCACCCAGGATAAGATTTCGTTTAACAGCATCGTCACAAAAAACATTCTTTCGCTGTCGGATAAATGTGCAATAGAAAAAACGGAAATTTTCGGTTTTCCTCTCTCGCTGTATAAAAACCGATTGATATCCATCGATTCCCCTTCCAGCCACGCCTGAAAACTCGGCGAAGCCAATAGATTGTTCAATGACATTGCCAGCGAAAAACGTTCCTTGGCGGGAAAAAAACTTTCCATATCCATCACGCCTACCTGCTGAATAGGCGGCGTTTGAATTGCGTTGATCAAATCGGGCAGACTAAGGCTTTGGCCCGCACTCCAGGCATATTCAATAATTGTTGAAATCAAAATGTGTTCTCTGCTGATAGAAGTTGCCTCACTGAGGTCAATCAGCGACAGCAGACTTGTCGCCGTGATTTGTATGCGGTCTCGCAGCGCGTCCTTATCATTGAGCACTTCTAAAGGAGGCGGATCAAAGGATTTCAGCACGCTCACGCCCCGCCCGGCCGAGCTGCCCGGTGTGTAGACAACAACCTCAGCCGCATCTTTCAATCGTTGAATGCGCTGCCCATTTTGGCCCCAGTCCTCAAGCCCTTTTTTCCATGAATCTGCTTGTTGCTGCGCATATTCATCCGGTGCAATTCCTTTGCTTGCCGCTTCCTGCAAATTGATCCAGGGGCGAAAATCTTCTCCCTGCAGCTGCGGAAAGGTCAGTGCCAGATTTGTTAAGTCCCCTTTGGGGTCAATGGCAATCACGGGAATGTTATCAATCGCCGCTTCTTCTATAATACCTATTCCAACCCCGGTTTTGCCGCTGCCCGTCATGCCGATAATCACGCCATGCGTCGTCAGATTTTTTGACTTATAGAGCACCATTTCTTCCTGTAATTGCTTTTGCTCGACATCGTATTTTTTTCCTAAATAAAATACGCCCATTTTTTCAAAATCCTGCATGTCTATCTCCGTTTCTCTGTGTTTTCAGGGTGTTTTTCTCAAAATACCTTGCCACGATGCATCTGTTTACGCAACTGATTTTATTAAGATAATTATACCAGTCCGCCCCACCTATCACAACCACATTTGCAATGACTTTTTAAAGCAAAATTTTTGTCTTCACGATAAAAAAATACCGACCATCACAATGATGATCGGCATAAAATCCGTATAACAGATTTGCATATCCGAATTCTTTATTCTTCTTCGCCTTCTGCTGCTGCTTCCGTTTCTGCCGCTTGCTCTTCTGCACCTTCTTCTGTTTCTTCAACCATCTTCGGTTCACGCACCGACAATATCAGTGTATCCCCTTCAATTTCTGCCGTAATTCCTTTTGGCAATGTGATGTCTTCCACACTTACCTTGTCTCCCGCTTCAAATTCCGTTACATCAATTTCCACCGATTCGGGAATATCTTGCGGCAGCCCTCTTACGGGAATTTCGTCCAACTGTTGCATGATCAGCAGTCTTTTATGCTCAACAGCTTCTCTGCCTATTACTCTTACACCAAGGTTGATTTTAATTTCTGTATCCAAAGATACGTGTTGAAAATCAACGTGCAACAAATCTCTTCTCACAGGAGAATATTGCATATCTTTGATCATGGCGGCATAAGTGTCCTTTCCGCCCAAATCAAGGGTGAACAAGTAGTTTTTTCCATGTTTTGAAATGTTTTTCACCAATTCATCTCTTTTTATTTTTACGGAAATCGAATCCTTTCCTTTGCTGTTGATAACAGCGGGAATATAGCCTGCTCTTCTCAGCTGTTTGTTTGTCACTTCCCCTTCTTTTTTCCTTTTTTCAATGGTTAATGTTACTTTTTCGCTCATATTATTTCTCCTTATTATCAAGGCTCTCGCACACCCGTTTTGCCAAGTTCATTGCATTTTCCCGCAAAGCTCTGCGTGATATAACTGCCGAACCAAAATTCAAGTAAGGCACAAGAACCGAGTCCGCGATATGTTTTTTGCAAACGCTTCCTCTATCGTTGTTGATTTTCAATATTTTAGTATTATACCAAATCAGAATCACTTTGGCAAATAGGTATCACAGAAATATTCCTTTCTTTTCATCATGTTGTCACTTATTTCAAATACTTTATTAGAAAATCAATTCGCCAAACCTAGGATACTTTCTTTTAAGCCTAAATTCGCTATATTTCGCATATGCCTATCTCTTTAAAAAATTGATAAATTCCATCATAATATATCGATAACCGTGTGATATCTTCCTCGTTGCCGTTGGGAACGAAAATAACCATTCCTTGTCTAGCTCGAGTAAGCAAAACACGATATGCATTTTTTAGATAAAGAATTTTGTCTTTATTCCTGACATTTTGCCACTTAGAACCTGTAAAGCTATAATAATGGAAATGATTTTGAATAAGGCGCAAATTCGCATCCCAACACACCACTGCCCAATCAAGCTCTAATCCTTGAATATCAAATTCTGTGGCAACTTCTTCTAAAAAATACGACGAGCGAATATCGGCGGCATCATTTAAAAACCAATTAACTGCATTAATTTTGCTTTGCACCCAGATGCCAGATGGCCTCAGTCGCCTAGCGCCCGAACTGGCGATTATGCCATATCGCTCAGTCCCTTTGGCTTGCATACGAACCCACTCCCTCGCTTTATCTATATCCCTTGTTAGAACAATAGGGTAATCGTTGCGCAATGTGTCATATAATTTTTTCGCATGCTCTTTTTCTACATCGAGAATCGCTTTTATAAATGCTGCTACATTTTCACTTCGAAAGGACCGCAACGATACAGCCAAATGCAGTGCATCTACAACAACATATTCCAAATCAAGAAAAAGTTGTTTCATCGAAAGACCACGTGTATATTCACTATCTGATATTTTTTCTGACACATATACATCCCAGTGCGAATAGTCTTTTCGAATCGCATCAAACCATTCTATCAGACCCGCTTCGCCTGTATTTATTTCTTGTCCACCACCTACTAAACAAATAATGACAGCCCAATCTTTGTGTCGATCCATGACGCTAATAAGGAACGAAGGTTCCGACATAAAAAAATCTGATTTCCCTTTTTTACGCTCCATAAAACTAAGTAACATGTTTTCTGTCCACGCGCGCTGTGCTTCATCAAAAATTACAACTTTTTCGTTTGGTGCTTCTTGCATAGCCAGGGCGTCATCACGGAAATGATGAATATTCTGTATAAAAGCTTTAGCTTTTGTCAATGCTTCATTTTTTTTGATATCTAGCCTTGCGCTTTCATCGCGAGCGAGTGCTTCTCGTAAAACATCGACTAAAGGTTGGTTGCCAGATAAAAAAACTGCATGCTCATTTTCGTCAAATTTATGGCGTTCATTTGCAATATTAAGACCGGCTAAGGTTTTCCCAGCTCCTGGCACTCCCGTAATAAAGCAGATGGATTTTTTATGCTCTCGTTTGCTCCTATCAATAATGTCATTGATCGCTTCAGTAGTTTGGTTCAAATTCACAGCACTGGCATCATTGCGAGAAATATCTGAAACATTATGACCACGATATAGTGCTTGTGCTGCTTCAATAATCGTAGGTGTAGGCGCATAGGGTGAATCTATCCACACCTTCGCGTCAAAATCTTTTGCGCGAAATTTGAACAATGCAAGCTTTAGCATATTAGCCAAAGTATTTCGGTTGCATTTTGAAACTTCCAAAATACCTTCTTTCATTTCTTGAAATTCTAAAACAATTTCTGGAGCTTTTGTTGCAATGAGTATAGGAATCAGCAGACATCTATGACTTTCTTTGTGAAAATTCTTCAAGTCTAATGCATAATCTGTAACTTGTTCTATTGCATATTTTGAGTATTCTTTTGCGCCAATTTTGAATTCGAGCAAGAAGATTAAACCATCGACAATATACACAGCGTCAATACGCCTGCCGACGCGCGGAATGCTATATTCAAAGATAATATCTCCTCGCCCAACTTCGCCTAACACATTTTTTAGTAGCCTTATTTCTTCCAACCATGCATTACGCTGCAAATCTTCCAATGCAAACGGATTGTTCATGGCCATTTCCCCGAGAATATCACTTTCTGACTGTTTTATAAAACTAGGTACATCATTTACATAAAACGCCCTCAATAAAAAATCCCTCCTACGTCAACAAATTATAACAGCACATTATCACTTATATTTTTATACGCAAATTATCGACTATGCCTTATAACCGCATCACATATGCGACGAATGCCTTCCGCCACCAGTGCGCGCGGCATCGCGAGGTTTAGGCGAATATAGCCCCGGGCATTGCCCACAAACAAACTGTCTCCACCCTCCAATAGCACCCCTGCCTCTTCGGCGAAAAACAGCGAAGCGTCCTTAATGTCAAGCACCTTTCGTAGGTCTATCCAGGCAAGATAGGTAGCTTCGGGAATGGCAAAAACAGCCTCAGGCAGGTGCGTTTCCAGATACTGTTTCACAAATTGAAAGTTGCCGTCCAAATAGTCTTTGAGCTGTGCCAACCACTCCCCGCCTTTTTCGTAAGCCGCTTGGTGCGCCGCCAGCGACAGCGGATTGACAAAGCCCGCATTTTTATCCCGCCCTTCAAAGGTTTTTCGCGTATTTTCGTCGCGTATGATGATATTGGCAAACATCAACCCCGCCAAATTAAAGGTCTTGCTTGCAGACATGCAGGTAATCAGCTTTTTATAATTCGGCATTACTTTCCCCAGGGGAATATGCTTGTTTCCGGCGCGAATCAAGTCGCAGTGAATTTCATCCGAAATCACCCATAAGTCATTTTTTTCGATAATTTCGGCAACCTGCGTCAATTCTTCCTCGTTCCACATACGACCGGTGGGGTTGTGCGGATTGCACCAAAGCACCAATCGCATATTTGGTGCTGAGGCCTTGCGCGCAAAGTCGTCAAAATCAATGTGAAAATAACCCTCTTCACTCTTTAACGCCGAGCAAACCAAACCGACGCCGTTATAGGTTGCCGCGTGTTTGAAAAATCCGTAGGAGGGCGTTGTAATCAGCATGTTTTCATCTTTGCCGACCAACTCTTCCACCAAACTGTACAAAGCCGGAATGACTCCTGTGGAAAACACCAACTCTTCCCCGGCAAAATCCCAGTCGTACTGCGCTTTGCACCAAGCCGAGAAAACATCTCCGTAGCTTGTGTCAAATACGCGGCTGCAGCCGAAAATTCGCCTGTCCACACGCTCTTTGATGGCCTCGCAAACCTCCGGCGGCGTGGCAAACTCCATATCGGCTACCCACATGCGAATAAACTCCTCATCGCGGTAGTTAAAGGTCTTTTCCGGTCCCGCTCCAAAAATATAGCCGCGAAACCCGTCCGTGCTCAAAGCATTGGTATGGCTGCGGTCCATGATCTCATCAAAATTATATTTCATTTTATTCACCTCAACGACGTTTTGGCCTGTTTTTCTACTTTTCAGTATCTCATTTTTAAAAATTTTTTCAACCTTCATTTTTCCGTGTAAAAAGTTTTTGCACGATACTTGGGATACCACAGCGATTTTTCATTTTTTAGCCGATGAAAAAAACATTTCAAAAAAATAAAAACTGCTTGATTATCAAAGCAGTTTCATTGATTTTTCATTTTTACCACATTTTGAGTTGCCCGCCTCGCAGGCTTTCTACACTTCTCTCTGTAACGACACTCTCTTTGCCGATTGTTCCGATCAGGCACGGCGAGGCCGCATCGTGCAGCAGGCTATTTTTTTGTGCTGCTGCCACGCTTCTTACGGCATAGCAATACTTGCACCCGCCTATGCAGCTGTCGTAGGCGCCGATATCGATGCTCTCGATGCATC
>ENA-UOOM01003895-UOOM01003895.1-fermentation-metagenome-genome-assembly--contig:-NODE-3895-length-10308-cov-3.373257_pt1 | contig 10308 bp, 9 predicted proteins | sample MGYA00245781_ERZ724031 | MGnify/ENA primary metagenome ERZ724031 (study PRJEB28704, sample SAMN03018317) | fermentation metagenome | biome: anthropogenic terrestrial biome; feature: soil; material... | reverse complement strand
GGCTCCGCCGCGGATATGAAGCGGACCCTGAGAACGCTGAGACGACAGCGGGACGATCTGCTCCTCCGGCACCCGGCGTGGCGGGAGACCATGCCGTCCCGGGAGGCGTTGGACGAAGCTCTGGCCGCGGGACGAAAGAGGGTCGCTGCACTCACCGCCGAGCATTCGCGGGCGACGGGGGAGGCGAACCGGAGGGCCGAGGAGGCTCGTTCAACCCTCGCCCTTCACGAACGGGACATACGGAATCAGCGGGAGAAACGGGATACGACGGCCACTCGATTGAAGGAGTACGAGAGGGACGGCCTCTCCATGGCGGAGCGACGCTCGGCCATGGACGCACTTGCGCTCCGATGGGACGGGGCAAGGGCGAAGGTGACGGTCATCGACGAGGGGCTGAAGGCCTTCGCGGACGACCCGCTGAAGGCGCTGGACGCTCTCCGCGCCGACGAGGAGCGGGCCATCGGGGAGAAGGCCGAGTCGGAGCGGGAACTCATCGCGGCGGAGGCTCGCCTCGATGTCCTGGCGGCCAACGCCCCCTTTCCGACCAGGACGCGCCTCGAGGAGGAGGTCGAAGAGCTCGCCCGCGCCGTGGAGCGCGAGACGCGGGCCGCCGAGGCCGTCCGGCTTCTCAGGGAGACCTTCCGGCAGTGCCGCGACGAGATGAAGGACGCCCTGTCGGCCCCCGTTGAGGCCAGGACGGCAGAGCTCCTCGTCCGGATGGCCTCCCGGTCGTCCGGGACCTATCCCGTCGGCGACGGCCTGACGCCCCAGTTCTTCCGCCCCATGGGGTGGGACCGGGACGTGCTGCTGGACAACCTCTCGGGCGGAGAGCGGGAGCAGCTCCACCTCGCGAGCCGCCTCGCCCTGGCCGATACCCTGGCCGCCGGAGAGCGCCAGCTCGTGGTGCTCGACGACGTCCTCCTGGCGACGGACGAGGAACGGTTTCGGGCCGTTCTGGAGGTGCTCCGGTCCATGGACCGCCTTCAGATCCTCATCCTCACCTGTCACCCGTCGCGGTTCTCCGTCCTCGGCGACGCCGTCCGGTTCGACCTCGCGGCCCTGCTCGAGAACGCCTCTCATGCCCGAGAGGGGCGTGGTTGACCGTGAAGATAGGCGTCTTCCGCAAGGCTGTGGAACGGGTCCTGAGGACGGTGCCCCCGGACCTGCTCGGAAATCTGAACGGCGGCTTCGTGGTCCTTCCCGAGGAGAAACCCGACGGAGAGTATGTGATCATGGGGGAGTACATCGAGGACCCTGCCCTGGGGAACATGGTCGTCCTCTACTACGGCAGCTTCGTCGATCAGCTCGGGGAGGCGCCGGAGGAGGAGTGGGTCGAGGAGATCGAGGAGACGGTGTTCCACGAGCTGCGGCACCATGTGGAGCTGATGGCGGGCGTGGACGACCTCTCCGAGGAGGAGCGGGCGGAGCTCCCATAGACTCGCGGATGAAAACCGTGCCCGGCGCGACGCCGCCGGGCGAAAGGAAGAGAGGTGCAGAGGGATGGATGTTGCACGTGGAACACCCCTTCGCGATCTGGACACGCCGGTGATGCTCATCGACCTGGACGTGATGGAGCGCAACATGAGGGGCATGCAGGAGAAGGCCGACGCCGCGGGGGTGAAGCTGCGCCCCCACACCAAGACCCACAGGACGCCGGCCATCGCGAAGCTTCAGGAGGCGGCTGGAGCCGCCGGCATCACCGTGGCGAAGCTCGGCGAGGCGGAGGTTATGGCCGACGCGGGATTGAAGGATATCTTCATCGCCAATGAGATCGTGGGCGCCGTGAAGTTGGAGCGGCTGAGACGCCTCGTCCGCAGAGTTCCGCGTCTGGCCGTTGGTGCCGACAACCCGGTGCACGCCCGGATGCTCTCGTCGGTCATGGCCGGGGAGCCCAAGCCCATCGACGTCCTCGTGGACGTGAACACCGGCGATCCCAGGACGGGGATGGCCCCCGGAAAGCCCACCGTCGAGCTGGCGAAGCTCATAGCGTCCCTGCCGGGGCTTCGCCTTCGCGGAATCTATACCCACGACGGGCAGAGCTACGACGCGGCCACGGCCGACGAGGTCCGGGCCGTGAACAGGGAGAGCCAGCGGCTCATGGTGGAGACGGCCGAGCTCATGCGCGCCGAGGGGCTCGAGGTGGAGGAGGTCTCCGTGGGGTCGACGCCCTCCCTCCTGCTGGACGGCGTGCTGCCGGGCGTGACGGAGATCCGCCCGGGGACCTATATCTTCATGGACGCCGATCAGGCTCAGGTGGTCGGGACCTACGAGCACTGCGCCCAGACGGTGCTCGCCACGGTGATCAGTCGCCCCACGCCGGAGCGGGTCGTGCTCGACGCCGGAACGAAAGCTCTGACCTACTACGTCCAGACCGACGGCATCACCAGGGCGCCCGGGCACGGCCGACTGAAGGCCCACCCCGAGATCTTCCTGGACAAGAAGTCCGACGAACACTCCTCCTTCGACATTCCGGGAGGATCGGGGCTCGCCTTCGAGATAGGCGACTTGGTGGAGATCATCCCGAACCACGCCTGCCCCACGACGAACCTCTACGACGTGCTCTACGCCGTCCGGGACGGCCGGGTGGAGACGGTATGGCCGGTGCTGTGCCGGGGGAAATCCCAGTAGACGATCGCCCTCGGGCGGGGGTACGAAATCGTGGGATCCCTCTGTACTTGAGTGCCTTATTTCTGGTATTATGCATCTCGCACTGCATTCGAAGGACGGAGGTGTTTTCATGAAAAGGACGGCAACAGCTCTTCTTGCGGCGATTCTCCTTGTTTTCTGCATCGGTGCGGCGTCGGCCGAGACGGTGATCAAGATCGGGCACGTGCTCAATCCCGACCACTCGTGGAACGTGTGTCTCGTCGGATTCGCGGAGGAAGTGAAGGCGGCGACGAACGGACGCGTGGTGTTTCAGATCTACCCCAGCAGCCAGCTGGGCAACGAGAAGGACCTGATCGAGGGGCTCTCGCTCCAGACCATAGACGGAGGCCTCATCGGCGGCGGATCCTTCCAGTCCATCGAGCCCAAGCTCGGCGTGGAGGCCCTTCCTTATGCCTGGCCGACTCATGAGTCGGTCTATGCCGCCCTCGACGGGGAGCTCGGCGCCTATCTGCTCGATCTCCTCTCGAAAAAGGGCGTGGTGGGCATCTCCTGGTGGGAGAACGGCTACCGGCACCTGACGAACAACAAGCACCCCGTGGTGAAGCCAGAGGACATGGCCGGGCTCAAGATCCGGGTCACCCCGGACAAGATGCGCCTCGACACCTTCAAGGCCCTCGGCGCCTCGCCCATGCCCATCAACTTCGGCGAACTCTACTCCGCAATGCAGCAGGGCGTGGTGGACGGCCAGGAGAACCCCTTCTCCATCATCTTCTCGAACTCCTTCTTCGAGGTTCAGAAGTACCTCTCGGTGACGGGGCACATCTGGGGATCGGCGCTGCTCTGCGTCAACAGCTCCGTCTGGGGCAAGATCTCCGACGAGGACAAGGCTGTGGTCGCGACGGTGGCGGCGAAGTGGCGCGACGAGCAGCGCAAGCAGACTATTGCGCAGGAAGTGGAGTTCCTTCAGAAGCTGAAGGACAAGGGGATGGAGGTCGTGGAGGTGGACAAGGCCGCCTTCCAGCAGGCCGTCCAGGGCGTATGGGCGGACTACGAGAACGTGTTCGGCAAGGAACTGATGGACCTGGTGCGGAAGTACGGCAAATAACATGGACGAAGAAAAAAAGAGCCTTGTGGAGAGGCTCTTCCGGGGACTCGACAAATTCCTGATCCTCGGGGTGATCATCACCTTCGTCGAGGTGCTTCTGGAGGTGGGGTTCCGCTACGTCCTGAACAAGCCTCTGACCTGGGGCGGCGAGCTCTCCCAGACCGTCCTCGTGTGGCTCACCTTCGTCGGGGCGGCGTCGGTGCTGCTCCAGGGCGGGCATATAGCCATCGATATGCTGGTTCCACTGATCCCCTCCGACAAGGCGAAGCGACTGCTTCGCCTTGTCGGGAGCCTTGCCATTCTGATCTTCGTGACCGTCGGGTTCTGGGCGGGGTGGCAGGTGGTGGCCCGTACCTGGTCCATGCGCACCACGGCCATGCAGATCCCGTCGGGGATACTGTACCTCGCGTTCCCCGTGGGATGCCTGCTCACCATCCCGGTGGCCCTCCGGGACATCTACCGGGCCGTGAAGGGAGCTGAATCACGATGACGACCCTTCTCGGAGTGCTCTTCGGAGGGATCTTCATGGGGATTCCGGTGGGGTACTCCGTGGCCATCTCCGGCATGGCCTACCTCTTTTTCGAGTCCACGGTCCCCCTCCTCGTGGTTGCCCAACGGATGGTGGTGGGGGTGGACTCCTTCACCCTTCTGGCCATCCCGCTCTTCGTGCTCGCCGGGGCGCTCATGGCGGAGGGGGATATCACGCCCCGCCTCATGAAGTTCGCCTCGACCATGGTGGGGCATATCCCCGGCGGGCTCGCCATGGTCATGGTGGTCTCCTGCATGCTCTTCGGCGCCATCTCGGGGTCGGGTGTGGCCAACGTGGTGGCCATCGGCTCCATCCTGCTGCCTTCCATGAAGGAACAGGGGTACGAGGCGCCTTTCAGCGCCGCCCTTCTCGGCTGCGGAGGTTCATTGGGGACGGTCATCCCGCCCAGCATCACCTTGGTCATCATCGGCGTCAGCATGGGGGCCTCCATAGGGAAGCTGTTCATCGGCGGATTCATCCCCGGCATCATCGCGGGCGTCGGCCTCATGACGGTGTCCTACTTCGTGGCGCTGAAGCGGAACTACCCCCGGCTCGAACGGGCATCCTGGGGCGAGAAGTGGTCGGCGCTGAAACAGGCCTTCTTTCCTCTGATGACGCCAGTCATCATCATCGGCGGCATTCTCGGCGGCGTCTTCACCGCCACGGAGGCCGGGGCGGTGGCGTCGCTGTACGCCCTGATCCTCTCGAAGTACGTGTACAAAAAGCTCTCGTGGCGCCGTTTCTTCGACGTCTGTCTCGACACGGCCCGGACGAGCGCCACGGTGCTCTTCCTCATAGGGTCGGCGGCCCTTTTCGGATGGATCCTCTCCGCCGAGGACATCCCGCAGAAGGTGGCCACGGCCATGTTCTCCGTGTCGACGAACTACTGGGTCCTTCTCATCCTGTTCAATATTCTGCTCCTCATCCTCGGGATGTTCATGGAGACCATCGCCATCGTGCTCATCATCATGCCCATCTTCGCTCCCGTCATGCAGCAGATGGGCATGGACCCCATCCACCTGGGCGTCATGGTCTGCGTCAACCTCGCCATCGGCGCGAACACGCCGCCCCTCGGGGTGGACCTCATGGCGGCGTGCAAGCTGGCCGACATCCCCTACAGCTCGTCCTTCCGACCACTGATGCCGCTGCTCGGAGCCATGATCTTCGCTCTGGCGCTCATCACTTTCTTTCCGCCCCTCGTCACGTTTTTGCCGAACCTCATCATGGGAGGGTCGGGCGGCTGATCGAGCGAAGGAACACAGGAAGACCAGAAGACAAGAAGACAAGAGGAGCCTGCCCTTCTTTGGGCAGGCTCCTCTTTTGCAATCCATACTGCGGGATTACTGTGACAGAGGCGTGATGGGCTTGAAGATGCAGGTCTTGGTCATGTCCCTGATGAGCTCGAAGCCCTCGAGGGCGGCCATGGGGTCGATCTGCTCCAACTGGGCGAAGTTCAGTCCCTCCCACTGCTGCCTGAAAACGCGCACGCTGTAGAGGTAGTCGTCCGTCGTCTTGCCCGTGGCCTCCTGGGTTCGCTGGGAGAAGGCCGACAGCACGACCTCTCTGGCCGAGGGCAGCGTGCGGAAGGTCTCGCCGAGGAGGAGGAAGCCCACGCCGTGGATGTGCCGTGCGTACTCCCTGCGGAGCTGGGTCTCCGTCTTCGGTTTTTCGACGACCTCGTTCTTCTGTTTCGAATAGGAATAGACGGCGTTCGGCATGTCCTCGATCTCCGGAAGGTCCACGTCGAGGAAGACCTTCTCGCCGTCCACCTGGAAGGAGACCTCCGTCTCCCGCGGCCAGGCTATCTGGTCGAAGACGGCCTCGAGAACCTCTTCGGGCTTCTCGTCCACCTGGCCGACGAGGACGTCGAAGGCCCCGGCGCGCTTCGCCTCCTCCTGGTCGAAGCGTGCCCTGCCCTTGTCCCACTGTGCTTTCGCCGACTGGAGAGCGTTTCGCCGGCTGTAGTACGAGTACCCCTCCCAGACGGCCCAGAGGAGCAGCGTGGCGCCCCAGGTGAAGTAGGCGCCGACGAGGGCGGCCAGGAGCAGGCCTCCCCGGAGCAGAAGGGGCAGCGGCGAGGGGGGCATGGTCGGCTCGGGCTGGTCGTAGGGGTGCGGTTTGTAGGCGGGCTGGACGGAGGGAGCCTCGGTCTGCTGGTAGATGTCGATGGCATCCTGAATGACGGCGTTCATTGTCTCTACAGTCTCGGTGGCGTTTTCCGGCACGACGGGGGCGCCCTTGCCTCCGGCCTGTTGGCCGGCCGTCTTCCCCCACGGGGTGCTCAGCTTCTTCCGGTAGAAGACGCCCGAGCCCGGGATTCCGAGGTTTGCGAAGATACCGCCCTTGCCGACGCCGAGGGAGGCCCCCTTCCGGCCCAGGGTGGCGCTCACGCCGCTCTTGCTGAGGTTGATCCGGACGCCGGGCGCGATCTTGATCGACTTGCGGAATCGAATGCCCATAGGATTGCCTCCTTCTCCAATGTCCCGGCCCGGGGGTCGGCGCCGGGAGCGATATGCCGCTGAATCACTCTATCACAGCGGCTGAAAAGAGACAATCGGCGGCGGGGGTGTCGCTTCGCGGGCGACGTGCTATACTGCGGACATCGGAGAGTGGTATGCTGGGTACGAGACAGAATGCAGAAGGAGGGAATACCATGAGAAAAGTTATCGTGGCAATCGACGGAAGCGAGGTCAGCAAGGGCGTCATACGGTATGCGCTTCATTACGCTGCCCGGGAGGCCGATGCGGAGCTGCTTTTCTTGCACGTTATTCCCGTATCCGAGGACAGCACGCTGTTCTACGGCGAGGGCGCGGTCTTCGTGCCGCCGTCGAACGACGCTGTGAAGCGCGAGTTCGAGACCTTCATCGACAAAGAGCTCCGGGCCATGTGCGCCACTCCGGAGAAGATGTCCGTCACCGTGCGTTCGGGGCGCGTGTCCGACGAAATCGTCCAGTTCGCCATCGAGGAGGACGCCTACATGATCATGATCGGGCACAGGGGCCTCAGCGGGCTGGAGCGGTTCTTCCTTGGGAGCGTCGCGTCGAAGGTCGTGGCCAATGCGCCGTGCAGCGTCTACGTGTACCGGCCGAAAGAGCTGAGAGAGAAGAAATAGCGCGCTCTTCGAGCGTCTGGTGTTGCAGGATAGGCCCTTCGGCGCGGTACCTCCGTGCCGGAGGGCTTTTTCTCAGGCCGGGAGCGGCCTTCGCGTTCCCTCCGAACTTTCGCGCCTTCCTTTCGGAAAAGGGAGGACAGAGAGAGAAGAAAGGGGTACAATAGTCTCGACACCACGCCCCTATGGGTATGAAATTGAAATCGATCACTCCATACACTATATACAGGGGGATGATAGGACTATGCAGACGGAGAATACGGTCACGGTGAGCGGGACGCTCCATCTGATCCAGAGCGACGGTTCCGAGGCGGCCAGAAAGAAGTACCTCCCTCTTTCCGTCCGACAGGAGACGCCGGGGACGGACGGGAGCGTCCGCAAAGACTTTCTGCTTGCGAGAATATATGATCCCCAGGTTCAGGTTCTGCTGAAGGAGCTTCGGGAGGGCGTCCGCATACGGGTCCGGGGCGATGTTCGATCCTCCCTCGGCAGCGGGGAGATGTACATCAACGTCCTGAATCTCGAGACGCTCTAGGACAGAAAAGAGGTCCGCGAGGCTCTTCGCGCCGGAGGACCGGTCACCTTTTCCGGAGTCGGCGCAGGGTGTTCTGTCCCCATTTGCGAAGAACGGGAAAACGTGTTATCGTTCCTCTACCCCGTCAAGGGGTGAAGCGCATATCATCGTCGATAAGGAGCTGCATTTTTCTTGAACTGCGAAAACACCGTCACGCTGAGCGGCACGCTGCACCTGCCCAAGGGCGACATGGAGGGCAGCAACCAGCACGGGCAGTACCTGAAGTTCTCCGTGAAACAGTCCATGGTGGGCTACGACGGGATCGAACGGACGAGTTTCCTGCCCGTCCGGGTCTTCGACCCCGCTCTCAAGGAGTGGTTGAAGACCAGGAAGGAAGGGGACGCCATCCGACTGACGGGAAGCATCCGCTCCTCGTCGGGCAGCGGCGATATGTTCATCCGCCCCGACAGCCTGGAGGCCCCGTGCGAATAACCGACCATCCGACAGATATGACGGCAGGCCCTCCTGCGGGAGGGCCTGCCTCTTTTATGCCGTCTGCGATCCGCCCTAGCCCTTGGGGTGGAGGAATACCCTCGCCGCTCCGCCCGGAGTCAGCAGGTCCCGGAGCGTCTGCACCCGGCCGTTTGGGTGTCCCGGGTCCGCTTCGGGCGGGGCGGCGACGTCACCCATGAGCAGGGAGGCGATGCCCGCCCGGTGCGCTCCGAGGATGTCCGATTCAGGCGTGTCGCCGATCATGACGATGCGTGACCGGGGAACTCCGACGGAGTCGATGGCTGCCTGGAACATGGGCGGAAAGGGCTTCCCCACGACCACGGGCTCCCTGCCCGACCCCGTCGCCAGTGCGGCGACCACGGCCCCCACACCGGCCATGTCCCCCTCGAGGGTCGGGTACGTCGAATCGACGTTCGTTGCCACGAAGTCCGCCCCCTTCTTGATGGCAAGGGCGGCGTACCGGACCACGCCGAGGGTCACGGCATCGTCCCAGCCGACGACCACGGCCTCGCACCCTTCGCCCTCCACCTCGAGGATGCCCGCCTGGGTGATCTCGTCGTGCAGTCCTATCTCGCCGAGGACCCAGGCCCTCTTTGTGCCTCGCTCCCGCAGATAGTGCGCCGCAGCCCACCCGGCGGTGATCACTTCGCCCACGTCGGCGTCCACGCCGTAGGACGACAGGCGCCAGGCTATCCGCGCCCTGTCCATGGGGTTGTTGGTGAGAAAGCGGACGGCCTTGCCCCGCTCTCTGAGGGCGGTGATCGTCTCCGCCGCGCCGGGCGTGGTCCGTTTGCCCACGTAGACGACGCCGTCCAGATCGAAGAAGAAGGCGTCAAACAGATCGGCGATCATGGCAGCACACTCCGTTACCTGTGATATACGGTGTTCAACGCAAATGTCGTGTCCGGGGTCCGGCCTCGTTTCCGGAACGACCGGGCCGCGCATTGGCGGAGCGACCTTGCGACCGCACACGACGAGTGCATTGTCTCACGTTTTTCAGTTCTGTCCAGGAGACGAAACGAAAGTACAGGGAAAGATCGCGCTGGTTTCTTGATTTTCTTCCTGCGCTGATGTATGGTATCTGAAATCAAAACTACGGTCGACAGTATACCGATATAATTATCCGTCGTTGTCCTCGGATATTTCCGTCACGCAGGACAGACGACGAGAAGAGGGGGCAGCGGGATATGGACAGAGGGGCCTTATCGAACATCACCATACTGGATCTCAGCCGTGTGCTGGCCGGACCGTTCTGCGGGATGATGTTCGCGGACATGGGGGCGACGGTGATCAAGGTGGAGAACCCCCAGGGAGGGGCGGACGAACGGTCCATGGGACCGTTTCAGAACGGCGAGAGCGCCTACTCCATGAACCTGAACCGAAACAAGCGCGGGATTACGCTGAACCTGAAGGAAGCAAAGGGGAAGGAGCTGTTCAAACGGCTTGTTGCGAAGGCGGACGTGGTGCTGGAAAACTACCGCCCAGGCACGATGGAGAAGCTTGGCCTGGGGTACGACGAGCTGTCGAAGATCAATCCCATGATCGTGTACGGCAGCATCTCGGGGTTCGGCCACACGGGTCCCTACAGCAAACGTCCCGGATACGACATCATCGCCCAGGCCATGGGCGGGCTCATGAGCACCACGGGCTGGCCCGGCGGTCAGCCGACGCGGACGGGGACGGCCATGGGGGATGTCCTCGGCGGTCTCTCCTGCGCCATAGGGGTATTGGCGGCGCTGAACGCCCGTTCAACCGTGGGACGGGGGCAGAAAGTGGACATCGCCCTGGTGGACTCGGTGGTGGCGAGCCTCGAGATCATCAATATGGTGTACTTCGTGGAGCACAGGATCCCGGAGCGGATAGGGAACCGGTACGAATCGACGTACCCCTACGACACCTTCCGGACCTCTGACGGCACCATCGTCATTGCG
>ENA-UOOM01003894-UOOM01003894.1-fermentation-metagenome-genome-assembly--contig:-NODE-3894-length-10309-cov-3.311391_pt1 | contig 10309 bp, 6 predicted proteins | sample MGYA00245781_ERZ724031 | MGnify/ENA primary metagenome ERZ724031 (study PRJEB28704, sample SAMN03018317) | fermentation metagenome | biome: anthropogenic terrestrial biome; feature: soil; material... | reverse complement strand
TCCGTATCCGGATCAAGTAATATAGATTTCAAAATGTTGTCAATTTCCTCACAGGTAATTCCCTCTTCGATACATTGAACAGGCTTAAGAAGCTCCGATAGAGTATGAGCCATAAACTGAGGGTTTGGATTAAGGTACTTATCGGCCAGACCGGTTTCACCACAAAATACCTTATCTCCATGTTTTGATGATACAATCAATGCATCAAGAATTCCCATGTCATTTAAAGCCTCTTCAAGCCTGCCTTTAATCTGTTCAGGAACATGATCCGCAAAATCAACCGCCATGTAAAATGGAATATGCGGAATACCGTTTTCTTTTAGATGCTCACGGTTTTTTCTTACCTTTTCCTCCCTTTCCGGCTCCGGATCTTTAATACTTTTCCATTCCTCAAGCTCAATTTTAATTTTATTCTTTTCTTCAGCAAGCTTTTCCTTTTCACTGGCAACTCTACGCCTGTTCAGTTCCATGCCCTCTTCAGTTTCCCTATATGCTGTATGTGCATGTGAAATTATTTCATTGTATCCGGTTACCCTGCCATACTGCTGTACATCCCTTGACAGCGGCTGCATAAGTCTTTTCAGCTTTAAAAACGTATTTCCGTTATCCCATTTGTGAACAGTTTCAATAAATTCCTCTCTGGTTTCCTGAAAGAGATTTTCGTATTTTTCAAGGCTTCTAGCAGCTGTATCTTTATCTTTTCTTGCTTCATCCAGCTTTTTTAAACTTTCATCATACTCTTTCACACAATTTTGCTCTTCATCAAGAGCTTTCAATGTACTCTTGATTTTTTCCCTGTACAATCGGGTCTGATCTTTAATATAGTCAAAACTATATGGCTCTTCGAGCTTTTCTTTCAATTCAGCCGACATAAAGCCCTGTTCATGGAAAAATACTTCATAGGCCAGCTCATCCAATTTATCAAGCTGGGCATATATTTCCTTTTCTGTTAGTGACAGCGCATCCTGCTCCCGATTAAGGCCATCTCCGTTTATCCTTATTGCATCATTTTTCTTCTCTTTTGCTTTTTCCTTTTGCTTTATTGCCTCAGATAAATTTTCAAGCTCATCTATAACTTTCTCTAATTCTTTCTTTGCAAGGTAACTGTCATGCTTCTCCAACTGCTCTTTCTTATGCTCCAGCTTCTCCTTCTCAGCTATCAGCTGCTGCTGTTCGTTTCCCAATTGATACAGCCTGTCCGTTAATTCATTTATTTCCAGTTCAAACAGCTTTTCCCTTTTATATAAATCATCCAGTAGTTTGTGACTTGTTTCATAGGATTTGGCCTTTTCAAACAAAATAAATTCATTGTACCGGTCATACTCCTTCTCTACTTTAACCGCAGCATCCCTGCTGTTTTTTAACATTTCAAGCTGCTCCGAAATGGTATCCATATTCTCAATAGCTTCGGACATTGGCCGCAGATCTTCATCAGAGAGTGGTTGAAGGGAATTTTCCATTATTTCATAGATGACACTTGGCTTAAATTCCTTTGACAGTTTGGGTGTTCGCAGCTGAATAAGAAGCTTTATTAGCTCATCATACTCTTCCAGAGATTCAAAACCAAACAGCAGTTTATTAACCATTTCCATATATTCTTTCTGGTATTCGGTTACTTCGCCACCGTTTTCAAGGCGATTTCTCAGTTCGGTTTTTGTAAGGGGAATTTTCTCACCAATATCCTTGTAAAGCTGGAAGTCCACCCCTATTCTTCTTCCATCGGTTATAGAAAAACCCCAGAACTGCATAGGCTTATTACGTCTGGCTCTAAGTCCCATTCCTATTGTAAGATAATTACCGGCGCTTTCTTTTTTAAATTCCATATATAAATAGCCGGTGTTTTCTTCTCTATCTCTGTCTTCCTCCGGCAAAACATAGTTTTCAAGCCTCCTTGCCCTCGAGCCGAAAGGATCAAGCCTTTCAGGGCTTTTGTTACCATCAAGAAGCAGTGGTATAAAGCTTTGCATTGTAACTGATTTGCCCGATCCGTTAGATCCGCGCAGTAAAAGCCTTCCACCGCTGAAGTGGAATTCCTCTTCGTCGTAAAACCAGAAATTAACAAGCCCTATTCTGTTTATAACCCACTTATCTGTCATATAACCTGTTTCCATGTATCTTCCTCCGAATTTATTCCTGCTTTCTTCTCAAAGTTTTTAGAGTACCTGCCAAACAGCTTTCCGCAAAGCGGCATTATTTTAACATCCCGGGTTGCTTTATTCCATTCAGCCATACTGTAATTCCGCATTGTTAACAGTACATCCCGTACAAGTCCGGATGTTCCCATTTCCCTATATTCCTTGCTCCATCCCTGGGAATAAGCAGCTCTTAATTTTTCAATCCATCCGTCAAACCTTCCTTTGGAAATCAAAATCGTTTCATCTGCTTCAGGAACAATCTCACCACTTTCAACCATTGTGCGTATCATTCCATTCAATTGCAGCACTATATCACACAGACTGTTGTTTGCTGGAAACGCATCCTTATAGTTTTTGCTTTCAGGTATTATGGCAAAGACACCATTTTTATGCACATGCAAATCATACTCCAACATTTCAACGAAATCTTTCTGGATCATATTGCGATAGTTTTTAATATATTGGTAGTCGGCATCATCTGCTCCGTCATTATACACCGCAGGTGACATTAATAGCCTTCTATACACCCGATTTCTTCTTACTTTTCCGCGATCTCTCTCAGCATCCATCCATTCTCCGTTAATAATATCATGCCATGATGAATAATCCATTAGATTCCCGGTAAAGATCCTCATAAAATAGCGTGATACTCCGGTACACTCGTATAACACATCCACATCGGCATTGTTTATAAACTGATTTTCATTTCCATCATTTACCGCAATCATATTAATATCCCGGACAAATTTCAAAACTTTAACGAGAGAACGCCTTTGATGGTATATTGTCCAGTCTATCGGTGTCTCAAGATGCCATGACGATTGAATGTAATCGGTAATTTCAGAAAGTATAAACTGCTCACCTGCGCCTTTATCCTCTAAAAACGCAAGAATAAAGCATAATAACGCATAATCCAGAGGTTGATCAAAACCCTCAATGCCCATCCATGGCTCCGGCTTACCGGGAGCTTTCTCCAGTTTTATCAGGTATGGGTTTATAATAAGCTTGTAGCCGATTTTTTCCTGGATAAATGTTTTATACTTTTCTATGGAATCCTTTACCTCATAGTATAGATCCCTGTTTTCGGATTTTATAATCCAATAGTTTTCTAATAATGTTTCTAATGCGTTCATATTTCACCTTTACCTTGCTATGGAATGAATGAAAATTTACTTACTCTTTTTTACGATCCACTTGCAGGAACTGCATGTAATGTAGTGAAATTGTAGTGGAAGTTATTTTTCATCGTTCCTTTTTTTATCATATTCATAAGCCTCCACCGAAGCCTATTGCGTATTTTACTGCGTAAAAACGAGTGATGTTCAACTTTAGCTGAACGAGTTCACTTTGTTGGTTACAGATAATTCGCTTAACCTAAAGAGTTCGTTATTAAAAGCTTGTAGGCAGGCATATTCAAATCACCGTCATAGCATCGTAGAATGCAGCGTATATTATCGTCCGGATGAACAAGGGTGATCGTGTGTCCTGTATCCGATTGTATTTGATGATCCGCAGCAACACCGGCTCTGGATATCCATGTTAAAAGCAGTGTTCTTACATGCGGGGGAATAACGGGAAGTGCCGACATATCTATTTCATTGTTTTGTATGTAGCCTTCGATGGCTTCCTGTTCTTCCTTTATTTGTTTAATATATTTTTCATACTGCTTTTTCTTTTCGGCTTCCTTGTTTTTAATCGGACTTCTTTGCATTTTTTCTCTGTAAGCACGGATCTTTGGTTTTATTTCAAGTTCAAAAGGAGGTTCGTCATAAACTCCGCTTTGTATGCTGTCGGTCATTCTCAGAAAATCACCCTTAATATGTCTGGTTCTGAAAATACCAAAAGCCAATGATGACAGTTTATGGGCTTCATCGATATCACCGCTTTTTATAAACATTTCGGCAAGCTTCCTGTATTCTTCCTTTCTGTTGGAGGCGCTTGTCCTGCTTTCAATTATTCGGGCAGCATACCTAGTAATTTTTCTAATTATTTCATTTGTTATATCAAAAAGCTTAATAACTTCGCTTTCTTTTTTTTCATCTCCCAAAAACCATGTTTCAAAATTCTGCCACTTTCCAAAAATATTTTCTTCAAGATTATTATAATCGGGCTGAATATCCAGGCGGGGAATAGACATTTCATAATCAACTGCCTTATATAAAACCTTGTTTACTACTTTGGGTTCAATCTTCTTTAGTTCTTTTTCAATAGCACCCGCAACTCTTTGAAGCTCCTTAACAAATTCCCTCAAATATTCAACAAGCTTATCCTTGTATGCAAGAAAAGCTGTGGTTTTCATCATTTCCTCAGCCTTTAAGCTGTGGAAAGTGCTCATATAATCCTGATAATTCTGGTTTAGTCGTTTGAAATCATTATTCAGATCCCGCCACCATGAGCCTACCGCTTTGAAATCTTCTCCCGCCAGCGTATTGATTTTCATAACCGCCTGAAGAATCTTTTCGAATAGAGTAGACTCTAAAGAAGCACCTTCAATATGCAAGTTCTCCAACCGCATTGTCATCCGTTCAATTTCAACCGAATATTCAGACAATCTGTAACGAAATTGCTTATTTTTAAACTCCTCGACTGTGGAAACCTTGGATGTATCCTGAACCGGTATGAGATTACCCCACAATACCAGGTTATCCAGATCCTGTTTACACTGTTCAATAGTATAATTCTTAAACTCTTCGTTTTTTTTCAGTTCCTCATATACTTCTTCCTTGTATCTCCAATAATTTATTTTTTCATACTGCTCAAAAAAATACCTGAGAATAGGCCTGTATCTGTGGCAATTCTCAGTTGAAAGATATTTGGTTTCGCTAACAGGTTTTAATAGGCTGGGGGTTATTTGCATTCAACGAGCTCCTTTCCAGATTAAAAGCTTTGGTAGATTATAACCATCATTTATTATACATTATACATAATATACTCAAATTTCAAAAGTACCTTTCTTCTCAAAATTATAACGAGGCTCAAAGATGTCCCCCTCCCCACCTATTCGTGTTTTTTAGAGTTACAGGAAGTCTATGGGTGCTTAGTATATACGCAAGTGAACTCGTTTTTTTTAGGCAGCATAACTCTAAAAGACGGGTTTTTTAAACCTATTGGCTGTAAAGGTTGGTATGTAAAGGGAAAAGTACCTGCGGAATTTGACGAACAGCCTGTAGAAGCTTGCGAAACGCTTCTTACCTATTTGAGCTGTTATGATGTGGGTAAGGATAATAAATATTTAAATAATGCTGTAAAATGTTATAGCTGGTTTACAGGAATAAATTCAAAGGGTCTGTCGATAATAGATAAGGAAACCGGCGCTTGTTATGACGGACTGAATAAAAACGGAGTAAATTACAATCAGGGTTCGGAAAGCTTAATTTCCTATGGTATGGTATGGCATTGATGGAAATATCAAAAAGAATAAGTTTGATTATGAGTGACGGCTGCTGGCTGGGAAAAAAACATTCTGAAAGGAGTGGATAATTATTAAAGTTTTATTGGTTTACCCGCACTTTCCCGATACATTCTGGAAACATTGCATAGACTGGCTCAAATACCGTCTCGGTCAGCAAACTGTTAAAATATTCTTCACCAATTCGCCTCGGTTTATTATCTATTATGATGAATAGATTCTTGTTTTCCAACTTCTCATCAATATACATCGTAAATTCTCTGGAATGCTTTGGCTTTTTACCATCCAGGACAACCTGATATACATAAAGCAAATCGTCAGAAATATCATTTTCTGTTTGTTCCGCAGAGTTAAAAGCTTCAATGTAATATTCTATTTTCCTTTCATCTGTAAAAACGGATACTTGATCGCAATTATCGGTTATAGTGATTTGCTTGAACCTTGACGGCTTAAACCCGGCTTTTGAAAACAGCTCAAAATCACTGCAGCTGCTAAACAATAAAAAAACCATTATTAGCAAAAGCAATAAACACGCTTGTTTTTTTAATTTGTCAAAAGAATTGTATCTCATCATAAATCCTTCACTTTGCAACTTTCAGAAAGATAACCATATTGTGATTGCACCAGGTTGCAGCGAGCTGCAACTTCCTGTAGTTAAACCTGCAGGAAAAAGTCGTTTCACGACTTTCTGGGGAGCAATCATATTATATCACAAAAAATAATTGGAATTAAATTTTTGTTACGCACTCCTAGAAATCTTACTGTTTATCCTGTCTGTGAGGAATTTTAACACAACAGAAAACAGAATAAAAAACGATGGAATTATAAAATAACGATATCTAACTTGAATTTCTATAAATAAATACACAATATAATTAACATAAATTAGAATAATAAAAAAATTAATATTATCACCAGCTTTTTCTCCCCATAGAAAACAGACAGCTAAAATGAGTGATATAAATACTAAAAGGTATATACTTTTATCAATATCTAAAATTAAATTAATGACATCTTCATATGTAAAATTATTTTGTGGTTTACCGATTGCTCGTGAAGCTTCAATATGTGATAATGACCATGATGCTGCTTCATAATTTCCCCAGAATAATTCTATCTTTTCTAATAATAGTAAGGGTATGCTACATGATTTCAAAGACGTTTTAATTATATTATAAGCTTCCTTTTTTCGCAGACTTGAATCACTAATTGAAATTATATAAGAATTTTCTTCACTATATACTCCTTTAGAATTCGAATCTAATCCCAATACAAACTTCCATTCGGGACAATTGTTAGTAATCCCACAAGGAGCTGCGTCTGTTGCTTTAAACACTATGTTGGTGGTTTGCGATAATAGAATATAAATAAGAATCAAAAGCAGAACCTTTTTAAATTTAACTGCAACACATTTAAACTTTACGGCATCCTTCAGCTGGATTATGTTATGCAATATTATCGCGCAAAATATAATAATCCCCTCCGGCCTCATTAGGTTCCCTATAAACAAAAATACCGAGGATAATATAATTCGTTTCCATGTCGGGTTAACAAGATAGTAATAAATACCCAGCATAAAGAAAAAAAGTGAAATATGCTGATTTGTTAATACAGAAGACAATAAAATTGGTGCAGGATAAATAGAATATAAAAAGGCTGAAATAAATGCAACCTTTGGATTTGTAAATTCATCTGCAATTAAATATATTAATGTATTTGTCCCAACCATAAAAACAATATTAAGTATTAATAACGGCACACTTGAACCAAACAATTTTAAAATTAGTGCTTCATAATAAACGTATGGAATAAGATATCCCCATGTGGTAAAAAAATACTGTCCAAGCCATGATATATCTCCCATTACAACGTTCTTAGCAGCATTATACATTAACAAAAAATCCGATGATATGGGAGTTTTTACAGCTATAACAAATAGCGAACGAAGAGCAGCACTGATTAAAATAATAATGAAAATATAAAATTTCTCTTGTATATATAAATTCACCAAATTAATAAACAAGTAAACAAATAAAACTAACAGCAATAAATATAGTATCACGACCAGTGAATTTTTAATTAACAGTAATCTCATATTATAAAATATAGAAATAACAGTTATTATAAGTGTGGATATTAGTATTGATTTGACAATCATACTCGAAATAAATTTGGATTTATTTAATGAATTAATATCAATCTACCCCTTTCAAATTTATATTGTCATTTCTATGATAGAATTAATTTTCGTTACTCTTTTTGATCCCATCAAATGGATAGGTTTATTATTTTATCTATTTCATGTAATGTAACAGAAGATGCAAGTTGGGTTCCGCTCCTAATATCTATCTTATCATAAATAGCTGTAATGTAGGATCTTACTGTAGAAATGCTTATGTATCCATTATAAACCGTATGAAATAAAAGTAAATAGGACTAAATTCCTGTTTTTAGTAAGTGAACTCGTTCAGCTAAAGCTGAACATCACGCGTTTTTACGAAGTAAAATACGCATTGGACTTCGGTGGGGGACTCTACCCCCACCGAAGCAAGAATGAAGGTGCGTACCAAAGGAGCGTACCCACTGGAACGCTCCCATATGGAGGATAACCCTAACCCACTGGAACGCACCACAAGCCTCGACCCGTTAATAAGGAACCCCCACTTATAGAAGTGGAGGTCTTGGAATTTTGATAAAAAAAACAGGAAATCTGAACTATTGTTTCCCCTTATTATTCCTGTTATACTGTATGTAACGTATTAATTTTCGGCATACTCACTATCAGAAAAGCTTTAACCCTTTGAACTACCATACAGGGGAGTGTAAATTATAGCAAGCACCCAGTGACTTAAAGCTAACATCAGACCTGTGAAGGGGCTGGCTGACACAAAGTGCCCTACAGGAGAAAACAGAGCCATCCTCAATAGCCTAATTTTATTGCTGTACGAGCATTTTTAAATTACAATAACAAAAGTTTTTTACAGGTATTTTGGCGGAGATGCTGGAAATTCATGGATGTATGTTTATTAAATCTGAGGTTTGTATTAGAAAATTTATAAATTTAAACCTCACAAATACTATTATACGAGAAAATGACGCATCTTTTGTTGTTACAACCTATGCCAACCCAGTATTTTGCATAAATACTATATGTAAGTATAGGGCTCATTGAAAAATATGAAGACCTTAGAGAATGAGCGATAATGAAAGAAAATAAACTTTATAGAAGAAGGAGAGCTTATCTTGTCAAAATTCAATTGCTTAATGAAAAAACTGTTGTACAGCGGAGAAATTGTTATCGTTTCTTTTTTATGTGTTTTGCTATCGTTAAATTTGTTTTCTTCTTTTTCCAAGCCTACATCTCTGCTTTTTGTATATTCTTTTTTTTGTTTAATAAGTCTCGTGCTAATCTTAGTTCTTAGGAAACAAATTTTTGACGGAGGTGTAATGAGACGAATTGTACTAACTGTCTCAGTAGCAATATCAATTCGTTTCCTTGTTATATATTTTTTAGGTCTCACCTCACAAGGTGATTATGCAATTTACCTTTCTGTTGCAAGGAATATTAACAATGGTGTTCTAAGTAATAAATTCTATTTTGGGATTTTCCCTCACGCTTTGAATTATCCTATTTTTATTTCTCTTTTTTATAAGATATTTGGTGAATTAACTTGGTTACCCAGAGTTTTAAACTTAATGTTTGGCGTTATTGAGGTTGGGTGTGGCACATATATCCTTGAAAAGTGTACAAATTCCCGGGTTGGAATAATCGGAGGTTTAGCAATAGCACTTAATCCTTCAATCGTTATATTTACTTTACTATCTGGCGGAGAACCAATTTATTCTTCACTAATCGTTATGGCTATTTTCTTTTTAGCGGTCGGTTATAACAATAAAAAGCCTTATATCTACCTTATTGCATCCGGAATCACCTGTGCTGTTGGAAATTTCTTCAGACCGTCAGGCATTATATTCATCATTGCTACAGTTCTGATTATTTTTCTTTACAGTATTTTAAATGTTAAGACTAAAGCTATTTATTCCTTACTGATCGTATTATCATTCACCATTACTGTATGGGCTATGGGGTTCATCACCGCTTCTGTCAGTGGATATAAAAAACCCTCCTACAGTTTTGGATGGAATCTCTATGTTGGGGCAAATGAAAAAACAAATGGGACATGGAATGAGAAAGATGCAGAATTATTTAACTCTATTAAAAATACTTCAGATGATCCCTCTGAGGTTCAAAAGTATTTTTTCAACCTCGGTGTTGAACGTTATAAAAAAATGGGTTTAAAAACTGTTCCCAACTTTAAAAAAAAATTAAGTGTTTGGTTCAATGAAAGATATATTTCAAGAGTTGTCACGGAATGGCAAACTCAATATACAAGATTTAAATCCGCTGATTTAGAGCAGACATTTTCATTAATAGTAAATCCCTATAATCTATTTGTTGTAATAGGATCAATTATAGCACTAATCTTTTTATCAGTAGAAAAAAAAGTTCCGCTGTTAATGAAATTAATTTCATTTTATATGATTGGTTCAATAATGCTATTTATGGTCATGGAAACTGCAACCCGTTATAAAGGAGCTTACTATTCGGTACTAACAATATTAGCTGCTTATGGTTATTGGAGAATTTCATGTTATATGAAACATCACTCTATGAAGTCAAAAAAAATATTCATTCCAAAACAATAACAGAACTATATGAAACGTCATAAATTCCGGTTATTTTAATTTTATTGTTATATCTAAC
>ENA-UOOM01003893-UOOM01003893.1-fermentation-metagenome-genome-assembly--contig:-NODE-3893-length-10312-cov-13.004777_pt1 | contig 10312 bp, 7 predicted proteins | sample MGYA00245781_ERZ724031 | MGnify/ENA primary metagenome ERZ724031 (study PRJEB28704, sample SAMN03018317) | fermentation metagenome | biome: anthropogenic terrestrial biome; feature: soil; material... | reverse complement strand
ATCACCCGCGAAGACCTGCCCTTTGAGGTGCTGCGCACCGACATGCGCAACATCAAGGCCACCGTGGACAGCCTGGATGCCGACGTGTTTGCCCGGGTGGTAGAGGAGATTGCCCAGGCCAAGACGCTCTATATCCTGGGGCTGCGCTCGGCGGCGCCGCTGGCGCAGTTCTTCGCCTACTACCTGCGCTATATCTTTGACGACGTGCGCCAGATCGGCAGCATCCTCAACGATACCTTTGAAACCATTGCCCGCATCCAGCCGGGGGACGCGCTGATTGCCATCTCCTTCCCCCGCTACTCCAACCGGACGCTGGAGAGCATGCAGTTTGCCCGCTCGCGCGGGGCGCGCGTCATCGGCATCACCGATGGCGGCCTCAGCCCCATGCACGATGCGGCCGATCTGTGCCTGGACGCGCATACGGATATGACCTCGTTTGCGGATTCTCTGGCCGCGCCCATGTCGCTCATCAACGCGCTGATCGCGGCCCTGGGGCACCGCAACCGCGACGCGCTGGAACACAACTTCGCCCAAATGGAAGAGGTGTGGGACACCTACCGCGTATATGCCGGCAAGGAATAACCGGGTCGTGGTCATCGGCGGCGGGCCCGCGGGCATGGCAGCCGCGCTGTTTGCCCTTCGCGCGGGTGCCCGGGTTACCCTGCTTGAGCGCAATGAAAAGCTGGGCAAAAAGCTGTACATCACCGGCAAGGGCCGCTGCAATGTGACCAATGTGGCCCAGGGGGATGACTTTCTGGCCCAGGTACCGCGCAACCCGCGCTTTTTGTACGCGTCGCTGGGGCACCTGTCCTCAGAAGGCCTGCGTGCGCTGCTGCGCGAGCTGGGCTGCGATACCGTAGCCGAGCGGGGCGGGCGCGTATTCCCCGTGGCGCAAAAGGCGTCCGACGTCACCCGCGCCCTGGTCCGCGGGTTGCAGGGCGTGGACATCCGGCTGGGCGCCCGCGCGGAAAGCGTGCGGGCACAGCCCGGCGGCAGCTTTAACGTACATCTGCATGGCGAGGAAGTGATGCAGGCGGACGCGGTAATCGTCGCAACCGGCGGGCTAAGCTACCCGGTGACCGGTTCCACGGGCGATGGCTACACGCTGGCCCGTAGCAACGGCCACCGCGTGACGGACACGTACCCCGCCTTGGTGCCGCTGGATACGGCGGACGACTGGGCGCGCCCCTTGCAGGGCTTAGCGCTCAAAAATGTGGCGCTGACCGCCAACCGGCGCGGCAAGACCCTGTTTCATGAGCAGGGCGAGCTGCTGTTCACGCACTTTGGTATATCCGGCCCGCTGGTGCTGAGCATGAGCAGCTTGCTGGCCGGGCTGCCGATGCAGGATATCGCCTGCGCCATCGATCTCAAGCCCGCCGTGCCCGCCCAGGAGTTGGAGCAGCGCCTGGCTCGGCTGCTGACCGAGGGGGGGCGCAAGCCCGTTTCCTCGCTGCTGCCCCAGCTGATGCCCCGCTCGCTGGCGCAAGCTTTTCCCGCGGTGTGCCCGGTGCAACTGACGAAGGCATGCAGCCAGGTAACGGCGGCAGAGCGCCGCCAGATGGTGGACACCCTCAAGGCGCTGCCCGTGCGGCTGACGCAGGCGCGCCCGCTGACCGAGGCCGTGGTGACCCGCGGCGGGGTGGATGTGCGGGATGTCAACCCCTCCACCATGATGTCCCGCCTGGTGCCCGGGCTGTTTTTCGCGGGCGAGGTGCTGGATGTGGACGCCTTCACCGGCGGCTACAACCTGCAAATCGCGTTTTCCACCGGCGCCCTGGCGGGCGAGCGGGCCGTCCAATTTATCGCTGAGGAGAAAGAATAGACAAGGTGCAATATATCGTCATTGACCTGGAATGGAACCAGCCGCTAAGCCACATGAGCGCGCCCTACCGCAAGGTGGGCGACCGCCTGATGTTTGAGATGATACAGATTGGCGCCGTCAAGCTGGACGAGAACCGGCGCATGCGCGGCTCCTTTAGCCGCCTGATCGCGCCCAAACACTATGTAAAGGTGCACCCCCGCATCCGCCGCATCACCGGCATCACCCAGGAGGACCTGGCAGACGCCCCCGGCTTTCTGGAGGCGCTGGAGCAGTTTGCCCAATGGTGTGGGGACGACTTTGTGCTGCTCACCTGGGGCAGCGACGACATCTCCGTATTCCAGCAGAACCTGGATTTCTTTGGCGCCAAGCGGGAGCTGCCGCCTTTTTATGACCTGCAGAAGCTGTATTGCAGCCTGGTCGAGAACGGCAAGGAGCGCAAGGGTTTACAGGCCGCCATGGCCGAGTACGGCATCGCGGCCACCGACGAGCACCCCTTCCACAGCGCGGTGGACGATGCCTACTACACCGCCATGGTGTTTCAGCGCTTTCCCGATGCCAAGGCCGCGCTGGAGTTCCCCCAAGCGCCCCGCGTACTGGGCAAGGCGCGAAGCGGCAAGCGCGAAAAGGCCGAGGCCATGGCCGTCAAAAACGAGAAAGCCTACTTTGGCAGCACATTCGGCAAGCAGATACCCTGCCCGGTGTGCGGCAAAAAGGGCCGCGTGAAGGAGGGGTACGTGGTCCAGCGGGGCGAGAACATCGCCCTGGCCGACTGCCCGGACCACGGCCTGATGTACGTGCGGGTCAACTTTACCCTCAACCCGCAGGGGCAGCTGGAAGCGCGCCGCAGCGTCACCCTGTCTGACGAGCAAAACCCGGCCTATGTGGCCACCAAGCACCTGCAATGGGCGCAGAAGGTGGCCGCCCAGGCCAAGAACCCGCCAAAGGAGGCCATCGCATGAAGATTACCGCCGGCGGCCGCGAGGCTGTGTTTGAGACCCCGGTCACGGTGCTGGAGGCGCTGCGTACGCTGCTGCCGCCCGACGGCCCCCAGGTGCTTGGCGCTTACCGGGATGGGCGGGTGTTGGAGCTCAACAGCATCCTCAAGCAGGATGCCGCGCTTATCCCCATCACCTATGGGGTAGAGGAAGGCCGCCGCATCTACGAGCGGTCGCTGCGCTTCATCTTTCTGCTGGCGGTCAAACGCTGCTTTCCGGACGCCAGGGTGCGCATCGAGCACTCCATCGGCCAGGGCGTGTATGTGGAATTGGAGCATATGCGGCTCACCCCGCCCGATGTGCAGTGCATCGAGGACGAGATGCGCGACATCGTGCAAAGCGACCTGCCCTTTCACCGCCACCGCTGGTCGCGGGACGAGGCCATCGCTTACTTCAGCCAGAGCGGTGACGAGGATAAGGCCAGGCTGCTGTCCTACCGGCCGTATGACTTCTTCAACGTGTACGAGCTGGACGGCATGTACGAATATTTTTACGGCGCCATGCTGCCCAGCACCGGCTATACCAACGTATTCCGGCTGATGCCGCGCTCCCCCGGCCTGGTGGGGCTGCTACCCCGGACGGACAACCCGTCCCAGGTTGCCCCCTACCTCAACGTGCCCAAGCACATGACCACCTTCCGCCAGTCCAACTACTGGTGCAAGGTGCTGGGCTGCTCCACCGTGGCCGATCTCAACGGCCTGATTGCCCAGGGCGGCCTGCGCGACTTTATCCGCGTCAACGAGGCCTTCCACGACAAATCGCTGTCAGAAATCGCCCAGGACATCATGAACCGCAACGCCCGGGCCATCTTCATTGCCGGGCCCTCCTCCAGCGGCAAGACCACTTTTGCCAACCGCCTGTCCATTCACCTGCGGGTCAATGGCCTAAAGCCCCTGCTGATATCGATGGACGACTTTTACATCGACCGCGACAAGGTGCCACTGGAGGCCGACGGCAAGCCAGACCTGGAGGCGCTGGACGCGCTGGACGTACCCTATTTCAAGCAATGCCTGCATCAGCTGCTGGATGGCCAGGTGGCTATGATGCCGCGGTTCAGCTTCCGCACGGGGCAGCGCAAGCCCGAGCTGGTGCCCATGACCGTGGCCCCAAACCAGCCCTTGATTATCGAGGGCATTCACGGCCTCAACCCCGCGCTGCACGATGGGTTTGACCGCAGCCTGCTCTGCCTGATATACATCAGCCAGTTAACCAGCCTCAACCTGGATTACCACAACCGCATCCGCACCACGGACGCGCGGCTGCTGCGCCGCATTGTGCGCGATTACCAGTTCCGCAGCACCAAGCCCGAAGATACCCTGGCCATGTGGGACAGCGTGCGCCGGGGGGAGGAAAAGTGGATATTCCCCTATCAGGAGGCGGCCGATATCGTGTTCAACTCGGCGCTGCACTACGAGCTGCCCATCCTTAAAACCATCTCCTACGACATCCTGCGCCAGGTGCCGCAAACAGACCCCAACTACATCAAGTGCAGCCGGATACTAAAAATACTCAACTATATGCTGCCGGTGGATTTGGAGGTGTTGGACGAAATCCCCCCGCTGTCCATCCTGCGGGAGTTTATCGGCGGCAACACATTATATTTGCACCCCAGCCACGCTTAGGCGTTGCGCGTCCTCACCACATGGATGTTCTGGTTTTCGGACAGGCGGGCGACAATATCGGTATAGCTCACATTGCCCGGCAGATGTAAGGTATAGATGTTGGTATACAGGTTCTTGGCCGACATTTCCATATCCTTCATGACCTCGATGTGAAAGTCCACATCCAGCACCACCACGCCGATGGCAGCAAAGTATTCATTGATGAACTTCAGCGTCTCCGCCCGGTTGATGAACTTGACCTCCACATGCTTGACCGCGTTGATGCGCACCACACGCCCCAGCACCTGCAATACCACGATGACCAGCACGGCGATGCAGGAGGCCAGCCAGTAGTAGCCAAAGCCAATCAGGATGCCCAGGCAGGCTACATTCCACAGGCTGGCGGCGGTGGTGAGGCCCGAAACCTTCTTTTGCGCCATGAAGATGGTGCCCGCCCCCAGAAAGCCGATGCCGCTGATGACCTGGGCGGACATGCGGCCCAGGCTGAGGCTCAGCTCCAGCCCGTGGCTGGCGGCGGTCACGCTGGCGCGCACGAGGGAGCTTTCCAGCAGGGCGATGGTGGACGCCCCCAGGCACACCAGCACATGGGTGCGCATGCCCGCCGGGCGGTTCTTGTACTCGCGCTCCAGCCCAATGATGAACCCAATGAGCAGCGAAAACATCACCCGGATGAGCAGCTCGGTATCCGTTAAATCCTTATACCTTAAGAAATCAATAAAATTCATGGACGTCATCCTTAGCTATTTTGGCCATCATACCATGGAGGGGCTGTCCGCGCAAAGAGGCGGACACAACAAAACATGAAAGAAGCACTCTACATCGAAAATGGCTTCTGGCAGTCGGCTGGCACGCTGGCGCTGCGCAACGCGCTGACCGAGGCAGGCTTGCGCCACGGGCTGCGGCTGGTGGTGCGCACCAACCGGGATTTTCTACGCCCGGACAGCCTTCGCAAACTGCCCGGCGCCGCCCTCTTTTGGGATAAGGACCTGCGCCTGGCCGAGCGCATGGAGCGGGCGGGGCTGCGGCTGTTTAACCGCGCCGACGCCATCCGCCAGTGCGACGACAAGACGCTGACCTGGCTGGCCCTGCGTGACAGTGGCATCCCCATGCCCGATACCCTGCTGTGCCCAATGACCTTCCCCAATGTTGGCTACACGGTGACCGACTTCCTGCAGGAGGCGGCCGATATACTGGGCCTGCCCTTTGTCATCAAGCAGGGGCGCGGCTCCTTTGGCAGCCAGGTGTACCTGGCGCACAGTGTGGAGGAGGCGGCTGACATCCTGCGCCCCTGCGCGGGCGAGCCGGTGCTGTTTCAGCGCTTCATTGAGGAAAGCGCCGGGCGGGATGTGCGCGTGTACGTGGTTGGCGGCCAGGTGGTGGCCTCCATGGGGCGCGTCAACCTGACGGGCGACTTCCGCGCCAATGTGGAAAATGGCGGCAAGCCCGTACAGCACGCCATCACCCCCCGGGAGGAGGAGCTTGCCTTGCTGGCCTGCCGCCTGCTGGGGCTGGACTTTGGCGGCGTAGACCTACTCTACGGCAAGGACGGCCCCCTGCTGTGCGAAGTCAACTCCAACGCCCACTTCAAGGCGCTGCAATCGGTCAGCGGGGTGAGCCCGGCGGACGCCATCGCAGCCCATATGATGGAGAATATACCATGACCGGCTGGATGGTGTATGAGGCGCATAACATCGCGCGCAACCAGTTTTTCATCGACCGCTGGATGCAGGCGACCAAGGCCCGCGGCGTACAGCTGCGCCTGGTCACCGTGCAGCAGATGGCCTACGGCGTGATGGGGGATGCGCCCTTCCTGCAGGTGGATGGCCACAGCGAGCGGCCTGACTATGTGCTGATGCGCGCGGCCAGGCCGGGGCTTAGCGAGCACCTGGAAAGCATGGGCATCCCCTGCTTTAACAACGCGCATGTCGCCCGCGTGGCCGGGGACAAGCGCCGCACGCACGCGGCCTTTGCCGGCATCCTGCCCATGATGGATACCGCGTTTGTGAGCCAGGATGCCTTTACCAATCCCTTTCCCTACCCGGTGGTGGTCAAGGGCGCCCACGGCTGCGGCGGGCGGGAGGTATACCTGGCGCGCGATGAGGAGGAATACCGCCGCGCCGTGGCAAACATCGCGCCAGACAGCCTGGTGGTGCAGCCGCTGTGCGATCAGCCCGGCCAGGATGTGCGCGTCTATGTGCTGGGGCAGCAGGTGGTGGCCACCATGCTGCGCTTCTCCGACGGCGATTTTCGCAGCAACTTGGGCCAGGGCGGCGGCTCCCGGCCCATCGAGATGCCCGACGACATCCGCCGCTATGTGCGCATCGTGCAGGAGCGGTTTGATTTCTCGCTGGTGGGCATCGACTTCATCTTCCACCAGGGCCGCGCGGTATTCAACGAGATTGAGGACGCCGTGGGCACGCGCATGCTGTACATGCACACGGGCAGGGATATTGCGGCAGAGTATCTGGACCTGATACTGTCCCGCCTGCACATGTGAACAGGTTGTAAAACCGAGGCCGCGCGCGTCACCTTGTTCCCGGCGGCGTGTTATACTATAATCAAGGCGGAGGCGCGTATGGAACTGGATTTGCACGGCAAAAACCTCTACCAGGCCCGTGTGGCGATGGACGCCACCCTGCGCCGGGTCACCAGCGCCGACTACCGCCTGCGGGTCATCCACGGCTATCGGCAGGGCAGCGCCCTGCGCGAGATGCTGCGGGACGAGTACGCCCGCCATCCCAAGGTGCTGCGGATAGAAAGCAGCCTCAACCCCGGCGAAACCATTTTTGTGCTGCGCGAGTACTGACAAACATTGCTGCGTACAGCCCTGTTGCGATAAGGAGAGTTTGCATGCGTTCTACCCCCCGTTCCGCGTCCCGCCGCACGCGCAGGCCGGAAAGACGGTTCCTGCTGCTGATTGTGCTGGCCGCGCTGCTGATCGGCCTGATTGTAATATCACCCAAGGAGCCCACGCGCATGGCCTTCAACGTGGACGCGGAGGGCAAGGTCATCTCGCTGCACGACGGGCTGGTCATCAGCGAAATCATGAGCGCCAACGCCAGCGCCCTGCCCGATGAAAACGGCCAGTTCACCGACTGGATGGAGCTGTGGAATCAGGGCACCGAAGACATCAACCTCAAGGACGTGACGCTCTCCAACCGCCCGGACAAGGCCAAGTTCATCTTTCCGGAGCATATTTTGCCGCCCGACGGCCGGGTGATCGTGTTCTGCGACAACACCAACCGCAACGACCCGGGTCGCCCCTTCCACGCCAACTTCAAGCTTAGCAGCATCGGCACCGAGGTGTATGTGTTTGACACCACCGGCCATGTGCTGCGCAGCCTCAAAGTGCCCACCCTCAACCCCAACGAGGTGTACGCCCTGCAGGCGGATGGCGAGTATATCAAAACCCCCAACTATTCCCCCGGCTTTGCCAACACGCCCGAGGGGCATCAAGCCTACCTGGGTCAGTACGCGGTCACCACGGGCGATATCGTTATCAACGAGATCATGCCCGCGCCCCGCAGCGGCCTGCGCGACGAGGACAACGAGCTGAGCGACTGGGTGGAGCTGCGCAACACCACCGATCAGGATTATCCGCTGGATAACCTGGCGCTGAGTGACAACCCGGACAGGCCCGTCAAATGGGTGTTCCCCGAGGGGGCCATCATCCCGGCCAATGGATACTATGTGGTGTTCTGCTCGGGCAAGGATCGGGTGAATGCCCAGGGCTTCCCCCACACCAACTTCTCGCTGGGGGCGGAGGGCGAAATCGTCACGCTGAGCACGCGGCAGGGCCAGCTGCTGGACCGCGTGCAGTACAGCCTCATCCCGGCCGACCGCAGCTGGGGCCGCGACCCCGTCAATGACACCTGGCGGCTATTTAACATCGGCACGCCGGGCGCGCCTAACGATGCCTCGGGCGAAGCGCAGGCCGAGCGCTTTTTGCTCAGCCGCAACCCCACGGGCGTCTACATCTCCGAGATGATGAGCAGCAACGACTCCTTTCCCGCGGTGCCGGACCAGCCGGCTACCGACTGGGTGGAGCTGCACAACGGCACCGACCAGGTGCGCGATTTGTCCGGTCACGGGCTGTCCGACAGCCTGACCTGGCCGCGCAAATGGCGCTTTCCCCAGGGGGCGGTGATTTATCCCGGCGAGTACAAGGTGATTCGCCTCAACAAAAGCCAGGACGCGGGCACCAATGCCGCGCAACTGCAGGCCAATTACGCGCTCAAGCGGGCCGGCGGGGAGGAAATGACCTTCTCCGACCCGGATGGCAATGTGCTGGACCGGGTTATCATGCCCGAGATTCCGCTGGACATTTCCTACGGCCGTACCCCAGGGCAGGACGGCTTTTTTTATTATGACGTGCCCTCGCCTGGCGCTGTTAACACGGGCGGCTTCCATGGGTTTGCCGCGCGGCCCACGCTTTCCGTGGCAGGCGGCCTGTACAAGGAGAATGTGCTGGTAGAAATCACCGCGCAGGAGGGCGCCCGCATCCGCTACTCGCTGGATGGCAGCGTGCCCACGCTGGACAAGGGGCTTGATTACACCGGCCCTATTGAGGTGAAGGATACCATCGCCCTGCGCGCCCGCGCCTTTATCCCGGGCCTGCAGCCCTCCCAGCCGGTCACGGCCACCTATGTGATGAAGACCTACTTTACACTGCCCGTGGTGGCGCTGGTGATAGAGCCCGACGAGCTGTGGAACAACGAGACCGGTATGCTGGCCGCCGGCCTGTACGAGGATGGCCGCCCCATCGACCTGACGGCCTACAAGACCATCCCCTTCCGCCATCCCTCACCCACCTACCGCGAGCATGGCAAGGTGCGCCGCCCCTCCTACGCCGAGATGTTTGACACCCAGAGCGGCAAGGTGGTCTTCAGCCAAGGCACCACGATGGGGCTGATAGGCCAATACTCACTAGACATGCCGCAAAAGTCGTTCAAGGTGGTGGCCAAGGCCGCCCTGGGCACGCGGTACTTTGATGCGCCGCTGTTCGCCGACAGGCCGTTTGAGCAGTACAAATCCTTCGTGCTGCGCGTCAGCGGCAACGACGCGGTGTGGACGCGCATGGTGGACGGCGTGCAAAGCCGCCTGATTGACCAGCTGCCGGACAAACATGTCATCAATCAGGCCTGGCAGCCGGTTATCGTGTACCTCAACGGCCAGTACTGGGGCCACTACAACCTGCGCGAGCGGGTGAGCCGCTACTTTGTGGCCCAGCATGAGGGCATCCCGCTGGAGGACGCCGACAACATGACCATCATCGAGGGCGGCAGCACCCGCTACTACGGCTCCAACGCCGAGTGGGTTGCCTTCCGCAAGAAGATGAATGAATCAAACCCCGCCACCAACCCGGAGGATTTGCAGTATATCCTGGACAATGTGGATGTGGACAGCCTGTTTGACTGGATGGCGCTGGAAATGTTCTTCGCCAACACCGACTCGGGCAACATCCGCTACTACAGGGTGCCCGGCGGCAAGTGGCGCTGGATAGTCTTTGACATGGACTACGGCCTGTTTATCGCCGCCAACAACGGCGTGCGCAACATATTGAACCCCAAGGGCCACGGTGCCAACGACGACGTGGACAACAGCCTGTTCCTCAAAATATTGGAAAACGACCAGATGCGCGACAAGTTCCTGCGCCGCTTTGGCGAAATCTTCCAGTTCTACACCACCGAGCGGATGCTGGCGCAGGTGGATGAAAGCTATAACCTGCTCCAGCCCGAGATGAAGCTGCATTGGGAGCGCTGGGCGCCCTTCAACCTGAAAAATATTGCCTTTGACCTGCCCCAGACCGCCGACGGCGCCACGCGCTACTGGGAGAGCCGTGTAGAGCGCCTGCGCAACGTGGTGCGCAAGCG
>ENA-UOOM01003892-UOOM01003892.1-fermentation-metagenome-genome-assembly--contig:-NODE-3892-length-10313-cov-8.672841_pt1 | contig 10313 bp, 5 predicted proteins | sample MGYA00245781_ERZ724031 | MGnify/ENA primary metagenome ERZ724031 (study PRJEB28704, sample SAMN03018317) | fermentation metagenome | biome: anthropogenic terrestrial biome; feature: soil; material... | reverse complement strand
TGGCCGGAGGTGAAGTTTATAACACGAAGAATGATAATAAAGCAGATCGGGAAGCGGCTTACAAAATGGCTGAATTGTATGATGAATTAAGATCAGCAAATCCAGAGATATACCATTCGAAAGAAAGCATACATGAATTGAATATATTTCTGTCCCGCTTGTTATTTTGTTTTTTCGCCGAAGATACAGGGATTTTTGAAGAAGAAAGTATATTTACAAATACCCTTGTACAACATACAGTAGACAATGGAAGCGATACGCATATCTTTCTGAATGATCTTTTCAGAAGACTAAACATTACAAATGGAAATCTATTTCCTGTCTATTTGTCAAAGTTCCCCTATGTGAATGGGGGACTTTTTAAAGACTTTGTCAAGTCTCCTATTTTTAATTTCAAGGCAAGAAAAAGATTAATAGAATTAGGGGGGTTACAGTGGCAGGAAATAAATCCTGATATTTTCGGTTCCATGATACAGGCGGTTGTATTACCGGAATATCGAAGTGATTTGGGAATGCATTATACGAGTGTGCCGAACATTCTAAAACTAATCAGACCATTATTCTTGGATGAGCTTGAAGATGAATTTGAAAAGCGGAAAGACAGTGAACAGCAGTTGAGGAGGCTGATATTCAGAATGTCTAAAATAAAGTTCTTCGATCCCGCTTGTGGAAGTGGTAATTTCTTAATTATTACTTATAAAGAAATCCGGCTGCTTGAAATAAAAATTCTTCAACGGATTATCGAACTGAATCCTAATCCGAAGATAGAGTTTACTCAAATACAGCTTTCTCAATTTTATGGTATTGAAATTGATGATTTTGCGCATGAAATGGCTATTCTTTCATTGTGGCTGGCTGAGCATCAAATGAACAACTATTTTGAGGAACAACTTTATGGATATGGACAGTCAAAACCAATTCTTCCGTTGAAAGAAGCTGGAAAAATTATCCGAGCCAATGCCACCCAAGTGAGCTGGAAAGATTTTTGTCCGATAGGTGAAGGTGATGAGGTTTATATTATAGGAAATCCCCCGTATTTGGGAGCTAGGCTGCAGAATGAAGAACAAAAAAGAGATATGTCTATAGTATTCAATGGTATAAAAGGATACAACAATATGGATTATATCTCCTGCTGGTTTTTTAAGGCAAAGAACTATATTGAGGATTTCAATGCTAAAGTTGCATTCGTAACAACTAATTCCATTACGCAAGGCGAGCAGGTATCTCTATTATGGAAACACCTTATTTCTGATAAAATCGAAATCAATTTTGCTTATCAGTCTTTTAAATGGGTAAATAATGCCAAAGGTAATGCAGGAGTTACGGTTGCTATTTTAAGTTTGCGAAATGTGTCCAATACGCCCAAATATTTGTTTGAAAACAATGTACGGAAAGAGGTGAAAAACATCAATCCCTATTTGTTAGATACCGTAAACGTTATTATCACGGGACGAAGTAAACCGCTTTCTAAATTTCCTGAAATGAATTTTGGAAATATGGCAAACGATGGTGGTCATTTATTTTTAGCGCCTGATGAAAAAGAAAAAATTATTGACGAGAATAAAAAAGCAACAAAATTTATCAGAAAATTAGTTGGCTCATTAGAATTTATAAGAGGCATTGATAAGTATTGTTTATGGATTGAAGATGAGGATTTAAATGAGGCAAATTCAATAAATTTTATACAAGATAAAATTGAAAAGACACGAAAGTCAAGACTAAATAGTCCTCGAAGTTCAACAAATCAATTAGCGCAAGTCCCACACAAATTTGCAGAAATAAGATATAAGGAAACTGATGCTATTTTTGTTCCGAGCGTTTCATCTGAAAGAAGAGATTATATACCAATCGGATTTTTAGGAAAGGAAAGCGTAATTGTTGCGCCAAATATGGCAATCTACGATGCCCAACCTTGGCTTTTCGGAGTTATTCATTCCAAAATGCACATGGTTTGGATAGATACTGTTGGTGGAAAATTAGAAACACGTTATAGGTATTCTGCCAAACTGTGTTACAATACGTTCCCTTTTCCCGACATTTCGGTCAAACAAAAAGAAAACCTGAATCTGTATGTTTTTGGTATTTTAGATGAACGTTCCAAATATCCCGAAAAAACAATGGCGTGGCTTTACGATCCCAAAACGATGCCATTGGGATTAAAAAAGGCTCATAAAGAATTGGACGAAGCTGTTGAACGTTGTTATCGCTTACAGCCGTTTTCAACCGATACTGAAAGATTGGAGTACTTATTCAAATTGTATGAAGAAATGCTGAAAAAAAATACATTATTTGCAAAACAAAAGAAGAGTAGAACAAAGAAAAATAAGATATAGAGATGCAGAATTTGGTAGAAGTTACATATAAACAAACAGGGAAAAGTAAGAAGACAAATGAATTGGGCATGCGTGAAATGCAGGAAAGGGCTTTTACTGCCCGAACGGCACAATACCTTCTGATAAAAGCCCCTCCCGCTTCGGGGAAATCAAGAGCATTGATGTTTATTGCGTTGGATAAATTGCAAAATCAGGGTATTAAAAAGGTAATTGTAGCTGTACCTGAAAGGTCTATTGGAGCATCATTTAGCCCGACAGAACTTAAAAAGTTTGGCTTTTTTGCCGATTGGGCGCCTGATGATAGGTACAACCTTTGTGCCCCTGGGAGCGAGAGAAGTAAAGTGTCAGCCTTTCTTGAATTTTTAGAAAGTGATGAGCAAATACTGATTTGCACTCATGCTACATTGCGTTTTGCTTTTGAAGGATTGGATGAAAAAAGATTGAATGATACATTGGTGGCTATCGATGAGTTTCATCACGTATCTGCCGACGGTGACAATCGGCTGGGAGAGGTCATGCGGAATATCATGTCAAAATCCAATGCTCATATTATTGCTATGACAGGTTCTTATTTCAGGGGAGATAATGTTCCTGTATTGCTACCTGAGAACGAAGCTAAGTTTACAAAAGTAACATACAATTATTACGAACAGTTAAATGGTTATGAATACTTGAAATCATTGGGGATTGGCTACCATTTCTATCAGGGGCGCTATTTCAAAAAACAACCGGATAAGGATATGTCTGCATTGGAAGAAATACTGAATGAGAATAAGAAAACAATCATTCACATCCCAAGTGTAAATTCGGCAGAATCTTCAAGAGAAAAATATGAAGAAGTCGGGCATATTATAGATGTGTTGGGTGATTTGGAGTATCAGGATAAAAATACGGGGGTTTTGTATGTAAAAAGCAAGCGCTCGGGAAAAGTCCTGAAAGTGGCAGATTTGGTAAATGACAACCCCAGAGAAAGAGATAAAATTTCTGCCTATTTGAGAGGAATAAAATCGGCAGACGATATTGATATTATCATTGCGTTAGGTATGGCAAAGGAGGGCTTTGATTGGCCTTATTGCGAACATGCATTAACAATTGGTTACAGGGGATCACTAACCGAAATTATACAAATTATTGGAAGGGCAACGAGAGATAGTGAAAATAAAATACATGCCCAATTTACAAATTTAGTGGCTGAACCGGAAGCTGATAGTGATGAAGTGAAGGTTGCGGTCAATAATATGCTCAAAGCTATTACAGCATCACTGTTAATGGAGCAGGTGTTAGCTCCCAACTTTAAATTTAAGGCTAAGGATAATGGGGAGGATGAAGATGAAAATAATGACAAAGATGACAACACAATTTCAATCAGAGGTTTCAAGCTTCCAACGTCGCAAAGGGCAAAGGATATTATCGAAACCGATTTGAATGACTTGAAGGCTCGTATTCTGCAAGACGACCAAATGTTGAAAGCCATGCCGGGTAATGTTGAGCCGGAGGTTATAAATACCATACTAATTCCCAAAATTATTCGTGAAGTTTATCCCGACTTGAATGAAGATGAAGTTGAAGCCGTTCGTCAGCATGTAGTTGTCGATTCTGTAATTAAAAATAGTGTTATTGAAGAACAGGGAGGACGTAAGTTTATCCGGATGGCGGGTAGCTTTGTGAATATAGACGATATTCATATTGATTTAATTGATAGAATTAATCCTTTTCAGAAAGCTTTTGAAATTCTCTCTAAATCGGTTACTACTCAAGTGTTAAAATTGATCGATGACCATATTCAAGCTATTAAAGTGGATATGACAGAAGAAGAAGCCATCATATTGTGGCCTAAGATAAAAGAATGGAGAGAAAGAACCGGAGAAGCTCCTAATCTACAATCTTATGATCCAAAAGAGAAAAGAATGGCAGAAGCATTAGTATTTTTAAGAGAGTTGAAAAGACAAAGAGATTTATCTAATGAGCAATAAGATAACGATAGATGATATATTCAATGATGATGGCTTTGGGTTGTTGAATTCGAAGGCAAAATCTTCTTCTGTGAAATCGGTAGATGACAGACTGATTGATTCATTCGAAGAGATAAACGCTTTTATCGATAAGAATAATCGGGAACCAAGTGCATCAAGTATGTCGGAGTACTGTCTATTAGCAAGGTTGAAAACATTCAGACAGGATGAAGATAAAAAGAAAGTTTTGAAACCTTTTGATAGGCATAATTTACTAGGCCATGTCGAGTTAGAAAGTATATCTTTGGATGATGTACTAAGTGATGATGACTTTGGGTTACTTGATTCAGATAAAGATTTGTCGATATTTAAACTAAAAAATATTCCAAACACAGAAGAAAGAGCAGAAACGGAGTTTGTTTCCCAGCGGAAACCGATGGCAGAAAAAGATTTTGCACCCTATGAAGCTATGTTTCAAAAGGTGCATAGAGAAATAAAAGATGGTAAACGAAAAATTTTGCCATTTCATAGTGCTGAGAAGAACCTTCATGTTGGCAATTTTTATATTATTGATGGGGTTTTATTATATTTAGAGGATGTGATTTTTGAAAGAAAAGAATCCAATTTGTCAAAAGAGACATCTCGAAGAAAAGACGGTAAAACTCTTACAGTTTTTGAGAATGCTACTTATAGTGAGATGCTTTATCGTTCCTTAGGTAAGCAAATACAAAAAAATGGAAAACTTATAACTACTCCGGAATATGGAATAGAGAGTGAGTTATTTGTAGATGAAAACTTAATACAAGAAGAAGATTTCCAGACGGGTTGGATTTATGTTTTGAAATCTAAATCTACAAACCCTCAAATCTCAAGTATAAAAGACTTATATAAAATAGGATTTTCTTCTCACCCAATTGACGAACGGATTAAAAATGCCAAAGATGAAGCTACTTATTTGTACGCAGATGTGATTAAGGTCACTACATATAAATGCTTTAACCGCAATGCTGATAAGTTGGAATTATTGCTACACCGTTTTTTTGCGTCAGCTTGCTTAAATGTGGACTTGTATGATGAGAGAGGACGGAGATTTAGCCCCAGAGAATGGTTCGTTGTCCCATTGGAAGTGATTGAGGAAGCGATTAACTTGATCCTAAATGAATCTATTGTTAATTATAGATATGATGTAGAAAGTCAGAGGATAAAATTAAAATAGCGAATTGAAATTACAATGTTTATAACTCAACCTAAAATATTTATTAGTAGCACAATCGTTGACTTGCCTAACGAGCGTAAAGCAGCATTGAAAGCTGTAGAAAAGGTTGGCGGATTCCCTGTGATGTCGGAGTTTACGATAGAAGCTCAAAGTACAGATTCATTGACCACTTGTTTAAGCAAAGTGAGAGAATCAAATATCTATGTGTTGATTTTAGGGGGGCGTTATGGTTGGCAACCGGAAAATAAAGAATCCATTACGGAAATGGAATATCAGACCGCTTTAGGATGTAAGATGCCCATTTTGGTATTTAATACAACTTATCCTAAAGAACCTTTACAGAAGCAGTTTGAAGGTAAAGTTGAAAGTTCATACTTTAGAAAAACGGTTCAAGATGCATTCGAGTTACAAGAGGAAATAGAAAAATCTCTTAAGCAGGAAATAGAAAAGAAACAACAAGAGTTTTTCCATAAAACAGAGCTTGTATATTCTAATCTTGTCAAAATTCAATTTCCTTCGCTTATTTATGTAGCCGACTTGGATATTGATAAGAAAGCTGTAAAAGAATATAATAAAGAAAGGAGTAGGTCTTTTTTTAAACCGAGTCTTCATGATTATGCTGTCTCTGCTTTATATATGAATGATATTTCGTTTCCGCACGACTGGGTAGTTTGGAATAATAAAATTATTACTTTTCATGATTTGCAAGACGATTCCGTTGGATTGACTACTATAATTGATAGAGGAACAGCCGAGGCCTTTTCGTGTGATGAATTTTATGAGGCGTCTCCAGAGCATTTATCTCAATTCAAATATCTCCTAAAAAAATGTCTTGAGACAAAATTATATAAATTGAAAATTAACTGGATAAAAGAAGAATCACTGTTTGCATTTATTCCAACACAAAAAGATACAAAAGATCAATGGACTGCAAGAGCTGTAAGTTGGTCTAAGACCAATAAAAAAGCTACACGAAAAGTTGTTGATGTAAAATATGATTTGAAGGAGCCGGATAAGGTGTTCAACTTGAAGAGCCTTTCCTTTAGAACTAGATTTGAATTCATTGATAATGAGTGGTATTTAGGAATAAAGCCTGAATGGGTATTTCTATGGCCGAGTTTCAAAGTCTGTTCAATGGCTTTTAAGAATATACAATGGTTAAAAAAAACAGAGAGAAATATGCATGTTTTTAATCATTTCAATTTTATATTAAAGTATTTACAACCTTCTGGGCCTTCATTATTCCCGGAATTTGGTGATTATCCTTTCTTGACAATAGGACAAATAGAAAAATTTGATTTTGCTCCTATTGTTGAAGATGATTTATGGATAAATTTAGAAGATTCACAGGGAAAGAAAAAACTTATAGATAATAATGGAAATATTGGACTTTTTAGTTTATGAAAGCAGAGTATTTACAAGAGCCCTTTTTAATATTTGGTAGAGGAAAAAGTATTTGTCCTCGCGATGGTATTACGGGATTAAATGTTTATGACACTATATTAAAAGCACGTAAAGATCAATTATTGATAGGAATAGTTGGTATTGAGGAGGATATTGATAATATGAGGAATTACTTAAAGAGATTTGAAGGATTTATTCCTGCAAGCTCAAAAGGTAAACAAAAAGGTCTCTTTAAGTCTTTTCCGGGTTTTAACATAGATCAGGGATTTTGTGCAAAATTCATTTATGATACTAATTATGAAAGAGTATTATCTCCAAATGATATAAGAAAAGTATTGAACGAGAATAATCATGAGAAACAAATTCTTAGTGCTGTTGATTTATTTTCTGAAAATGTAAAATTCTTATCAGATATAAAAAATTGCGATGTGATTATCTGTGTGGTTCCCAAATCATTTGAGGGGAAGGTTGTGAAGGAGAATAAAGATGATGAACCCGTGGAGATTTCAGCCGATGATATTGAAGAACCAGAATTGGAGATAAATTTTCGAAGAGCATTGAAAGCAAAAACAATGCAATATAATACTCCTATACAAATCGTTCGAGAGTATATTCTTCATGATGATAAAAAATCACAGGATACAGCAACTAAAGCATGGAATTTCTGTACAGCATTATATTACAAAGGGCTTCAAACAATTCCTTGGAAATTAGAGGTTGATGAAAATAGGCCGAAAGTTTGTTATATTGGGATAGGATTTTTTAGAAGTAGAGATAGAGAAACGATACAAACAAGTTTGGCTCAAATATTTAATGAGAATGGAAAAGGTGTAATACTTAGAGGCACTCCTGTTATTGAAGATAAAGTTGATCGAAAGCCTCATTTAACTTATGAACAATCGAAATCGTTACTCAAAGACGCTCTGACTAAATATAAATTTGCAACAGGCATTATGCCAGGTAGATTAGTCTTACATAAGACCTCTAAATATTATGATGACGAAATGGATGGGTTTGAGGATGCTATGCAGGAACTTAATATTACAGAGTATGACATTGTTACCATAATGGAAACAGACTTGCGTTTCTTTAGAAATAATTTGTATCCTCCTGTAAGAGGATCATTATTTTCACTATCTGAAGACAGACATATATTATATACTCGTGGATCAGTTCATCAATATCAAACATATCCTGGAATGTATATCCCAGCCCCTCTTGAGGTAAGAATAGAAAAAAGGTCTTCTTCTATAAAGACAATCTGTCTGGAAATATTAGGTTTAACAAAAATGAATTGGAATAATACCCAATTTGATAATAAATACCCAATAACAATTGGCTGTGCGAGAAGAGTTGGGGAGATTATGAAATATTTGGGAGACAAAGATACTCCCAAAGAATCGTACGCTTTTTATATGTAGAGACATGATAATCTTAATTAGCCACTCAACAATAATAGAGAATACATGACCATCAAAGAAATTATAAAACAGCCCGAAGGAAGACGGTTAGAGTTCAAAGAAACTCTTCCTGAGAATGTAGATTTGGCAAATACCATCATTGCCTTTGCAAATGATGCCGGAGGAGAACTGTATATTGGTATCCGGAATAATCCTAGAGAAATTATTGGACTTCCTGAAGAAGAGCTTGTGAGAATAGAGGAGCAGATTAGCAATATTATATTTGACCGTTGTTACCCTGCAATTCTACCCGATATTACTTTTCTGACGGAGGAAGACAAGCATATTATACGGGTAACGGTATATCGTGGTAGTGCATTGCCTTATTATCGGAAAGACAAGGGAAAACAGAAAGGGACTTATATTCGGGTTGGTTCATCAAACCGATTGGCGGATGAGGAAATCATAGCAGAATTGGAGCGTAGAAAACGAAATATATCATTCGATAGTGAACTGGTAATGGATAAGCCTGCAAGAGAGTTAAACATTGAGAATTTCAAGCAGGAATATCAGGATAAAACTGGAGAGGCTTTGGATACGCAAGCCCTTCGTAAGTTGGAACTTGTCAAAAAGGTGAATGGAACGGAATGCCCGACGAATGCTTTGGTTTTATTCTCTGATGATGAACTTCGTCGTTCTTTATTCCCTTTTGTCAAGGTGGAATGTGCAAGATTCAAAGGTGTTACTTCGGAGGAATTTATCGATCAAAAGAGCATTTTGACCAATATCGCTACACAAGCAGAGGAAGCCTATAATTTTGTATTGCGTCATATAAACAAAGGTGCTATTGTGGAGGGTGTCTATACCATTTCCCGTTGGGAATATCCGATAAAAGCGATAAGAGAAACCATCCGAAATGCAGTTGTCCACCGAGACCTATCGCTTTCTGGAAAAGATATCAAAGTGGCCATTTATGACGATATGGTTGAGGTAACAAGTCCGGGACTTTTACCTCCTTCTATTGATTATGCTGCAATGGAGAGCCGACAGAGCGATGCCCGCAACAAAATCATCGCACCTGTATTCAAACGAATGGGAATTATCGACCAATGGGGAAATGGATTGAAGCTCATAGCCGATGAATTAAAAGAATATCCTCAAATCGAATTCCGCTGGAAAGAGACGGGATTATCGTTTCAGGTACAGTTTGTGAAACTTGACTATGCTGCCCAGCAAGAGTTAGGGCAAGAGTTAGGGCAAGAGTTAGGGCAAGAGTTAGGGCAAGAGTTAGGGCAAGAGTTATCTAACCCTACTATGTATTCTGAAATACTTCGAAAAGTAATGGAATTACCCCTTTCACGTAAAGATATTGCAGAAGCTTTTGGGAAGAAGCGGATATCCGGTTATTTAAATAGGACGTTGTCAAAACTGGTTGAAGATAAGCTTATTGAACATACAATCCCAGAAAATAAAAATCACCCAGACCAAAAGTTCAGGATAACAAAACGAGGAATGGTCTTTTTAGAGTTGCTGAAGAAGTAGATTCAAAAATATTCAGTTATCTTTGTGAGGTAGTTCATTGACAAAATTGCAGAAGGTTGAAAATCACCGAAAAAATCACGGTGGCAATTCGTGGGCGTGGATTTTCAGACTTTGCTAACATATTGGTCGGACGCTGATTGGCCTTGAGGTTCATATTCCGTCCATACCGCATAAAAGGGTGTAAATCAAGTAGTTACGAGATTTACACCCTTTTTTTACACTCAAAAAAATTACGTTTATTAGAATAATTTTGTTTTCTATCAGTATAGGATTATTGCGTATTTATGAGACATCTTCTATAAGGCATTTTTAAGCGTTTTTTTTCACTGTATAACTGTATATATTTCACCATACAAATATTTCTCCTGCGCCTCTTTCTCCTGCAGCTTTTCCATCTCTTCAGCCAATTTCTGTAAGCATTCGGTAAACCCCGTCCTATTTTAATTTTTGATCCTTGCTATATTTG
>ENA-UOOM01003891-UOOM01003891.1-fermentation-metagenome-genome-assembly--contig:-NODE-3891-length-10315-cov-10.973879_pt1 | contig 10315 bp, 10 predicted proteins | sample MGYA00245781_ERZ724031 | MGnify/ENA primary metagenome ERZ724031 (study PRJEB28704, sample SAMN03018317) | fermentation metagenome | biome: anthropogenic terrestrial biome; feature: soil... | reverse complement strand
AAATTAACCTTATTCAAAGCTAATTTTTTACCATATGTTTTACTCAAATTATGGGTCTCTATCAGCATGAGAAGATCCTTTCTTTAATACTTACATTAAAGATACGCTTTTAGATTACATATATAAATAAAATACTGAAATAAATTTTACTTATTTGGATAACACTGTTATCATAATTATAAGATAACAACGTTATCTAGGAGAATCTAAATGAAAAATACTGAGAATGAATTAATTACAAAAGCAATTAAAGCAATAGATAAGAACGGTTATCAAAATCTATCATTACGTAAGCTTACACAATCCATCGGATTAACGACCGGTGCTTTTTATAAGCATTTTGAAAATAAAAACATTCTATATGCAAAAGTAACTAGTGAAATTTCAAAGGAATTTATTGATCATGCAAAAATCGATAATAATTTACCGGCTCAAGAGCAAATACTGCAGATTGCAGATTATTTTGTTAAACAAATAAAAATACACCCCAATATAATGAATTTCCTCTTCTTTAATGAAGAAGCTGTATCTGCATTAACCAAAGATTCAGCAAGCTATCCCTTTTTAAAGAAAATAAGAACCTTAATTGAGCAATTAAATCTTAAATCTGGTGTATCTAAACAAGATTTTTTTATTCAAATTTGGTCTTTTATCCAAGGCTATGCATTTTTAATTAAAAATGGTGTAATTGATTATAACCCTGCCTTAGTTCAAACGACGCTTAAACAATTAATAAACGGAGAAAGTTAATATGAAAACTTTAATTATTTATTGTCATCCCTACAAAAGAAGTTTTAACCACGCTATTTTAGAAACGGTTAAAGATAATCTAAGAAACAAAAAAATTGATTACCAAGTTATCGATCTTTATGCTGATAATTTTAATCCCACTTATGACAAGGAAGAATTACGCTTGTATCATGTTGGTAAAACCCATGACCCACTGGTTAAAAAATACTTAACTATGTTAAAGAACACTTTAACGGTAATTTTTATTACACCTCTTTGGTGGAATTTTGTCCCGGGAATGCTTAAAGGATTCATCGACAAAGTTATGAAAGAAGGAGAAGGTCTGTCACATACAGTAACCAAATTTGGTGTTCATGGTGAGTTGACCAATATTAAACATACTTACCTTTTAACCACTTCTACCTCACCCAATTTCTACCTAAAAATTTGTTTAGGTAACGGGATAAAGAGAGTATTTGTAAATCAAACTCTAAAGCAACTTGGGATGAAGGACCGACACTGGAAAAATTTTGGTGGGATAACAAATTCAACTATGGGACGCAGAAAAAAATATTTGGACAAAATAAAAAATTATAATTTTAAGTAAGAAAAAATGGGTGTGTTTGTTTAGCACATCCATTTTTAATGAATAAAACTTTATTTATTATTTTTTATTAGTAAACAAATCCATGATTGCTTGCGGTGTATTGGCCTGCTTAAGTGCAGCAATAAAATCTTTATGAGTTAATAACTTGGCAGTATTGGATAGATACTTCAAGTGTTCATTGCTATCTACTTGTGGAATCAAGAATGAAATAACCGTGTCAATCTTTTTACCATCTAAGGAATGCCAGTCAATTGGATTCTTTAACTTTAAAACAAGCATAGAAGACTTATTAATCGCATCTGACTGAGCATGCGGAATAGCAAAACCATCGTTCATCCCCGTTGAGCCCTCTTTTTCTCTTGCTTGGTAACTAGTAAAAACTTTTTGACTATCATTTGCTAAATTATTTGTAACAGCCAGATCAGCTAAATATTTTAAAGCATCGTCACGATTTTTAACATCAACGTTAACCTTAATATTTTTAATATCAAGAATATCAGCAGGATCATGATCCAACTTTTCTACCTTATCGGTAGTTGAAGTAGCTTTAGTAGCAGATGAATTTTCATTTCCACCAAAGATATCAACGTTAGATCCTGCAGTCACACCACCATTTTTCTTGGCAAATCTGCCAGCGATCATGGCTAACAAGATACCAGAAACTAAGGCACCAATTACAATCCAAAGTACCCAAAGAAATGGTTTATTGACTAACGGTAAAATGATGAAACCACCATGAGGTGCCGGCACCGTGATTCTAGAAACGTATGATAATACGGCAGCAATGGATGAACCAACCATAAATGCAGGAATATTCCATAATGGGTGTTTAGCTGCAAATGGAATTGCTCCTTCAGTAATATGGGTTGATCCTAGCAAGAAGTTGACATAACCAGCGGTTCTTTCATCTCTGGAATAAGCCTTTCGATTCATCAAAACTGCGAAACCTGTTGCTAATGGCGGGGCAATACAAGCAGCAGAAACACCAGCCATAAAATAGTAATTTCCTTGCGCCAATAACGCTGTACCAGTTACATAAGCAGCCTTGTTAATAGGACCGCCAAAGTCAGAAGCACACATAACCCCAACTATGATTCCTAAAAGAATCGGACTGGAATTTTCAAATCCTTTTAACCAAGACATTAAGCCAAGGTTAAGTGCTTTAATCGGCGTATTCAGCAGGAACATGATTGTACCGGTAATAAAAACACCTAAAACAGGGAAAAGAAAAATTGCTTTTAATCCCCTAAATTCTTTATCTGGCAACGGTTTGAAGATTCTTTGCAATAGTAAAACTACGGTAGCAGCCAAATAACCACCAACAATAGCTCCTAAAAAGCCACCGCCACCATTAAAAGTAATCATACCAGCGGCAAACCCAACTACTAATCCCGTTCTTTTAGCTAATGCTTCAGCAATAAATGCTGCAAGGACCGGAACCATCAGATTCATGGTAGTACTACCGATAGTATTTAACATTGCGGCAAATTGATTATATTCATTACTCTTAGGATCGGCGGAATTAATGCCCCAGAAGAATGAAATAGCCAGTAAAACACCACCAGCTACAACAAATGGCAGCATGTGCGAAACACCGTTCATTAGCGAGGTATAAATCTTATTGCCAAACTTTTTACCAACATTGTTATTGCTGGTTGAAGTTTTAGCTTCATGACCCTCTTTATAAATAGGAGTATTAGAACTCAAAGCTTCCTTGATTAACTTTTCTGGTTCTTTTACCCCACGAGCTACAGGGACTGAAACCAATCTTTTGCCAGCGAAGCGATCAGTTCCTACATCAATATCAGAAGCGACAATTACACCTTTAGCATTCTTAATTTCTTCTGGTGTTAATTCGTGCTCAACACCAGTTTGCCCATGAGTCTCAACTTTAATTGAATAACCCATCTTTTTGGCTGTCTTTTCAAGTGCTTCCTCAGCCATAAAGGTATGAGCTACACCCGTTGCACAACCAGTGGCAGCAACCAAATCATATCTAGTCATTTAATTCACTCTTTCTTTAACAGAAATTTGTTTCAACAGATTCTCAAGTTTAAAATCGGTTAACCACTTTCTACTTGCAGTATCACTTCCTGCCGCTACAGCAAACTTAAGCGCTTCTTTCATGCTTTTTCCTTTTTCCAAGCTAGCTATAAATGTGCCCAGCATTGTATCTCCGGCGCCAGCAGAATTTAAAACTTTAATTTTAGGTGCATTAGCAAAGTAAACGTGTTCCTCATTAATTAAAGCCGCTCCATTTGCTCCCAAGGAAACTAGAACATTTTGACAACCTGTATTAACCAATTTCTTAGCTAATTTCACGATTGCTTCTTCACTTATCTCACCATGAAAATCAAAAAAGCTGGCTAGCTCAGAATCATTTGGTTTTAGTAAAAAGGGATGATACTGTAATGTATCCAAAACTGCAGGATAACTACAATCGATCACTAAATGTGTTCCTTTATTTTGAGCAATTTTAGCAATTTCAACCAGAATATCTGCCTTAATTCCCTTAGAGAAACTTCCAGAAATAGCCACTGTATCATGATTCTTCAAATTCTTTTTTAAATAATCAAGGAATTTTTCTTGAGTAGCCTGATCAATTTCAGGACCAGGGTTTACTTCTTTGTACTCAACATTTGTGTCAAGTACCCGTGTAAAAACATTTACTCGTGTTGGTTCTTTAACCTTAAAAAATTCAGTATCAATACCCTTGTCCTTAAGACCAGCAGTTACATAATCTAAAGTGAAGCCGCCACCAATTCCTGTAGCAATATTATTCACACCTAATTTTTTAAGAATAAAAGAAACGTTCACACCCTTCCCATTAGGTTGCAATTCAAAATTTTCTGTTCTATTAACCACGTTGGGTTGCATTTTTTTAGTAACGATAACTAAATCGATTGCGGGATTCAAAGTTATTGTATAAATCATAGCTTTCGCTCCTTTTTTCTTACCTTTTGCATTATTATATATGTAAGAACTTGTAACGATTTTCGTAATGAGAGCGTTTACTGAAAATAACCTAAAAAATCTTTACAAAAGGGGAAAATTAATGCCAACAAAAGAACTTAGTGCAGCTGAAATGCACCTTTGGAATATTGTAGAAAACAATCCTAAAAAAATAGCAAAAATGTCCATTGTTAAATTAAGCCAGTATGCCCATGTATCTACGGCCACAATTGTTAGAACGATGCAAAAGATGGGTTATAGTGGTTACACTTCCTATCGTGAGGCACTCAAATTAAAAAATAATTTTAGTTCTACCTTTAATGTCCTTAACGAAGCTGATGACAAGATTCGCAGTGTTATCACCAAAAATGAGATTGAGATGAATAATACTTTACACAATCTCAACTACAGCACAATTGAGGACAGTATTTCCATGACGAAACAAGCAAAAATTGTTTATATTTTTGCTCGCGGATTATCTGAATCAATCGCAGATGAAATAATGGTAAAACTGCAATTAACCGGTAAATATTGTGAATTTCATTCTGATCCAAACATTATCAAGACAATTGCTAACAAAATTAAGCCCGATTCTTTGGTAATTTTTATCACTCTCAATGGTGAAACTGAGGAATTAGTCTCCGCCGCAAAAATATTAAATAAGCGCGACATCCCGATTTTGACTTTTACAACTAATCCATCTGGTAAAATTTTACAATTTTCTACCTTAGTATTTATGGGGTATAAATCTAAAACTAACTACTTCCCAGAATACGAAGTCAGATCACGCTTGCCACTACAAATAATGACCCGTATCTTCAGTGATGCCTATTCGGTTCGGTCAGGATTTTTCAAAAATATATAAAAAAGAGATTGCTATGTTACAAAACATAGCAATCTCCTTATAAGTTAAATTTTATTGGAAACTACTTAATTTCTAACTTGTCTTTCCAGGACTTTGCACCTTTTAAAGCAACGTTTAAGTTTTCAATATTTTGCTTACCTTGAGTTGATAACCACTTTCTACCTGCAGCTTCACTTTCAGCAGCAAATGGCTTAATTGAAGGTTTCCAAGTAGCACGACCACAAAGAACACCATTAAAGTTGGCATTAGCATCTTCTGCCATCTTAATTTCAGTAATAAACTCTTTCGAAGTTACACCAGCTGACAAGAAGATATATGGCAAATCTGTTACATCAGATTGCTTCTTAAGTAATTTCTTAGCTTCATCTTGGCTGTATACAACATCGTTGTTACCATTGAAACCATCAACAAATTCAATATTGAATGGAACTTCAACCTTCAAAACCGTTACACCATATTCAGGCTTAGAAAATTCACGCATGGTCTTCATAACCTTATCAGGCTTAATCTTAGCGTATTCCTCACTCTTAGCGTCAGAAATATTAGCATCATAAGTTACCAATTCCAAGAAAAGTGGTAAACCGTTTGCTTTAGCTTCGGCACCAACACGTTCAACGAAAGCGTGCTTTTTATCATTAATTTCTTTACTTTCATCTGGATCATAATAAAGTAAGAATTTAATGGCATCGGCACCTTCATCTTTAATTCTTAAACCAGATTGATTTTCAATTAAATCCGGCATTCTACCTGGCTCAGTAGTGTCATAACCAGTCTTTTCATAAGAAAGTAGCAAACCACAATTCTTATCTCTTACTTTAGTAGCTGGTAACCCATACTCAGGATCAGTCAAAATTGCTGAAGCGTATGGAGTTAATTCACTCGAAATAGCCTTCTTAAAATCAACGATTGTGGTTTCATCAGCTGGCTTATTTGCAGCTGCAGCCAACATCTTCTTTAATGAACCTCTTTGATCAATTGCTAAAGCACTGATAACACCATTGTCGTTAGACAAATTTCCCATATGTTTTGCAACTTCTGAAGAAATTGTTTTCATAATAATCTCCTTTAATATTTTTCTTTAACCGCACAAAGTAAATTATATACTTATACCAACCAGCTTTAAAGAAAGCGCATAACTTCTGTAAAAGTTTTCAGAATAACCTATAAGACTGAAAAGATTTACATTGCTCCATTCACCAAAAGCGCTTTCATATTATGATAAAATTATCATGTATTGTCTAATAATTTTGCTATATAGGAGATTCTTAATGGCTTTTATTTATACACTTAGATATATGCTGGATCCACGTGCTAATACGCCCGAAAAAGATCAAAAATTAATCAATTTTGCTAAAAAAGGAAAAATTGATGATGTAGCCTTCTTCATTAATGGTGAGGAACTAAACCACAGTCACCTAACTAAAGATGAAACACAGGGATGGCTGGATGCTATTAAACCATTGCAAACAAAATTAGCAGAAATTGGAGTTACTACTAGCCTGAATCCTTGGACAACTATTATGCATTCAGACAGAGGTTATCATGTTAATCCCAAAATTGGCTTCAACACCTTTGTAGATATTAATGGAAATAAGGCCCAGGATATGGCTTGTCCAGCCGATCCTAAATGGCGAAAGTATATTGTTGAACGTTATGCACAATATGCCAACATTCATCCCCGCCGTTTATGGATGGAAGACGATTTCCGCCATTACAATCACACCCCACTAAAATTAATGTGTTTTTGTGATTACCATATGAAGATCTATCAAGAGAAATTGGGTAAAAAAGAATCTAGAAGTCAGTTCGTTAAAAATATGCTTAAACCCGGTAGACCAACTCCAGAACGGAAAGTTTATTTAGATCAGGCACGCAAGGAAATGATCGAAAATGAACACTTAATTGAACAGGCAGTCCACAAGGTCAGTCCAAAAACGGATTTGGCCCAAATGACTTCTTTCCCCGACTGGCATGCTATTGAAGGACGCGATTGGAAAAAGTTATTTACTGCTCAAGCCGGAAGCGGTCACCCTAAAGTAGCACGACCACACTTACCAGCTTATAACGAAGTTGCACCACTCAAATACGGGCGCGATTTCGAAGAATATACCCGCATAACGGCTGCTTATCTAGGAGAAAATGCTGAACTTTATCCAGAACTTGAGAGTTATATGTACTCACCATTAGTTAAATCTTTAGCTTTTACCAAATTTCAGGTAATAACCACTGCTTTAATTGGAAGCAAAGGAATTTTACTCAACCTATTTGATATGATGGGTAACGGCATTGATGACGCTTGGAACTATGCAGACATGCTGGCTGAAATTAAGCCTTTCGTTAATAAACTATTAGAAAATCGTCTACGAATGAATCATTTGCGTGGAATTAAAATTCTAGTTGACCAGGATTCAGCATATACTATTCACACTGATCCAGGCAAAAAAGTTGAAGAAATGCTGCCCCATGAAAAGAATTGGGCTAGTTTACTAAGTAGTTATGGCTTTGCCACCACAATTTTACCGGTTAATCAAAACACCCAAATTAAGGATCAAACAATTGCAATTTCAGGACAACTTTTACGTAATTTCACTAACAAACAAATTATTAATTTAATTCAAAATAACGTTATTTTGCTCGATGGTGAGAGTATTAACGTCTTATTGGATCGCGGACTAGGGAAATTATTGCACATTAAACACGCTGAATGGCATCCCTACCGCACAGCTTATCAGTCTTTCGAACAAGCTGATGGTTCTACTGTTGAAGGGGTAAAGAATCCCCGCATTACCATGTTGCAACACACAGGTAATTATCTAAAACTAGATTACGAAAAAGACAGCGACGTAACTATTTGGTCTAGTGCTTATAATTCCATCGATCAAAAATTAGGTAACGTAATGGCCGTGATTGACAAACACATTATTGTTTTACCAATGGACCAAGATCCTAAAGATGGTTGGAAATCACAATTTACAAGCTACAAACAAGGTTTGTTAAAACAAATGCTCGACAGTGTAAAAGCAGTTGATTACTTAATTCAAATGCCTAACGTAAAGTTAAACGTTCAAGATGATGGCAAGTTAGTTTGGCTAGCTAATTTCACCTTAGATGGTTACAGCAAAATCCAATGGCACTTAGGAAATAAATTAGTACACCAGAAAGCAAAAATGATTAGAATTAACAACGGATCGTTTACGAGTAAGTACGTAAATATTCATGAAAAGAATGGTATTGCAACTATTAATGAAGACATCAAGCCTTTAGAAACTATCCAATTAATTTTTTAAAATAGTAATTTATAACAAACAAAAATCTCGATTCTAGTAATCACTAGAGTCGAGATTTTATTTTTACTTAACTAATTGTTATTTCTTCATTTTAGCCAACATTTGATTAATATCAACGATACCTGCTTTGGCAGCTGTAATATAATCAGAATCTGTTCCATTCATCTGACTATTTAACCATCCAATCACCATAGCCAAATTCATACCAGCAATCAAATGGATTTTTTTACCACCCATAATCATTCTGCTAACAGTATTGGCTGGGGTTCCGCCCATTAAATCGGCAAAAACAGTTAAATCATCTGGATTAATCCCAGAAATTTCTTTTTCAAACTTTTTTTGAAAATCTTCTGGACCCTCTTCTGGAAGAAGGCAAACAGTATGTAAATGCTTTTGTGGACCCATAATCAATTCAGCACTGGCTTTAACGCCTTCTGCCATCTTACCATGACTAATTAAAACTAATTCTTTATCTGCCATAAATATCTTTCCTTAATTTTTTAATCTTTTTGACTAATTGGGATGCTATTAAACTTTAGCTAAAATACCCATTCCGCCAAGTGCAACACAAAGTACTAAAACAATTAAGATAGCCTTGGTTGAAGTCATCTTCTTCTTACCGAGTAACCAGTAAACAAAGCCAACGATCAAAGCTGGTAATAGCTTAGGAATAATCATATCCAAATTATTTTGAATATTCATTGATACCTTACCAATCTTTGGTACCCAGCCAAATTTAACGTTAACCATAGTGGCAACTAAAGCACCAACCATGAATACACCTAAAACAGTGGCTGAATCAGTCAAAGCGTTTAAACGATCTCGCATATCAGTAACTAGAGATACACCTTGTTTATAGGCAAATCCTAATTGCTTCCATCTGAATACACAAATAAGCAAACTGGCAGCAACCCAGATGAGAACACCAATTGGGTTCCCTTGAGCAGCCATTGATGCAGCTAAGGCACCAAAAATAGTTGGAATTAATGAAGCAAAGATTGAGTCACCAATTGCGGCAAATGGTCCCATCAGACCAACTTTCAAACCTTCAACGGTATCCTTACCAGCAATTCCTTCATTCTCTTCGATAGCCAAATCAATACCAGTAATAATAGTGTTGAAAAAGTTTGAAGTATTAAAGAATTGAGTATGTAACTTCATCATTTCTTTTAATTCAGGACTATCATCACCATAGATTTTACGAAGTTGTGGAAGAATGGTGTACAGATAACCTGTGTTTTGCATTCTTTCATAGTTCCAACCTAATTGGTAACCGAACAATGATCTTAAGTTAATTTGTTTAAAGTCTTTATTAGTTAATTTATATTTTGGTTTAGAGTTCGTCATCAGTGATCTCCCCTTCATTATTATTAACGTTTGAACTTACTTTTTCAGTATTTGCTTTTTTATCAGTAGTACCAGCTGCAACTGGTTTCTTAATTGGAATATTCTTGTAGTGCAGAATCGCTAACGCTAATCCAATCATAGCAATAGCTAACATTGGTAAACCATTAAAGACTGAGGTAAATGATTTGTTTACAGCAGCAAGTCCGGTACCAATTGTTTGGATATTGGTAAACAATACTGAGAATAGTGTAGTGATAGTAAATCCAAGAATTAAATAAGCAATATGTTTCTTAACTGGTAAGTAACGAAGCAAAATAGCAAAACCAACAGCTGGAAGGGTTGCTCCGGCAACAGTCAATCCTGTACCTAACCACTTTAAGTCTTCATTCAAAGCAGTAGCAATAGTTTGAACCAATCCACGGCCAAATGCTAGGGCAATAAATACTGGAACTGCACGTGATAAAGCCCAAGGAAGGCTCTATAATTTTTCCTGTTGATGGTTTACTCAGAAAAAGAGTAATCTATTAA
>ENA-UOOM01003890-UOOM01003890.1-fermentation-metagenome-genome-assembly--contig:-NODE-3890-length-10315-cov-13.079435_pt1 | contig 10315 bp, 6 predicted proteins | sample MGYA00245781_ERZ724031 | MGnify/ENA primary metagenome ERZ724031 (study PRJEB28704, sample SAMN03018317) | fermentation metagenome | biome: anthropogenic terrestrial biome; feature: soil; material... | reverse complement strand
CCCCGGTGGAGGAGGAAATGCCGGATTTTGAAGACACGAGCACTGCGCGCATGAATGACGATTTATTGGATTCGTAGTTTGTGCCTCTATGGGACATTCTTGTACGCTGACTGATTATTTACTCTGTCTGCGGAAAAGCCATGCCATTATCTTTACAAGCGGTTGCTTGTATCTGTTGTCCTATTTGTAACATACAAATCCTCTTAACGATGGTTAGACCTTCTCAATGAAATCGTCAAAATGATCTGCCGTGTCAAAGGTGACCTGTCCACCCAACGCAGCAAAGTGTTTGCGACCGCATTTAATTTTTGCCGACTCTGTTGGGCGCAGGGCTTCTTCCGAGGTATTACCTTTGGTTTCCAACACAAAATACAGCTTTTTTTCGCCATCCTGCTCAATTAAAATTGCCCAATCCGGATTGTAACTTCCAAGTGGAGTGGATATTTTAAACCAACCCGGCAGTTTTGCATAGAGTTTCACGGCATTGTTTGCTTCAAACCGTTCGGCGAAATCCTTTTCATTTTCGCTGTCATAAACCACATAATGATATGCCGATTTTTTACTGGCAATCATATTGCGTTCCAGGTATCCAGTAAGTTCTTCCGTTTCAAACAATTCCTGCGCGTAGTATTCATCGTCGCCCAGACGCGTGTATTTAATCCCGTCAACCAGAAAATTGCGCATCTGGTGCTTCATAATTGCCGACACTTCTTCCATATACCGCTGAGGATTCTTATAGAAAATATTGAGTGTTTTGCTGCGCACCAGAATATCTGCAATAGTGCGCCGGGTTAGATTTGTGGCATTCTGCAGGTAGGTCACGACATCCGGCAGCGGCTGCCGAATAGTTTGAACGTGCATGCCATGGTGCTCATTCTCTTCCGTCAGCACTCCGCCCTCGGTGATATTCAGAGACGCTTTCGTGAAAATCAACTTGGCTGGTTGGATGGTTCCAAGTGTGCGCTGCATTTCTTCGCAGCATTTTTTAATCAATTCGTTGCTGTCAAAGTTCACCGAGTAGGTCGTTTTGTATTTAATACGGTCCCACAAGTCCTTAAAATCCGCACTGAGAAGAACTTCTTTGTTTGGCGTAATCACACGTTTCTCATTTGCAGGGCGGATTTTCAAGCTGCCGCACACCTTTTTGCAGACCGCAGTAATAGCAGGCTTGCTGGCAATAACATCTTTCGGGACTTCCAGAAGGTCGTCGCGCAGAGCTTTTCGCAGCTTGTCCTGCACGCGGCCGGATGCATCTATATAACCTTTTTCAGTAAAGAGATGATAGATTTCGCCGGATTTTTCCTCACCCAGATAGGCCGTTGTTCCATCCGCATGCTTGACCGAGATGTTGGCAAAAGAATAAGTCTCCAGAATACCGAAGCGGATTCCCTCGTCTTCCTCGTATTCGTGCTGGAGTCCGGCAGCAAATTCGAAGTAGCTTTCGTTTGCCATGACGGTTAAGGTGTTGATGGAATTGCCATATTGGCGTTCCCCGTTCTGGTTGACGCAAAGGCGCAGGCCGCGGCCGATTTCCTGCCGCTTTTTGACCTCGCTGTGTGTTTCGTTCAGCGTACAGATTTGAAACACGTTCGGGTTGTCCCATCCTTCACGCAGAGCGGAATGAGAAAAGATAAACCGCAGTTTGGAGTCAAAGGAAAGAAGCTGCTCCTTGTCTTTCATAATCAGATTATACACGTCTTCGTCCGCCGCCGTCGTTCCGCTGGTATCTTTCATAATTCCTTTTTTGTCCTGAGAAAAATAGCCGTTATGTACTTTGCTCACGTCCACATCCAAGTTTCGCAGATCGCCCGCTAAGGTGCGGTATTTCGGGAGCTGAATCAGTTCTTTGTAATTCTTTTCAAAAAGCTTTGCGTAAATGCCTTTCTGTGGATTTCCGTCTTTGTCGTAATAGCGGTAATTTGCCACGCGGTCGATGAAAAACAGGCTCAGGACTTTAATACCCTGCGGGTTCAGAATCAGTTCCTTGTCCAGATGCTCCTGAATCGTGCGGCGAATCTGCTGATCCTTTACAGTAAGGTCATCCACATCGCCGACAGCTTTGCCAAGGCGCAGAACGGTGGGCTTGGCGGTAAAGCTGACGTATTCGTTTCCCGGTTCGCAGTAAATTTCATCCACAATGTAATTCTCGTAAACATCGTGCCCTTTTGAAAGTTCGTACAAATCATCATTTTGGCGGACTGTTACGGTCTTGCGCGTGGCAACGCCTTTCACCAGAACATCCATTTCAATTCTTGCCGTAATTGGGCTTTTTTTGTTATCAACGGATTTCAGTTTGAAATATGCCATGTTGTGGTTGTCTTCCGAAGCAAAGCTGGCCACTTCAATTTGTTTGACAAGCCCCATATCGAAGCTGTCCACTGCGTCCAGCTTGTAAATCAGGTTATGCTTTTCCACATGCGTGGCGGAATAGCGGAAGATACAAAGAGGATGCAGGGAAGCAATGGCTTCTTTGGATTTTGGCGTGGTGTCCACGCTCTGCGGTTCGTCGATAATAACGAACGGGTTCGTTTCCTGAATCAGTTCAATCGGCTTGGAACCATTCAGCTTATCATCGGTGCGGTGAATAATGTTGGCTTTCTTCTCCAGCTCTTTTCGGTCTAGTCCCGTAATTAAATTGCCATTTTCATCGGTGTCGCTGAATGATTTTCGGAAAGCGCCGATGTTAATCACCATAATTGAAAGGGTATCATTCACGGCAAAACTGCGCACCTGTTCCAGCTTGCTGGAATCATAGATAAAATAGTCGTATACCACGTTGTCATATAAGTTCATGAAGTGTTCCTGTGTGATTTGCAGGGTTTTGTAGACGCCCTCTTTAATGGCAATACCCGGCACAACAATAATGAATTTTGTAAATCCATACGCTTTATTCAGCTCAAAAATCGAGCGCAGGTAAACATACGTTTTGCCCGTTCCGGTTTCCATCTCTATATCAAAGTCCAGCTTGCCGCCTTTGAGCGACTTGCTCTGCGGAAGGCCATTGCGCAGCTGGACGGCCTGTAGATTTTTCAGAATTTCTTCCTCACTCAGCCTCAGGCAGTTGCCAACACCGATTCCGCCGGCAAGATTGATTTGGCCGTATAAATCCGGCACTGTAAAATTACATTGCTTTCTTGGCTGGCCGCGGAACAAGTCCACAGCCGAAGAAATGGCCTGCTGCTGGTATGACAGGTTTGCGTCAAATTGAAGTTTCATTTCTGCGGCTCCTTATACAGTTGTAAATGCGTCTTCTTCAAGCCCGGCGGACTTGAGGATCTCGTGGACATTCACTTTGTCGCTGTCTGAAGCAAAGCCGTTGTCGCGGAAAACGACCTTCCACGTTTCCGGTGCAAGCTGCTTATGTAATTCTGCCATCCCACGCGCCACATCCGGTGTGATGTTATTCTCAAGGCACAGCATCAGTGCGCCCAGCGCTACCACATACACTTTCTTTCCGGCAATCACTTTTTCTTCTACCGGCCAGGTAAGGTCAAAGCCCATTTTCAGCAAAATTTCGTAGACTACGTCTTGCTCGGTGCGGCCGGGAATATAGTTCTCAACGGCGGCCTGTAAGTCCTCTGCCAGTTTCTTTTCGCTGAAATTGAGCTGTTCCGAACCGTCCACATAGTCCGCAGTCATCCCGGCTTCGGTGTTCCATTTTTTCAGGTTGGAAGAGTCCAGCTTAAACACCTGAAAGCCAATGTCCGGCACCTTTTTCGGCTTTTCATCCAATTTCAGCTGCGCGTTCTGCTTTTCCACTTCCGTCTTAATTTTCTCCCCGGCGCGGCGGATGCGCTCTTTGCCGATTTCACAGATGTTTTTATAACCGGCTTTTGCCGCTTCGCTGCCTTCAGGGCAGGGCTCCGGAAGCTGCACCATAATAAAGCGGCGGCTGCCGCCGTCTTCGGCGTTCAACTGCATCGCAGCGTGGGCGGCTGTGGCTGTCCCAGAGAAGAAATCCAAGAGAATAGAACAATCATTTGTAGAAAGTTGCAATAATGATTTTATTAATCGCATTGGCTTTGGATTGTCAAATATGCCTTTTATCCTGAATAATTTCTCTACTTCAGCACTACCTTCTTGGTTACTCCCAAAACGATCATTAGTAAAAAAATTAGTGGCAGCCTGTCCTGTCTTCTCTGCATCTGATAGAAAAATTTTAATTCTTGGAAATCCATTTCCACCATCAGTCCAGTAGACGCGATTATCTTTTAATAGCGCATCAAAGGTTTCTTTGCTTCCATACCAAGTTTCAGTATAAACAATTCCACTTGGTGTTGTAATAGAGTAGTTCGTCCCTCCTCTCCCGACAGCTGCTTTCCATGGGTTAGTGGACCAAGGGCCTCTAGCATCATTATCTGGATTTGTATATTCAGCTTTCCTTGTATCAGATATAGGCACTCCATAAAATCCTCTATTAGTCGATAAATAATTACTATCTTTAGCATAAACCAAGATGTTTTCTGCAACTTTTGCTATCATTTTTGACTTATCATTGGGCTGATTAGAGCGTCTTCTCCAAGTAATACATGATTCAAAATTCATTTCTCCAAAGATCTCATCACACGCTTTTTTCAAATTTGCTAATTCATTATCGTCAATGCTGATAAAAATCACGCCGTCATCAGAGAGCAGGCTTCTTGCCAGCCTTAGCCGCGGATACATCATATTCAGCCAGTCGGTATGGTAGTGGCCGTTTGTTTCGCTGTTATTACTGTAGTTATGCCCCTCGCCGTCTACTTGGCCGGTAATTTCCTTGTAATTTTCAATGCTGTCGGCAAAATTGTCCGGGTAAACGAAGTCATTTCCTGTATTGTACGGCGGGTCGATATAAATCATCTTGACTTTGCCGTGATAGCTTTTCTGCAGAAGCTTCAGCACTTCCAGATTGTCGCCCTCGATATAAAGGTTCTTCGTATTGTCCCAGTTTTTGCTTTCTTCAGGGCAGGGGCGCAGGGTCCCCGCACTGGGCGTCTGCGAAAGACGCAGCGCGCGGCCCTTGCCGTTCCAGCTGAAATTGTAACGTTCCTTTTCATCGTCCACATATTCGCCCAGATCCTGTTTGAGCTTGCTAAAGTCGATTTTACCTTCCTCAAAGATATCTGGAAAAATATTTTTCAGCTTTTCGATATTTTCTGCCGCAATGTCAGGCGTTTTTCCGTCAAGTGTAGTCATTTGTAACACTCCAGTCTTTCATTTGCAGTTCTTTTATTTTCATGCTGAGTTCCGCTTTCCGGCTGAACTGAGTTTCTTTTTTCAGCTCCGCGCGAAGGTCGGCAATCTGCTTCTCTTTCAATGCCTTTGCTGCAAGCGCGGCGCGGGCCTGCTCGCCGGACAGTTCTTGCATATTTTGCGTTCCAACAAAATAGTGTACCATCCATATACTGAGTGTGTCAAACCAGTCTGTATAAAAATCATAGAAATTTGTAAACCGGCATTTACGGATATCCAGCGCTTGCCATACGTTGCTGTTTTCCGAGAACCATCCCGAATGGAGCGGCGGTTCCATTGTGGTTTTTTCGGCGTCATTGCCATTTTGGCGCAGATGAGCCATCCAGAACTGACACTGGGTTTCTTTTTCAAATATCAGCAGCATGGGGTAGGGGATTGTCCTCAGAATGGTTTCCGCAATGCGGCCAAGGCATTTTTTCGTTTTTAATTCAACCGTCAAGACCTCCACTTCCGGATAATCCCGCGTTTCATCTTGGTAGGGCTGAATGTTGATATTTCCGGGCTTTAGGCAGCACTCCCATACAATGCGGCCAACATTTTCTGTGAACAGCCTGCGGTCGGCAGGAGAGACGTTGCCATTCTCGTAAAACAGCTTTTTGAAGACTGTTTTTTCCGTGGCACACACACGAGGAATATTGAGGAGTTCTGCAAATTCCATGAAAATCTTTCCCCTCTACAAAAATAATATCTCTGCGGTCAGTGCCGCGAGAAACAGAACAAATAAGATCGAAGTGAGACATCCATTTCGGTTCAAAGAATCGCCATCTGTTACCATATCATATAGAATAAAATCGTCCATGTCATCCCCGTTATTCGGCATAAGGGCACCTTCATTTCAGAATCAGAAAACTTACCAGCTCAAAATCCTCCGAGCCAGTGTACTCACTCGCGTCAAGAGTAGTACCACCGCGCCGGAACAGACTAGCAACGCCCTGCTCCTGTTTTTTCCCGATTAGATTCTGAATTGCGGCTTCAAGCAAGTCGGAATACTTTGCCATCCGCGTGCCGTTTTTGGTTTCGGAGTTAAATTCTGATACCAAATCTTTCAGTATCTCATTCTGGCCTGCACAGCACTTTTTATAATAATCGAGAATCTTTTTACCGTGTAAAAATGAAAGTTGCACAGTGCCGTCTTCAGTAATGTACACCATATAGTAAGGGAAAAGGGAATTCTGCTCTTTAGTCTGTTGCGTGCCATGAAGCTGGCGCAAGGTGAAAATCACCCCAGGCTGTACCGTGTCCCGCAGAGAATCATCAATCTTTGCCACCGCGTAAATGCCGGACGGTGCTTCTTCCAATTCTTTGCGGTGCGTTTTCATGTACTCCATCAAATCCATTTTGAAGTCGTTGTACGTCAGGTCTGTAATAGAGATGCCGCCGGAGATGTCTTCCAAGTCGACTACTTTCTCCTGCAGTTGCTGAAGCTGTTTTCTGCGGTACTCCAGGTCGTGCATTTCTTTGCCCTGATCTTCTTCAATCAGATTTTCTTCGCCTGTCGCGGATACGTCCAGAAGTACCATACGGCCTTTCACGCGCTGTATGAGGTTTATGTATTCGTCCAAGTCTTTCATCGGCCAGAAATTCACAAGCTGTATCACCTTGTTTTTTGAACCAATCCGGTCGATTCTTCCGAACCGCTGAATAATTCGCACCGGGTTCCAGTGAATGTCATAATTCACGCAATAATCACAGTCTTGCAGGTTCTGGCCCTCGGAGATACAGTCGGTTGCAAAAAGTACATCAATCTGGGCTTTCGCCTGTGGAAAGACCTTGCCGCATTCTTTTGAAACCGGAGAAAACAGCGTCAGCACTGTACTTAAATCCGAAAGGCGCGCCGCACGTTTTGTTACCGGGTCAAGTTCAATATTGGAGCGGTTATCACCGGCAGTTACCAGTGCGGAGTACATGCCATGTTTCTTCAGCACCGGCGATAAATTATCATAAAGATAGCGCGCCGTATCGGCGAACGCCGAGAAAATCAGAACTTTACGGTTGCCGGGGTTAATGGGACTGCGCTCCTTTTCGTGTATTATGTCGCAGAGCGTTTTCAATTTCGCGTCGCGTTCCGGTGTAATCTGTTTTGCCGCCGTAAGGATTTCGGAAAGTTTCTCCCGGTCATCGTCCAAGTCCTGCCGCCACTTAATTAAGTCCATATCCTGCAGCAAAACTTTGACGCTGCTGCCAAACAAATCTTCCGTTTCGTCGTCGTCAAGGTCAATCTTTTCAATGCTGCGGGAGGCGTCGTAGTCAAGCTGCCTGTGATCAATCAAATCGATTGTACGGACGATATTGTTCAGAATTTTTTCCGTTGTCAGCGCAAAGGCATGGACGGAACTTTCCATACGCTTGAGCAAGCCAACCCGTATCAGCCCTACAAGGCTTGTTTCACGGTCTGCCTGGTGAAAGATGGAACTTCCGTTGCCTACTCTTTTATCGTACTTTGCTTCATAGGCGGGGCGCTTTTCGGGCAGAACATACCGCAGCGGCGCATAAATAGCAAGAGTGAGGTGGCTGATAATCCGGTTGACTTCACTGATGGACGGAAATTGATTCTTTGTGTCAAGTTCCGAATAAATGTTTTTGGGCGGAAGCCTTGTTGGAAAACGGCCAATTTCATCAAGATTGTAGTATTTCTCAATATGCTTGCGGGAACGGGCAATCGTGATAGTATCGAGCAGTTTAAAGTAATCCGAGTCCATCATTTCTACAAAATTGTCTGTTGTGCGTTCCGCGTCGGGCAAGGCAGTCCATTTGTTATATGCCGACTGTGCTTTTCTCAATACTAATTCCAGGTTTGGCAGGCCAACAGAAGCGAAGGCATCATTGCGGCCTTCCGTAATAAATGCTATCTGATTTTTAATGTCGGTCATGCGGTTATTTACCGGTGTCGCCGTTAGCATTAAGACACGCGTCTTAACACCTGCTTTAATAATGTCTTTCATCAGGCGTTGGTATCGGGTAATATGCCCTTTCACAGGAGGATTATTGCGGAAGTTATGGCTTTCGTCGATGACCACCAAATCGAAATTTGACCAGTTTACCGTTGCCAGATTGGTGTCGCCGGAATACCCACTGGTGCGGCTCAGGTCAGTATGGCTCAGCACTGTATAGTTGAAACGGTCGGCTGCAAAAATGTTGCGGACGTCGTTTTGTGTGTAAATACTCCAATTTTCATGTAACTTTTTGGGGCACAGCACTAGCACACGGTCATTACGAAGCTCATAATATTTGATAACAGCCAGTGCTGTATATGTTTTGCCGAGACCAACGCTGTCGGCAATAATGCAGCCGTTATACTTTTCAATCTTATCGATTGCACCTATTGCACCGTCACGTTGAAACTTATACAGTTTTTTCCAGATAAGTGTGTCTTTAATGCCCGTCCGGCTTTTCATAATATTATCTTCCGTCAGTTCACCCAGACAGGAATGAAAAATATTATAAAGAGAAACGAAGTAAATAAACTGCGGCGTGTTTTCTTTATAAAGAACCTGCATTTGTTCCAATACCTGGGCTTTGACGTCTTCGACTGCAGCATCATTGTTCCACAGTGCATCGAACATATGCAGATAGACGTCTGTCGCTTCATGGCCATATACGCAGGTATTGAAATCAATTCGGTCAGATGGTGTTATGCCGAGACCGTCTGTTGTAAAATCCACCGTACCGTTGATGGAAAGGCAGTTATCCGGATTTAAAATATTTTCCACATTGATCAGACGTGGCTGAGCCGGATTTGGACGGCGGAAAGACTTAATTTCCGCTTTTTTTCTTAGCCAATTAGCACATTCTTTTGCAATGGCGGACTGTTTCATTTCATTGCGGAGCTTCATTTCATATTCGTTGCCTGCCATGGTATTGAAAGCAAGATTGTGCTGAATATAATATTCGCGCTGTTCTTCTCGATTCCTTTTGAGAAAAGTAGGCTCGGTAAAAATAAATCGCAGACTACTAATCTGTGACAGTTCTTTCTTTAGTTCAGCATAAGCATAAATTGTAAAATAGGCAGAAACTATGGACAGCTTAGAGCCCTTTTGCATGCTGGAGCGCAGTTCATCCACTACCTTGCCGCCAGCCTTATTGTCAATAAATTTTGGGGGTTGCATTTCTTCACGTCCTATTCTATAATTTGCTGAATCCAATGATTCGATCCAATATTCAAGATTACTCCAATAAAATGTGCATAACTAAGTAATTGTAACATTGACTAATACGATTTTCAACTGTTGGTATAGTGAACTTGTAACACTCCTGCCTAGGGCTTGTTTGAAAAATAAAAGTTGTACAACGGGATAAGATTATGTAAACTGAAAGCATGAAACGTTATGAGATAACATGTAAAGAATGGGAACGCATTAAAGATTTCTTTCCGCCCGAAAGAACAGGAAAGCGTGGACGTCCGACAAAGAGCAACCGTGATATGTTTAACGGAACGCTTTGGATTGCCAGAAACGGGGAGCGCAGTGGCGAGAACTGCCGTTCTGCTATGAGCCTTGGCAGTCTGCCTATTCACGATTCGCCAAATGGCGGGATGACGGCATTCTGGAGAAAGTTTTCCGTACTCTTTCTTCGGATGCCGATATGGAGAACATCAGCATTGATTCTACCTGTGTCAAAGTGCAAACGGTGGGGAAAAAACGGCTAATAAGGCTGTTGGGCATACCAAAAGCGGTCTGAATACCAAGATCCATACTGTTGTGGATGGACTGGGAAATCCTCTGTATTTTCAACTCTCAGCCGGGAACATAAACGATTCGGAAGTAGCTGTTGATGTACTTTCTCACATTGATATTTCTCAAAGCAATGTTCTTGCCGACAAAGCATATGAGACAAACGAGATACTGGACTATATCCAGCGTCAGGACAGCGAATATACGATTCCTCCAAAAGCCAACACGGTAAATCCATGGCGCTGTGACTGGGTTCTTTACAAAGAACGTCATCTGATTGAATGTTTTTTCAACAGATCAAATGGTTCCAAAGGATCGCCACACGATATGATAAATTGGATGCTTCTTTTCTTGGCATGCTAGTGTCAAGAGAAGTTCGCAATTTTGGGATTCCGGAAAACGAATCAAGCTGC
>ENA-UOOM01003889-UOOM01003889.1-fermentation-metagenome-genome-assembly--contig:-NODE-3889-length-10320-cov-12.051924_pt1 | contig 10320 bp, 7 predicted proteins | sample MGYA00245781_ERZ724031 | MGnify/ENA primary metagenome ERZ724031 (study PRJEB28704, sample SAMN03018317) | fermentation metagenome | biome: anthropogenic terrestrial biome; feature: soil; material... | reverse complement strand
TGGAAATGTGGTGTGCCGCAAGGCATTGTGCGTTCGAGTCGCATCCTCTCCGCCAGTAAATTAGGCACTCATTGTTTGGGTGTCTTTTTTGTTGTAAAATTTTGTAAAAATGCCAACCACAATAATTAGGAAAAAATATTATTATGTTACTTTTGAAACATGAATTTTCATAGTATCTTTAAAATAAATTAGTTTTATATAATAAATAAACAGGCATCATCGACTATTTTAAGCCGATGATGCCTTACTTATATTAGAATACATAAATATTAAGCATTTGAAATAATATTATTGGAATAGAAAATAATAAAAATGTATTATGTAATCTTTAAAAAATTATCGACGATTAATAAGAATTCTGATATACTTTTTTAGTAAATTTTATAAGGTGGTGTCGTTTTGAATAGAAAAAGAAACGAAAAGGTTGCCGCAATTATTGATATAGGTTCCAATATGATAAAAATGAGAATAGCTCAATTAAAAAAGGGAGAAGTTATAACTATTGATACTTTGGAGTATCCTTTAAACCTTGGCCATGAAGTATTTACTTTCGGTAAAATTAGTTTTGAAAGTTTGCGTGAACTTTCAAAAGTTCTTCATGGATACAGTAATATTATGAAAGAATACGGCACAACACAATATAAGGTTGTTGCAACAACTGCATTAAGGGATGCACAAAACCGTTCTTATGTTATTGACCAGCTAAAAATTCAAAATGACATATCGGTGCAAGTGATGGAAGATGACCAAGAAAAAACACTTATTTATTCGGAAATATTAAAATGCGTAAATAATATCCATCATAAAAATGAAAACACTCTGATTTCATATATCGGAGCCGGTACAATCGGTTTTGCAGTATATAATGGCAAACACATGATTTTTTCACAAAATATACCAATGGGTGCATTGAAACTACATGATATTTTGGGGAATATTCAAAAGATTACAGATGATTTTTATACTGTTGTTGAAGAATATCTTTATTCAATTATAAGCCATATCAGAATACCTTTCACAAAAGAAATCTCCAACTTAATTTTAACAGGAAATGAAATTCAGCTTATTGCAAGAATTTGTGATATTAATTTAACTAATGGTTTATATGTTATTCCTTTAAATACGCTTAACCGGTTATATGTAAAATTACGCTCTATGTCAAATGAAAAAATCAGTCTTCAATACGGCATTACTGAAGATTCCGCAGAATTGCTTTACTCTGCATTGGCAATTTATATCAGCCTGATTAAAATTACTTCTTGCAATATAATTACGGCCCCAAGAATTGAACTTTGGGACGCTTTAACAAGACAAATGTTAATACCAAAAAGCGGTGAAACATATTTTAAACATGTTAGGGAAAACGTAATTTCATGCGCTAATCAAATAGCAAAAACATATAACTGCAATCAAAAACATTCAGATAACATTAAAAAGTTTGCATGTAAAATATTTGATAAAATGAAAGGCACCCACGGACTTGACCAAAGAAAAAGACTCCTTTTAGAATTAGCGGCTATTTTGCATGACAGCGGACATTACGTTACAGCAAAACATCATCTTTTAAGTGCATTTGACCTAATTAAAAATATAGATATTTATGGAATGACTGAAAATGAAATGCTTATAACTGCATATATTTCAAGATACAATGAGTTTGATATTCCAAATTACGAAGATATTGAATTTATTAAACTAAGCGATAAAAATAAGCTTATAATATCAAAACTTGTAGCGATTTTCAGAATTGCTAATGCACTTGATAAATCTCAAAAACAGAAGTTAAAAGATATTAAGGTGAAACTCGAAAACGATAAGTTGGAAATTATAGCAGAAAGCAGTGGAAACACTTATCTTGAGAAATGGGCATTTGAGCAATGTTCGCCTTTTTTCAAGGAGGTTTTTGGATTTAACCCTGTTTTAACCGTAAAGTCTACTTTAATTTAAATTTAATCAGAAATGTGTGATAGTATGAATAACAAACAAAGATATCCGTATATAAACCGAGAATTAAGCTGGCTTGACTTTAACTTCCGCGTACTTGAGGAAGCTTTTGAAAAAGAAAATCCTCTAATGGAACGTATTAGATTTTTAGCTATTTCTGCTTCAAATCTTGACGAATTTTTCATGGTTCGCGTTGCCGGAGTAAAAGAACAAGTTTACTCCGATTACCGAACAGCTGATCCTTCGGGACTTACTCCAAAACAGCTTTTACTTTTACTCAGCGAAAAAATCCACGCATTTACCGAAAAACAATATTCTTGCCTGCAGCGCTCTATTATTCCTGCGATGAAAAAACAAAACATCTGTTTTCTTTATCCCAATGAAATGAATAAGACTCAATTAGAATTCATTTCAATGTATTTTGACAAAGTCCTTTTCCCTGTTCTTACTCCCCTTGCTGTCGACAAAAGCAGGCCTTTCCCACTGCTTACCAACAAGAGCCTAAATATAGCGGTAAGGCTAAAAAATAATGATGAATCTTATTTTGCCGTAGTTCAGGTTCCCTCAATTCTATCTCGCTTTTTAAAAATTCCTTCTGAACAAGGTACGATATATACATTGCTTGAAAATGTTATTATTTATAAACTTGAAGAACTGTTTGAATCGAACACTATAATGTCAGCCTGCCCGTTTAGAATTACACGAAATTCTGATTTGGATATTGATGAAGAAGCAGAAGATTTGTTGGTAGAAATACAAAAATCCATTAAAAAGCGGAAACGTGGTCGACCGGTACGACTTGAACTAACTCAGAAATTTGATGAAAAGACTAAAGAATTTCTTGTAGATATGATGGATATTAATGAAGATGAAATATATGAACTTACCGGCCCGCTTGAATTAACTTTTTTGTCAAAATTCGCATCTCAACCTGATTTTGAACATTTATGTTTCGAACCTATTACTCCGGTATATCCCCCTGCAGACTTTTGGGGATATGAAGATATTTTTGAGGCTATACGAGAAAAGGACAGAATGCTTCATCATCCGTATGAGAGTTTTCAAACAGTTGTTGATTTTGTTAAAACAGCAGCTGAAGATAAAAATGTTCTTGCTATAAAACAAACGCTTTACCGTGTTAGCGGAAACTCCCCTATTGTAGAGGCATTGATAAAGGCCGCAGAAAATGGGAAGCAAGTAACTGTATTGGTAGAGTTAAAAGCTCGTTTTGATGAAGAAAACAATATTTTGTGGGCAAAAAAACTTGAAGAAGCAGGATGCCACGTAATTTACGGTTTAGCGGGTTTAAAAACTCACTGTAAAATATTGCTTGTAGTACGTCGTGATGAAGACTACATTCGCCGTTACCTTCATATGGGCACAGGTAATTACAATGACACTACAGCGAAAATTTACACAGATATCGGAGTTTTCACTTGTAAAGAACCATATGGAAAAGATGCGTCCTCGCTGTTTAACGTCCTGACAGGTTATTCCAAGCCTCCGGAATATAATAGATTTATTGTTGCACCCCAAGGTATGAGAAAGCTTTTTGAACAAATGATAAAAAATGAAATAAAAAATTCATTAGGCGGTTTACCAAGTGGAATTACAGTAAAAGTCAATTCACTTGTCGACCCCGACATAATTAAACTTTTATATGAAGCATCACAGGCAGGAGTAAAAATACAGCTTATTGTCAGAGGAATTTGTTGCTTAATACCCGGTCTTGAAGGAATCAGTGAAAATATAACAGTCCACAGTATAGTCGGTCAGCTTTTAGAACACAGTCGAATTTACAAATTTGATAACGCCGGAAGTCCTAAAATATTTATGGGCAGTGCTGATTGGATGCAGAGAAATTTGGACAAAAGAGTCGAACTTGTATTTCCTATAGAAAATGAGAAACTACGTAAACGTTCTTTCCGCATATTAGATTTAATGTTAAACGATAATATAAACACTCGTATATTACAGCCTAATACAGTTTATTGTCATATTGACAGAAGGGGAAAAGCTGCATGCAATTGTCATAAAGAATTCTATAAGAAGGCAAAAAACGAAGTGAACAAATTGATTGAACAGGATACAGATAAACCATTTAAACCCATTATTGCAATAGAAAAATAATTATAAAATGAAATGAGCGTGCAAAATGAAAAGAATTGGAATATTAACAAGCGGCGGAGATTGTCAGGGGCTAAATGCAGCTATCAGAGGCGTTGCAAAAGCACTATATATTAAATTTGGCAGTGATATAGAAATTTACGGAATTGCCGACGGCTACAGAGGATTAATTGAAGGTATATATAAAAAAATGAAGCCAGATGATTTTTCCGGTATTTTAACTTTAGGCGGTACTATTCTCGGTACATCACGTCAACCGTTTAAAGTTTTGCGCACAGAAATTAAAAAAATTAAAAATATGATAGAAAACTATAAAAAACTAAAACTTGACTGTCTTGTAATTTTAGGAGGAAACGGAACTCATAAAACAGCTAACCTTTTACGAGAAAATGGGCTGAACGTTGTTACATTGCCAAAAACAATAGATAATGATATTTGTGGAACTGAAATGAGCTTTGGTTTTACAAGTGCAATGGAAATAGCAACAAACGTACTTGACTGTATTCATACTACAGCAACTTCTCACGGCAGAGTATTTATAGTTGAAATTATGGGACATAAAGCGGGATGGCTTACACTTCATTCGGGTATATCAGCCGGTGCAGATGTCATTCTTATACCTGAAATTCCTTACGATATTAATAAAGTTGTTAAGACCTTGCAGATACGAAATAAAATAGGAAAACGATTTTCAATTATTGCTGTTGCCGAGGGAACTCTTTCTCAGAACGAAGCTAAAATGAAGAAAAAAGAGTTAATGGCATTCAGAGCATCAATGCAATATCCTTCTATATCATATCGGATTGCTGAAGAAATTCAAGGAATATTCGATAAAGAGGTCAGAGTTACAGTACCGGGACATTTTCAGCGCGGCGGTAGTCCCTGTGCTTATGACAGACTTCTTGCAACTCGCTTAGGCGCTGCAGCGGCAAATTTAATTGCAGATAACAATTACGGTAATATGGTTGGACTGCAAAATGGAAATATTGTACCTGTTCCACTGTGCGAAGTTGCGGGAAAACTTAAACTTGTCCCACATGATTGCAGCACTATTAAAACAGCCCGAGATATTGGCATTAGTTTTGGGGATTAGTTGGTGCAGATAGTTCCATGTAAAGTGCACCCCCAATTGCTATAATAGCAATTGGGGGTATTTTAAGCGGATTGGTTGTATTTTAAACTGTAATTTGGTCTTTTATTTTTTCAAAAGTTTTGTCGCCAATTCCGCTTACATTTTTAATTTCATCGATACTCTTAAACTTTCCATTATCTTCACGGTATGAAATTATACGCTGAGACATAACGGTTCCTATTCCGTTAATCCCATCGCTTAACTGCTCTGCAGTTGCTGTATTAATGTTTATTTTTTCGGTCTGTTTCTTTGTGTTGCTTTCTGCATTATTCGATTTATTATTTAAAGAAGAAACTGATTTGGGTATATATTCTTCGTTTACTTCTGAGGATACATTATCAGTTGTTACAGTAACGTCAGGTATAGTTATTTCAGGTACATAAAATGCATTATATCCGATTATTAATGCGCAAAGCAGAGAAGCAATAACTATTAAATATCTAATTTGTAAATTTTCCTCATTATTCATAATAGAACACCTGCCCTATTATAACTGTTTCTGTAACTTGTTTAAAAACTTAACAAAGTAATCAGGAAGACTGCTTGTTATTTCAATATAACGTCCATCACGAGGATGAATAAAGCCAATTACTCTTGCGTGTAAACATTGACCACTTAGCCCCGGTACAGGTTTCTTAGGGCCATAAACATCATCTCCGGCAATAGGATGTCCAATATATGACATATGAACTCTTATTTGATGGGTTCTGCCTGTCTCCAATTTGCATTGAATGTGAGTAAAATTTCCGTATCGGCAAATGACATGATAATGTGTTACCGCATTACGAGAACTTTTTTCAGTTACAGCCATTTTTTTTCTGTTTATAGGATTACGGCCTATAGGCGCATCTACAGTTCCATCGTCTTCTTTTATGTTTCCATGAACTATTGCTTCATATATTCGTGTAAAGCTGTGTACCTTTATTTGTTCAGATAAATTCTTATGCGCTAAATCATTTTTTGCAACAATAAGAAGCCCACTTGTGTTTTTATCAATCCTGTGTACAATACCCGGACGAATTTTTCCGTTAAGACTTGACAATGAATCTCCGCAATGAGCCAAAAGTGCATTCACAAGCGTACCGCTATAATTTCCTGCCGCAGGGTGTACAACCATTCCCTTTGGTTTATTTACAACCAAAAGGTCGCTGTCTTCATACATAATATCAAGTGGTATATTTTCTGCTGAAACATCAAGTTTTACAGGATTAGGGATTGTAAGTTCAATACAGTCTCCTATTTTCCCTTTGTAACTTTTACTTAAAGTCTTTCCATTAAGCTTAACATAACCTTCTTGAATTAATTTTTCAGCATATGAACGAGAAATATTTTCTACCTTTGCACCTATTAATTTGTCTAATCGGATTTCTGCATCTTCAGATTCAATTATCATTTTAATATCTTTCATTATTTTGTACGAATAACCTTTTCTGAATTTTTATCCTCCACATCCGCAAAAAATAAAATATGAATAAGCAAAAATACTGTTCCAACTGTTACACAGCAATCTGCAAAATTAAATACCGGTGGAAAAAATGATATACTAATATAATCTATTACATAACCATACAGTATCCTATCAATTAAATTACCGATTCCGCCACCAATAATTAATATAGATGCTGTATATGAAAACAAATCATGATTATTATATCTAAACAATGCAACAATAATAAATATTGTAATAATTGAAGTAACTACAATAAAAAACCAAGTTTGATTTTGCAGTATTCCAAAAGCAGCTCCCTTATTCTCAAGGTAAAATAAATCAAAAAAATTATTTATTACTGTCATTCTGCCAACCGGCTTTAAATTTTCTAAAACTAATAATTTAATTATTTGGTCAATGGCAACAGCTGCCGCTGACAGCAACAACGCAATTATCGCCAATAAAAATTCCTCCTCATTTTTTATAAAAAAAGGGCGAACTAAATGCCCGCCCTTTTATAAAATTTATTTTAAAACTTCTGCACAACGGCTGCAAACATCAGAATACTCAGAATCATTACCGACTGTATCGCTGTAACTCCAGCAGCGGGCACATTTTACACCGTCTGCATGAGAAACTGTAACAGAAAGCTCAGGTAATTCTTCACCTTCAAATTCGCCTTTACCATCATTTATAACTTCAACTTGTGAAACTATAAACGCAGTGGTTAATTCATTTTCAACCGATTTTACAAAGTCAAATAATTCACCTGTACAGAACAGCTGAACTTTAGCATCAAGAGAAGCACCTATAATTTTATTTTTACGGGCAATTTCAAGAGCCTTTTTAACATCATTGCGAATTTTATGAATTTTATCCCACTTAGCAATGAATTCTTCATCTACATTAACGCCTGTGCTTGTAGGCAAATCATTGTACAATACACATTCAGCGTCAGCATTGCTGTCATGCGGCATACTGTGCCAAATTTCGTCAGAAGTGAACGCAAGTATCGGGGAAACCAAGCGTGTCATTCCATCAAGAATAGTGTACATAACAGTTTGAGCAGCTCTGCGTGTCTCACTGTTAGTTTTTTCAACATATAGTCTATCTTTTAAAACATCAAGATAGAAATTAGACATATCAACAACGCAGAAATTGTGAATTGCATGGTAAGCATTATGGAATTCGAAGGACTCGTACCCTTCACGAACATGCTTTGTTAGTCTGTCTAATTGATACAAAGCCCAGCGGTCAATCGGCTGTAATTTATCCATGGATACACTGTCTGTATCAGGATTAAAGTCTTTAAGATTTCCAAGGATAAACCTTGCTGTATTTCTAATTTTGCGGTATGCGTCTGAAAGCTGTTTTAAAATTGCCTTGGAAATACGGATATCAGCATGATAGTCAGATGATGCAACCCACAACCTTAAAATATCTGCTCCATATTTTTCTACTATTTCACTCGGTACAATACCATTTCCTAAAGACTTAGACATTTTACGGCCTTCGCCGTCAACAACCCATCCATGAGTAACAACCCCTTTATATGGGGCTTTTCCTCGCCATGCTACAGATGTTAAAAGTGATGACTGGAACCATCCGCGGTACTGATCGGCACCCTCAAGATATAGATCAGCCGGCCAATGAAGTTCAGGTCTTTGATCGGCTACTGCGGCATGTGTAACACCGGAATCAAACCAAACGTCCATAATATCATGTTCTTTAGTAAAGTCTGTGCATCCGCATTTTGCACATTTTGTACCTTCAGGTAAAATTTCTTTTGCTTCTTTAATATACCAAGAGTCAGTTCCTTCTTTTGCAAACATTTTAGAAACTTCCATCATAGCATCTTTAGAAATCAATGGTTCTCCGCAGTCTTTGCAATAAAAAATCGGAATAGGAACACCCCAACGGCGCTGACGTGAAATACACCAGTCATTACGATCCATTACCATTGAAGTAATTCTGTCGCGTCCCCATGCAGGAACCCAATTAACTTTATTGATTTCTTCAACTGCTTTTTTCTTAATTGCTTCAATAGAACAAAACCACTGTTCTGTTGCGCGGAATAAAACAGGTTTTTTGCATCTCCAGCAATGGGGATATTGGTGAATAATATGCTTAATTGCAAATAATGCATCAATATCTTTCAAGTGTTCAGCAATTGCCTTATTAGCTTCATTTGTAGAAAGACCTGCAAACTGCTTACCTGCTTCATCAGTCAATTTACCGTGGCTGTCAACAGGAACAATAATCGGAATTTGAGGATAATTGTTATGGCAAACATCAAAGTCTTCAATACCATGGCCTGGAGCAGTGTGAACACAGCCTGTACCACTTTCAAGAGTTACATGGTCGCCTAAAATAACAAGTGATTTTCTATCAAGGAATGGATGGGCAGTTTCCATCAATTCCAATTCAGAACCTTTGAAAGTTGCTATTACTTCATAATCTGTTTTTCCGGCTTCTTTCATTGCACTTTCATATAGTTCAGTAGCCATTACATAGTTTTCATTTCCACATTTAATAAGTGAATATTCAAAATCGGGTCCGAGGCATATAGCCACGTTTCCGGGAATTGTCCATGTAGTAGTTGTCCAAATGACAAAATACGTATTGCTTAAATCTACGCCTTTTGCTGTAAACAATCCTTTATCATTTGTAACACGGAATTTTACATAAATTGAATCACAAGAATCTTCTGCATATTCAATTTCAGCTTCAGCAAGAGCTGTTTCACATTCAGGGCACCAATATACAGGTTTTAAGCCCTTGTATATATATCCTTTTGTAGCCATTTCAGCAAATATCTCAATTTGCTTTGCTTCAAAATCATGTGTAAGTGTTATATATGGATGTTCCCAATCCCCTATTCCACCTAAGCGTTTAAATTGATTTCTTTGGTCATCAAGATAACCTAAAGCAAATTCACGGCAGAGTTTGCGCAGTTCGACATCAGAAATAGTGGTTGATTTACCAACACCGGCTTTTTTACGTGCTTTAAGTTCAGTAGGCAGTCCATGTGTATCCCAACCAGGAACATATGGTGCTTTAAAACCTGACATATTCTTGTAACGTACGATAATATCCTTTAATATTTTGTTTAATGCAGTTCCGAGGTGAATATCTCCATTTGCATACGGAGGGCCGTCATGGAGAACATAAACAGGTCTTCCCTCGTTCTTTTTCATTTCTTTTTCGTAAATTTTGTTTTCTTCCCAAGATTTAAGCATTTCAGGCTCCATTTTAGGAAGCCCCGCTTGCATAGGAAATTTTGTTTTGGGGAGGTTTAAGGTGCTTTTGTAATCCATTGGTTCGCTTCTCTCCTTAGGTATAATTATATATTTTGATTCAAGATACCATCCGGAGAAATATTATCGTCGGAGATATCATATTGATCACTTATTTTAGCCGCTTTTACCTGTTCAGATTTTTCATCCAAGTTAATATTTTCATCAAAATTTGAAACTTCAACATTTAAAACATCATCTGGAATTTCATCCGATATTTCACATACAGAAACCTTAGTATCTTGCTCAGCAAAAGGTTGTTCGTTTATGCTTTCAGTTTCTCTGTTAACTTCTTTGACAGGCTGAGAAATACTTTGTTTCTTAATATCTTTTTTACGTGATGGCAAAGCATTTATCAAAGTTAAATGCTCTTTATATGCATTTAACAGCTG
>ENA-UOOM01003888-UOOM01003888.1-fermentation-metagenome-genome-assembly--contig:-NODE-3888-length-10323-cov-2.783502_pt1 | contig 10323 bp, 9 predicted proteins | sample MGYA00245781_ERZ724031 | MGnify/ENA primary metagenome ERZ724031 (study PRJEB28704, sample SAMN03018317) | fermentation metagenome | biome: anthropogenic terrestrial biome; feature: soil; material... | reverse complement strand
CCAGGAACAATTGGCAGAACGTGTTGGGGCAGCCTGTGGCAGGAGATCACGGGAAGCGCTGAACAGACGCCCGTCGTCGATTTCACCACCGACGCGGTGGTCGTCGTTTTCCAGGGAATGAAGACCAGCGGTGGGTATTCCATCGCCGTAGAGGCCGTCATCGAACGGCCTGAAGCCGTCGCCGTCATGATCCGCGAGCGCGAACCAGGCCCGAAGAGCCTGGTCACCACGGCCTTCTCCAGCCCTTGGGAGGCCGTGGCCATCAACCGCCCCACCAAGCCCGTCTGTTTCGAGATGACGCCCTGACGAAGGGGCAACGGGGCCCTTTCCGTGGGCATGGCCCGGGACCTTCACGCTGTCCCCGGTCGCAGGACAAAGAGAAAACGAGCGAAAGCCGGGAGCAATCCCGGTTTTCGCTCGTTTGTTACCCTCTTGCCTCTCTTACGACTCCTGCTTGGCTTTTCTGTTGTTCAGCGCGGCCTCCATCCGGTCGAAGGCCTTCTTCAGCCCCTCCATGGAGAGCGTGCACGCCACGCGGATGTGGCCGGCGCCGCTCGTACCGAAGGCCGACCCCGGGATCACCGCCACTTTCGCCGTGTCGAGGAGCCACCAGGCCATCTCTTCGTCCGTCATGCCCGTCCCGGTGATGTCCGGGAAGAGGTAGAAGGCGCCCTGGGGCTCCGGACAGGTGATGCCCGGCATGGCGTTCAGGCGCTTGGCACTGTACCCGACGCGCTGCTCGTAGTCCTTCGTCCGCTCCCGAACCTTCTCGTCCTGAGTGGCCAGGGCGTAGACCCCGCCCTTTTGCGCCGGGGCGTTCACGCCGAAGGTCTGCCCCGCCGAGAGGGTGATCATGACCTTGAGAAGTTCCGTGGGAGCGATGGCGTACCCCAGCCGCCAGCCCGTCATGCAGTGGCTCTTGGACAGGCCGCCGACGACGAGGGTACGCTCGGCCATCCCGGGGATGGAGCGCATGGGGACGTGCTTGCCCGAGTAGACGAAGGCCTCGTAGATCTCGTCGGAGATCACGATGAGGTCGTGCCTCTTCGCCACCTCGGCGATGCCCTCCGCCTGCTTTCTGGTCAGGACGCCGCCCGTCGGGTTGCAGGGGGAGTTGACGACGAGGATCTTTGTCCTCGGCGTCACGGCCGTCTCGTAGTCCTCGGCCGTGGGGAAGAAGCCGTTCTCCGCTCTCGACGGGACGGACACCACCACGCCGCCGTTGTCTTTGATCTGCTGGTAGTAGGCCGTGAAGCTCGGGTCGGGCAGCAGGACCTCGTCGCTCGGGTCGAGCATGGCCTGGAAGCAGAGGTGGGGTCCCTGGATGGCCCCCGAGGTGATGAAGACCTCCTCGGGGAGGACGTCCAGGTCGTGGTGCCTCTTCCAGTAGGCGCAGACCTCTTTCCTGAAGTCCTCGAACCCCGGGAGGGGCGGGTAGTGGGTGAACCCCTTCCTGGCAGCGCCCGCCGCCGCGTCGACGATGTTGGGCTCCGTGTCGAAGTCGGGCTCTCCGATGCTGAGGTTGCTCAGGTCGCGCACGGCCGCCGCCGCCTCGAAGATCTTCACGATGCCCGAGGGCTGGATGTTCCGAAATCGCTTCGCTATCTTGATCGCAGACATGACTGTCCTCCTCGCTTGTCCTATGAGCTATCCTCCGGGTCATAATTATACAGGATGGGCGAGAGCGGATATGGGCGTCTTGTATACTGGGGCCCTGAGTCCGGAGACACCGGAGACCACGGGACGCCTTCAGGCACAACAGGAAGCTCTTCCCCGAGGGGAGGCGCTGTTGACGCGCGATGGCCTTATACCCGAAACACGGGCGGACGAGCGCGTGTGTCAAAGGTCGTGAAGGGGTGTGCGTGAATCGAACGCCCTCTTCCCTTGACAAGACGGTCGAAGAGGTTTAGTATGATCCGAAATTCGCCTCCGGGCGATATTCTGCGGAGAGGAGAGGGGCCCATGATCCGGACAGCTGCAGTCGAGAAAAAGTATGGCTGGCGCGCGTATTTTGGCTTTACCGACGGGACCCCACCTCATTCCGGCGGCCGGTAGGCGCGTGGCAAGTCGTACCAAGGATGAGGAGGGTCCCCCCGTACACGGAGGGGCCCTTTTTTGTATCGAGGGGGGTGGAGTGGAGAGCGGAGAGAAAGCGGCACGGCGCGGGAGAGGATGGTCGGTCCGAAAACGGAGACGAAAGGGAGGAGAGGGCAGTGGCTGAAAACGAGACAAAGCAAGAGGCGAAGAAGGGGAATTTCCTGACGTTCTTCATGGAGTACGACTGGTACAAGAAGTACCTGATGCCCGGGTTCATCGCTCAGTCGGTGCTCATCGCCGGAGGGTACGGCACGGGCCGGGAGCTCGTGGAGTACTTCGTCCAGTACGGGCCGACGGGCGGGCTGATGGGCATGGGGCTCACCACCCTGCTGTGGGCGGTCTTCTTCGCCATCAGCTTCGAGTTCGCACGGGTCTTCAGGGCCTACGACTACAGGACCTACTTCGAGAAGCTCATCGGCAAGGGGTGGATCCTCTACGAGATCGCCTTCCTCGTGCTCCTCTCCCTCATCATGGGCGTGGTGGGCGCGGCGTCGGGGAGCATCCTGAAGGACACCTTCGGCATTCCGCCCCTCGTGGGCTCGGGGATCTTCCTGATCTTTGTGGCCTTCCTGACCTACAGCGGCAGCCGGGCCATCGAGGTGGCCCTCTCCTGGTGGTCCTATGTCCTGTACGCCGTCTACATCCTGTTCCTGTACTTCGGCTTGACTCAATTCGGCGACGCCATCTCGGCCAACTTCGCCGCCGGCGTGGTGAAACCCGGGTGGCAGATGGGCGGCTTCAAGTACGCCTTCTACAACATCGCCGTCGTCACGACGGTGCTCTTCTCGCTGCGGGAGATCAAGACCAGGAAGGAGGCCATCCTGTCCGGCGTCATCGCCTCGCTGATCTGCATCATCCCGGCGGTTCTCTTCTATGTGACCATCATCGCCTTCTACCCCGACGTGGTCACCATGGAGCTTCCGGCGAACACCGTGATCGCGAAGATGGGCATGCCGATGCTCCTCGGAGCGTGGATCATCGTGCTCTTCGGCACCATGATCGAGACGGGCGTGGGGTTCTTCCACAGCATCAACGAGCGGATCAACGCGACCCTCATCGCGAAGCGGGGCGTCGGGATGAGCAACACGGCACGAGGCCTCGTCGGCGTCGGCCTCGCCGTCATCGGCCTGGGGATATCGAACTTCGGCCTCATCGGCCTCATCGCCCAGGGGTACGGCACCATCAGCTGGGTGTTCTTCATCCTGCAGGGCGTCTGTCTCTTCACCATCGGCATCTACAAGATCTCCAAGGCGCCCAAGAACTAAACGGCCGCCATACTCTTCGAGCGACGAAGGCCCTTCGGACGGGCTGTCCGAAGGGCCTTCGCATATTGTCGAGCGGCCGTCGTCAGGCCGTCACAAGCCTCTTTAAAAACTCCTCGAGGGCGACGGGCGCCGGGATTCGGAGGCGGATGGACCGGTCGTCGCAGCCGAAGAACCCCGCGCCGCCCTCGCAGGCTATCCCGCTGTCGGCGAGGCGCTGCACGAGGTTCCCCTCCCGCTGGGAGAGGAAGAGTATGGGGACCCGCACGTCCGTGTCCGCCACGGTCCAGCCGGGTTTCTTTCCGAGAGCCTCCATGGTCCGCTCCTTGGCCGTCCGGATGTAGGACCTGCTTCGCTCGAGGTACTCCCCGTCCTCCAGGATGGCCTCCGCCATGGCGGCCGAGGCGGAGTCCACGGTGAAGACGGGCTGGACCGTCCAGTAGAGGCGGACGAGTTCGGGGTCCCGCGCCACGGCGTACCCCACTCGGATGCCCGCCGCGCCCCACCCCTTGGAAAAGGACCGGCAGGTCACCACGTTGGGAAGGTTCAGGCAGGCGGCGGACTCGCTGTCGGGGATGAAGTCGCCGTAGGCCTCGTCGGAGAAGACCCACACCCCCTTGTCCATGGCGGCCCTGGCGATTCGCTCCAGGTCGGCGAGGGGCAGGACCTGCCCCGTGGGGTTGTTCGGCCGGTCGAGGTAGAGCACCGCCGGTTTCCTTTCCAGGCTCGCGAGGAGTTCGTCGGGGTATATGGCGAACCGGGGGGCCTTCAGCGTGACGGGGGCATACTCCGCTCCGTTGTAGAGCCCCTGAAGGACGGCGTCGGTGAACTGGGGGGAGATGCCGCAGAAACTCGTCCCCGGCCTCAGAAGGATCCGGCTCAGGGTGAGGAGCACGCCCATGGAGCCGAGGCCGGTGAGGAACTGGTCCTCGGAGACGCCCCACTCCCGGTAGTGACGGGCGAGTTTTTTCCGCAGCGCGGCCTGTTCGTTGGGGGGGTAGGAGGAGAGCTCTACGCTCCTCGACCCGTCGAAGAACTCCAGCAGGGGCCTCGGCGCCCCCAGGGGGTTGGTGCCCAGGGCGCAGTCGATGACCGTCATGCCGTCGGGGTACCGCACCGGCGCCGCGTCGGCGTACCCCTTCTGTCCGATATCAAAAAGATGGCGGGGCAGGTTTCCGTTCCACATGGCGCACACTCCAATCCGGTCAGGGTCGTTCCATTATAGAGCAAAGGGCGGTCCGGAAAACGACGAGGCACTCCTCTGTCCGCCGGGGGATGCTCTGGGTACAGGAGGGCGGCGGGCACGCTTTCGCGTCGGATCGCCCTCGGCATCCGCCTCCGTGGGCGGTTTACCGCCCGCCGTTGTCGTCAGCTCCAGCCCCCTGGGTCGACGAGAGACGGGCGAAGACGCCGCCCGCTGCGCGAAGCTCCGGGGCGCGCCCCTGTTCGGCAACGCGGCCGTCCTCCAGGACGTATATCCGGTCCGCGTCCTCCACGAGGGAGAGCCTGTGGGCGATGACGAGCACCGTCCTGTTGGGGAACCGCTCCCGGACGGCCCGGGCGATGGCCCGCTCCGTGGGCCCGTCCACCTCGCTGGTGGCCTCGTCGAGCACCAGAATGTCGGCGTCGGTGAGGAACATCCGGGCGAGGGAGATCCTCTGGCGCTGGCCGCCCGAGAGACGGGTCCCCCGCTCGCCGAGGAGGGTGTCGTACCCCTTGGGCAGGGAGGCGATGAACTCGGAGGCGCCCGCCGCCTCCACGGCCCGGGCCAGCTCGTCGTCGGTGATGCCGGGGCGGACGAAGGTCAGGTTGTCCCGGACGGAGGCGTGGAAGATGTAGGAGTCCTGCCCGACCACGGCGATCTTTCGCCGCCATCTTCTGGGGTCCAGGGCCCGGAGGTCCGCGCCGTCGACCAGGATCGTCCCCGACGAGGGGTCGTCCAGTCGGGTCAGGAGGTGGATGACGGTGCTCTTCCCCGACCCCGACGGCCCCACGATGCCGATGGTCTCCCCCTTCGGGATGACGAGGGAGAGGTCCCGCAGGGCCGGATCTCCGCCGGCGGGGTAGGTGTAGGAGACGTCCCGGAACTCGATCGCCCCTTTCAGCGTCTCGAAGGGGACGCCTTGCCCCTCCGGCTCCCGGGGCGTGTCGTCCAGCGCCGAAAAAATGGCCTCCACCATGGGTTCCGCCACGGTGGCGCCGGCATGGATCTGCACGAGCTCCCCCAATGGCGCCACGAGCCGGAGGGCCACCACGACGAAGAGCAGCAGGGAGGAGAGCACGTCCTCCGATGTCCCGGAGAGAAGGCGGGAGCCGAAGAAGACGAGGATCCCCACGCCGATGGCCGTGAAGAAGCCGAAGAGGGGCCGTCCGAGGGCGGAGAGGACCACGGAGGCGTACTGCTCCTTCCGGAAGGTCTTCAGCAGGTCCGAGAAGGCGTCGCTGGCCCAGTCCTCCCGGCTGAAGAGCCGCAGAGTCCGCACCGAGGCCAGGAACTCCTGGGCCATGCTCTGGGTCTCCCGCATCCGGCTCCACATCCGCCGCCCCCGGTTCCGGAGGCGGTTCGTCATGAAGGAGCGCACCGCCATGGCCGCCGGGAAGACCACGAAGATCATGAAGGCGCCGAGGCGGGGCGAGAGGGCGAAGGCGAAGGCTCCGTAGGCCGTGAGGACCAGCGTGGCCGACAGGACCCGGAAAAAGGACGAGGCCATGTCCGACGCCCTTCTGCTGAACTGGCCGACGAGCTCGAGGACCGCGCCGGCCCGCTCCTTCTGGAGGAACGTGAGGGGGGCGAAGATGAACCGCCGGAAGAGGGCGCTTCGGAGCTCCGTCTCCACCCGTCCGCGGAGGCCCTCGGAGAGCAGCGCGTGGCCGTACTGGAAGCCCCCCCGCAGCAGCGCCACGGCGGCAAGACCCAGGGCGGCCAGGGTCACCCGGTTCGTCAGGGCCATGGCGCCCAGAGCCTCCTTCCAGGCCGGAGGAATCCACGACGGCCCCTCCCGCCCCAGAATGAGGAGCACCACGCCGAACCCCAGGGCCTCCATGGCGAGAGAGCCGAGGGATGTGGCCACGATCAGGAGGGACAAACGTCTCTGGGGCGCCACATAGGTTCTGAAGAAGCGAAGCCAGAGGGTCATGGCTGGACACCTGCCTTTGCGGTGGTCTGTACTTTCCCTGTCCCCTGCCTCTGGGCCCTCACAGGAGCCGGGGGCGGGAGGGGTTCATTCAAAAGGGCCTTGCAGCGGAGCGCAGTGTTGGCCGTCATGCCCGTCCCAATCTCGGCAGGGCGGCCACGAGGGCCTTGGTGTAGGCGTCCTTCGGCGAGGCGAGCAGCTCCGCCGTGGCGCTCTCCTCCACGATGCGCCCCCGGTGGAGGACGATCCCCCGCGGGGCCGCCCGCCGGGCGAGGAAGAGGTCGTGGGTGACGAAGAGCATGGACATGCCCCGCCCCTGCCGCTTTTGCAGGATGCGGAGGATGTCCCCCCTGGTGGAGGCGTCCTGCATGCTCGTGGGCTCGTCGCAGAGCAGCAGCTCGGGTTCGAGGACGAGAGCACGGGCGATGGCCGCCCGCTGGCGCTGCCCCCCCGAGAGGGAGAAGCGGACCTTCGACCGCAGGAGGTCTCCGTCGGCCATCCCCAGCTCCGCGAGCAGGCCGAGGGCCCGCTCCTCCCCCTCGGCGCGCTCTTCCTCGCCGTGGACGAGGAGCCACGGCTCCATCACCGACTCGAGCACCGTGAGGGTGGGCGGCAGGGAGCCGTAGGGGTCCTGGGAGATCGCGGCGCACCGCCGGCGCAGCGCCGTGAGCTCGCCCTTCGATGCCGACGCCAGGTCCGCGCCGAAGAGGCGCACGGCGCCCCCCGTCGGGGGCACGTGGCCGAGGATGGACCGCAGGAGGGTGGTCTTGCCGCTCCCCGATTCGCCGATGACCGAGAGGCTCTCCCCCGCTTCGAGGGAGAGGGAGAGGCTTTGGAGGGCCGTCACGGGCGTACCGCCCCGCCGCCCCGGAAAGGTCACCGTGAGGTCCCGGACCTGCAGGATGGTCGTCATGGCGCCTCCTCCAGCTCCCGGAGCGCTCCGACGAGGGCTCTGGTGTGGGGGTTCGCCGGGTGGTCCACGATCGTCCTTGGCTCGCCCTCCTCCACGAGGCGGCCGTCCTTCATGATGCAGAGACGGTCCGCCACCGAGGCCGCCAGGGGCAGGTCGTGGGAGACGAGGAGCATCCCCACCCCCTGTTCGTCCACGAGGCGCCGCAGCGTCACGACGATGTCCCGCTGGGTCACCACGTCCAGGGCGGTGGTGGGCTCGTCGCAGAGAAGGTACTCGGGGTTGCAGGCCAAGGCCAGGGCGATGGCCGAGCGCTGTTTCTGCCCTCCGGAGAGCTCGTGGGGGTACCGCGCCGCCAGTCCGCCGTCGAGCCCCGCCAGGGCGAAGAGGGCGGGAATGCGCTCCCGAGCCTCCCGTTTCGACAGCCCGAGATGGACCTCCAGCTCCTCCTCCACGTGGCGGCCAACGGTGAGCACCGGCGTGAAGGAGTTCATGGCCCCCTGGGGGACGAGGGCGATCCGGCGCCACCGGACGGCGTTCAGCTCCGCCTCTGAGCAGGTCAGGAGGTCCCGGCCGTCGAGGAGGATCTCCCCCGACGTCGCCGCCGTGGCGGGGAGCAACCCGGGGATGGCCATGAGCACCGTGCTCTTGCCGCTCCCCGACTCGCCGGCGAGGGCCACCATGCGCCCCCGCTCCACTGCGAGGTCCACGCCCAGGACGGCCCTCTTCTCCCGCTCGCTGCTCCGGTAGGTCACCGAGAGGTTCCGCACGGCGATCACGAGAGCGCCCCTCCCCTCAGCCGCGGGTCCGTCCGCTCCTCGAGGTACTTCCCCATGTCGAGGAAGGCGAGGCAGAGCACCGCGATCCCGAGCCCGGGAGGCAGCAGCATCCACCACGCCCCGGCGGTGAAGGTCCCGAAGGTCTGGGCCTCGTGGAGCATCCGCCCCCACGAGATGACCCTCGGGTCCGACAGCCCGAGGAAGGAGAGCCCCGCCTCGGAGAGGATGGCCCCCGGCACGCCCAGCGTCATGGTGGCCAGCAGCAGGGGCAGAGTCTCCGGAAGGAGGTGTCTGCGAAGGATGTAGGCCGTGGGGGCCCCGATGCCCCGAAGGTCCTCGATGTAGGCCGTGTCCCGGAGGGAGAGGGTCATGGCCCGGACGGTGCGGGCCGTCCCCATCCAGGAGAAGATGGAGAGGATGAGGACGAGCTGCCAGAGCCCCTTGCCCCAGATGGCCGCCAGGGCCATGAGGATGGGCAGCATGGGGATGGAGAGGAGCAGGTCCACGAGGCGCATGGCCGCGCTGTCGAACCACCCGCCCAGATACCCCGCCGCGAGGCCCACGGTGGTCCCCAGAGCCGTGGCGATGAGGGTCGCCATGATGCCCACGAGGAGGGAGACCCGGATGCCCGCCACGAAGAGGGCCGCGATGTCCCGCCCCCGCTGGTCCGTCCCGAAGAGCCCCCACCGCCCGCCGTCGAGCCGAAGGCGGACCGTGCCCTCCCACGGGCCTTGCCCGTCCACGGAGAGACGGTAGGTCCCCCGTTCGTCCAGCAGCGACGCCGCCCCGTCGGCGAAGGGAGGGAGCCCGAGGGCCCGCTTGAAGGCCATGTCTCGGCCGTCCCGCTCCACGCCCTTTTTCAGGGGGGCGATCTCCACGGTGCGGCCGCCGGGCTTCGTCCAGAGGATTGTGCGCCCGGGAGCGTCCGCCACCATGTCCGCCGCCACGAAGAACCGCGACGGAGCGCCCCAGGACCAGGGGATCTCCGCCGACGGCGCGTCGGGCGTCAGGTCCGCCGTGACCGTGGGGGGCAGGGACCGGTCGAGCCAGAAGGGCTTCGAGAAGGGAGCCGCCACCTCGGCGTCGGGCGGGGCGGAGAAGAGCCGCCCCCCGAAGAGGGCGAGGGCCGCGAGGAGGACGAGGCACCAGAAGCTCCACCGCCTCGTCAAAGTCCTCCGTCTCATCGTCCTCGCCCTCTCTCGAGGCGCACCCGCGGGTCCGTCACGCCGTAGAGCAGGTCCGACGCCAGGGTGCTCGCCACGGTGAGCAGGGCCAACAGGAAGAAGGACGCCCCGGCGGCGGGGTAGTCGTGCCCCGTCACGGCCTCCATGAGGAACCGCCCCACCCCGTGGAGGGAGAAAACCGTCTCTGTGAGCACCGCCCCGCTCACCACCCCGGGCAGCGAGAGCAGGAGGATGGTCAGCAGGGGAGGCAGCAGCATCCGGAAGGCGTGCCCCCGGAGGACGCGCCGCTCGGGCAGCCCCCGTCCCCGGGCCATGAGGATGAAGTCCTCGCCGAGGATCTTCACCATGAGGTTCCGGACGTAGAGCGCCCACCCGCCGAAACCCAGCAGAACCTGGGAGAGGACGGGCAGGGCGAGGTGCCAGACGTAGTCGAGAAAGAGCGCCGCGCCCCCCAGGGGCGGCGGCACCGACAGGCTCCCCCGGAGGGGAAAGATGGGGATGGCTGCCGCGAAGACCATGAGGAGCATGAGCTGGAAGAAGAAGGAGGGGAAGGAGTAGGACAGGGCGCCCCCCCAGAGGACCAGCCGTTCGAGCGCCCCTCCCCGCTTTCGGGCGGCCTGGATTCCCAGCCACGTGCCGAGCAGGGCGGAGAGGAGCAGGCTCGACCCCAGCAGGGCCACGGTGTTCGGCACCCGGGACCGGAGCTCGTCGGCCACGGGGCGCCCGGTGAGGAAGGAGATGCCGAAGTCGAAGGAGAGGCTGGACTTCACGTAGAGGGCGAACTGGGTGAGCATCGGCTTGTCCAGGCCGTAGACCTCCATGAGGCGGGCCTTCGCTTACCTTTTATTTTTGTTTAAATTGAGTAAAACACAGTGAACAGTGAAGGACGGTGAAAAATTGAAATTAAAATCTTCTAAAATAAACCCAAAACATAAAACTACCATAGGAGGGCAAGCT
>ENA-UOOM01003887-UOOM01003887.1-fermentation-metagenome-genome-assembly--contig:-NODE-3887-length-10323-cov-21.185041_pt1 | contig 10323 bp, 8 predicted proteins | sample MGYA00245781_ERZ724031 | MGnify/ENA primary metagenome ERZ724031 (study PRJEB28704, sample SAMN03018317) | fermentation metagenome | biome: anthropogenic terrestrial biome; feature: soil; material... | reverse complement strand
TTTTAAAGTTGTTCCTTTTAGATGTAAAAGCAGATTTTGCAATACTTGTGGCACCAAATATGCCGAAGACAGAGCTAATGCTATGTCTCTTAAAATGGTTAATTGCATCCACAGGCATTGTGTATTTACAATCCCTGAGCAACTTAGAAGTTACTTCAGGAAAGACAGAAAACTTCTACATATTTTATTTACTGCTGTTAACATCACTGTTTCTTCTTGGTTTGCAAAGCAAAATAAGAAAGAAAATTTTAAACCCGGCATTATTTTAACTCTACATACTTTTGGCAGAGATTTAAAATGGAATCCTCATATCCATGCTATCATTACCGAAGGGGCTTCTGGTAATAATATAATTTGGAAAAAGTTCAATCATTTCCCTTTTATTATGTTGCGTAAAAGATATATGACTGTTTTACTTAATCTTATTGAAAAACGTTTAAAGAATAAAGCCTTTAAAAAAGTTAAAGCTTTTTTATACAAAGAATATCCAGACGGTTTCTATGTTTATGCTAAGTCTAATGTTTCTAATCCCAAAGAGGTTATGAAATATGTGACTCGCTATACTGGCAGACCCGTTATGGCTAATTCTCGTATTATTAATTATGACGGACATACTGTTACTTATTTTTATGAACGTCATGAGGATGGTAAAAGAGTTGTTGTTTCTCTTCCTGCTTTCGAATTTATCAAGAAACTTATTATTCATATTCCCGATAGACAATTTAAAATGGTTAGATATTATGGTATTTATGCAAAAGCTACTCCTAATTCAAAGGATTTAATTAAGCTTACTTCTCCTATTCAAAAAACTCGTATTCATAAACATTCTAATTGGAGATTTCGTATTGCTTTTGCCTTTAATTATGATCCACTTGCTTGTTCTTGTGGACATACTATGAGTATTTTGGATGTTTACCATAACAAGGTTTCATTATTTCAGCCTTATCTTGATTTTTATTCTTCCGCCTAAGGAGGTGATTTTATGGCTAAATTCAAACCTAGTAAAAAAGTTAAATTTAAATGTTTATCTTGCGGTAAAATTGAAGAAATTCCCCACGATGTTGTTGAATATTTTGATGAGATGGATGGTGGTGACCCATCTGTACCTCCTCGTTTTAACTGTGAAAAATGCGGCAACTTAATGCAACCTGTCTATTACAAAAGTGTCTATGGGTTTATTTACAAGTTAGATTGATTCTTACTTTAATTTATTTGCACTTAAAGACTTTTTATCAAAAGTCCTTTTTGTGCTTTTTTCTTTGTTTATTTATTTGAGAACTTTCCTATTAAATAAAAAATGCGCCTTTAGCGCAATTTAAGTCATTCTGAGCGGCAAAGGACCCGGATATGAGGTTAGCTTGCCTTTGGAATGACTTTTTTATCTGAATATATCCTTTGAAAAAGTAATTCTGCTTCTGTTTTGTATGAACTTATCCGACATTATACCCTGCACAATAAATACAACTCCCAATGCGGCAATTATATCTCCTATACTTACGACAAACCAGCTGCCTAGGGGAATTATATTGCCTAAAAAGCTTAATGATGCGGTTTCCGAGGATGTATAAAACAATAACTTTTCATTAATTAACAGCTCAGCCATTTCCGTTCCGTATATTTGTGCCGCAGCTTCCGGCAGAAGAGGAAATTTAAATCCGTTCACTAAAAATGATAATAAGTTTAAGGATAAACCTATCAATGGAACAAACATGAATTTTATGCTCAAATTTGCTGTTAAGAATAATCCGGCCAATATCATTGAGCCCATAAGAAGTCCGGAATATAAAAATGAGTCATAGTCATAAAGCCCTAAATTTATAACAATAATACCTAAATAAAATATGGCGGAAATAAAAATCAAGGGTCTATAACTGAAATTAACATATGATAATCTGGATATTTTTCCTTTTCTGACGTAGCCTATGATTATTCCCAATATTAAAGCTTCAAAAAACATATATACCTCCATGGAATAGAGCTATAATAATTTTACAATATATATAATATTATATCAACTTTTATTTGATAAATAAATGAATGTTGACTGGGAAAAATATCTATGTTATTATTTTTTTAATTATTTAATCAATTAGGAGGTTTTTACTTTGTTAGAGGAAGGCTCGATATGGGGTCCATTGTTTTTACAAATTACCTTACTGTTTATTAACGCCATTTTTGCATCTGCCGAAATTGCCGTTATATCAATGAATGATAACAGGTTGGCGAGAATGGCGGCAGATGGAGATAAACGTGCCATCAGGCTTACAAAGCTTACAGATAAACCGTCACAATTTCTTTCCGTAATTCAGATTTCTATTACGTTGGCATCACTCTTGGGAGGAGCTTTTGCCGCTGACAATTTTGCAAGCAGATTGACAGGATGGCTGATAAAATTAGGTGTTGCTGTACCTGCCTCTGTTTTAAACTCCGTTTCGGTAGTTTTAATAACATTGCTTTTGTCCTATGTGACCTTAGTTATTGGAGAACTTGTACCTAAGAGAGTGGCAATGAAGAATGCGGAAAAATTAGCCTTGCTCCTATCAGGTCTTTTGTATTTTATATCCAAAATTTTTGCACCTTTGGTTTGGTTTTTAACAGCATCCACCAACGGTGTTTTGAGATTATTGGGAATTGATCCCGATTCCGAAGATGAATCAGTTACGGAAGAAGATATTCGGATGATGGTGGATGTTGGAAGCGAAAAGGGGTCAATTAATGAAAATGAAAAGGAAATGATTCAAAATGTTTTTGAATTTGACAATAAAACAGCAGAAGAAGTAATGACTCACAGAACAGAAGTAGTTATATTGTGGCTTGATGAAACAGAAGAAGAATGGGATGAAAAAATAGCGGAAAGCAGACTTTCCAAATACCCTGTATGTGACGGAAGTGCAGACAATGTAATAGGTGTTCTGAATATAAAGGATTACTTCAGAATTGAGGATAAAAGCAGAGAAAATATTATGAAAAACGCTGTGAAACCGGCATATTATGTTCCTGAAACGGTTAGAACGGACGTATTGTTTCAAAATATGAAAAAAACAAGAAATCATTTTGCCGTTGTATTTGATGAATACGGAGGAATGAGCGGCATCATAACAATGAATGATTTATTGGAGCAAATCGTAGGTAATTTAGAAGATGATTATTTGATGCCTGAAGAAACGGAAATTGAGAAAATAGATGAAAATACCTGGAAGATTAAAGGCTCCGCATATTTGGACGATGTTTCAAAACAACTTAACATACCGCTTCCCGATGAGGATTTTGACACATTCGGAGGATTGGTTTTCGGTGTTTTGGGAATTATTCCGGAAGATGGAAGCACATTGGAGTTAGAGGAATACGGACTTAAAATACATGTTACCGAAATTAAGGGAAGAAGGCTGGAAACGGCAATAGTACACAAAAATTTAAACAATGATAATGAATAAAGATATTCTTAAGCAATATCATGTATTATCTGATACAAGGAGGAAATATGGATTATATATTAAGCAGATTATTATTCCTGCCGGGAATATTGTTGGGAATATCGATTCATGAATTTTCACATGGTTATGCAGCAGTGAAGATGGGTGACAATACACCGCTTTTGCAGGGCCGTATAACATTAAATCCGATAAAACATATAGATCCCATGGGATTTATGTGTTTGCTTTTGTTTGGCTTCGGCTGGGCTAAGCCGGTAATGATAAATTCCAGGAATTTCAAGAATCAAAGGAGAGATGATGCGATTGTATCATTGGCAGGACCTGCCGCAAACTTTATAACAGCTTTTTTATTTATGCTATTTATTAAATTAACAGATATGTTTATGCCTTATTCCATGCTGAGGCAGGTAATATTTGAAGTATTGATTAGCACAGTCTATATTAATTTGGTTCTCATGGTATTTAACCTTCTTCCCATACCTCCACTTGACGGACATCATATATTAGGCAGTATAGGAGGGGCAAAAGTATGGAATTTTTATTACAAATATTATGATCACCTTAGATTTTTAATGCTTTTATTGATAGTATTCAGGGGAATAGGAAGAATAATAGATCCCGTTATCAATATATTGTATAATTTATTGTTTTCAATATTTTTTTAGGTGAACGATGGAAGCTAAAAAGGAATTAAGAAGAGGAATACTTAATATAAGAAATAATATGGATATTGAAGACGTAAAGAATAACAGCAGAGTAATAACTGATAAAATTACTAATTCAGATATTTTCAAACAAAGCAAGGTTGTTTTTATTTACATGGATTTTAAGAATGAAGTAATGACATCACAGCTTATTAAACATATGCTGTCAGTAAACAAGCGTGTAGTCATACCGTATACGGATACAGTGAATACTGTGCTGATTCCCTCTGAAATAACAAAGGAAGCTGATTTAAAGCTGAATCCTTTCGGTTATTACGAGCCTGAGAATATTTTGCCGGTAGACCCTGAAGAAATTGATTTGGCAATAATTCCGGGTGTAGTGTTTGATAAAAGTCTAAATAGAATCGGTTTTGGGAAGGGATATTATGACAGGATTTTAAACAAATTAAAACTATCGGCGAAAAAGGTGGCTGTGGCACACGAATTTCAGGTGCTTGAATCTATACCCAATGAAGAGCATGACGTTAAGATGGACATGATAATTACAGAGAAAAGCGTCCGGGACAGCGTGGACATATATTAATGTCCCTCCGTGTGTTATCTTGCTATTGTAATTACATAAACCTTTGATACACCAAAGTTTAACAGTGTTTTGGAACATTCATCGGCAGTGGAGCCTGTTGTGTATACATCATCTACCAACAGCACATTGCTGTTTTTTATATTTTTATATTTATGAGGCGATTTTACGCCAAAAGCATCTCTCAAGTTTTTTCTTCGCTCATCCTTGCTTTGCTGGCTTTGCTTGACGGTTTTTTTAGTCCTTTTAAGAACATCGGCATAAGGAATGAACAATTTATCGGAAAGATATTTTGCAATCAATTCTGACTGATTGTAGCCTCGTGTGCGCATTTTAGACTTATGAAGCGGTACGGAAACTATATAATCAAAATCGGTATAACCGATATCATTCATATAACTTAAAAGGCAGTTTCCGAAAAGCTTATAAAAGTACGGCTTGTTGTAATATTTAAAACTATATATGCTGTCTTTTATAATTCCTTCATATAAAAAAGGAGATTTAGACATTTCAAAGATTCTGTCATATACGCTGCAGTCGGGACAAAGACAATTTAAAGAATCATAGTTAATCGGTTTGGAGCATTTTATGCAGACAGGAGGCATAATCCTATTAAGTTTTTTTTCGCAGTCTGCACAAAGATATTTTTCATTTATTGATTCATCATAAGTATTGCATATGAAGCATGTGTTTTTTTCAGGATACAAAAGCTCTAAAAATGATTCTATATATTCTTTCATTAAATCCTCCGCGGCTTGTTACATTCCGAAAGGAGCCTGTATGTTTCCACTGCGGACCTAAGCCTGTAATCAAGTGCCGAGAAACGCTTATTTATTTTATTGTTTTCAATCATTTCTTCCATGTATTTTTCTTTTCCCACAAGCACCACCAACTGCTTTGCCCTTGTTATGGCAGTATAAAATAAGTTTCGTGTAAGAAGCATGGGAGGTCCCCAAACCATGGGCATAATTATAACGGGAAATTCGCTTCCCTGACTTTTATGAACTGTTGTAGCATATGCAAGAATCAATTCATCCAATTGGCTGAAGGAATACACCACTTCCTTCTCATCATCAAACAGAACATGCAATTCTTGCTCTGTTTCATCAATAAACAATATAACACCTATATCACCGTTATATATGCCTTCGCCGGTGACAGAATTATTATCCGTCATCTTCCATTCAGCCTGATAGTTGTTTTTTACCTGCATTACTTTATCTCCTACCCTGAGTATATATTTGCCGAATATTTTTTCCTTTTTCAAATTAGAAGGAGGATTGACTGCCGCCTGGATTCTTCTGTTAAGCTCTATAACGCCTGCATCACCTTTCTTCATGGGAGAAAGAACCTGTATATCCTTTGACGGAACAAGACCGTACTTAGCCGGAAGGCGCTCCTTATATAAATCAACTATCAGCTCTACAATATCATAAACGTTATTTTCTCTCATAAAATAAAAATCCGAATCTTTTTTGTTCAATAGGGGCATGGTTCCTTTGTTTATCGCATGTGCGTTCTGAACAATCATGCTTCCCGCCGATTGTCTGAAAATCATATCGAGACGTATTGTTTTTATTGTGCTGCTTTTAATTATATCCGATAAAACATTGCCTGCGCCGACGGATGGAAGCTGGTCCACATCTCCTACCATTATAAGCCTTGTGCCTCTTTTTAGTGCTTTAAGCAAATTGTTCATAAGCAATATATCAACCATGGACATTTCGTCAACAATAACCGCATGACAGTCTAAGGGAGAATTTTCATTTTTATTGAAGGTCAAATTGCTGTCATCTTCGCCGTAAGCGTATTCCAACATACGGTGAATTGTTTTTGCTTCTCTTCCTGTAGATTCGGTTATACGTTTTGCCGCTCTTCCCGTTGGAGCGCACAGAAGAACTTTCTTGTTCATTATTTCGAATATTTTAATAATCGATAATATTATTGTTGTTTTTCCCGTGCCCGGTCCGCCTGTTATAACGGTAACACCGTTTAAAACGGACTGCACTATCGCTTCCTTTTGCATTTTGGTAAGAGAAATAGTTCCATCTTCAACTGAGCTTAAATATTCAAGCACTTCTTCTTCTGAAATATTGAAATCCATTCCTGCTAAATTTATAAGATTCTTACAGACATTTACTTCTGCGGTATGGTAGGGAAGATAGTATACGACAGTTTCAGAGTTAATTGTCTCAATATGAATTTTATCCGTAAAAGCCATGTTTCTTATTTCATCTTCCGTATTTTCTGCTGATGTTTCAAGAAGGTTTGCGGAACTGTTTACCAACAAGCCATAAGGCACATAAGTATGACCCTTAGCCGCATATTCCGACAATACATATTTTACCCCTGAAGATATTCTGTAGGGCGAATCTTTTTCCACTCCTAAGGAGAATGCTATTTTGTCTGCAAGCTTAAAACCTATGCCGTATATATCTTCAGACAGCCTGTAGGGATTTTCTTTTATTACGGCAATTGTGTTTTTACCGTATTCCTTATAAATTCTAACCGAGTAATTGGTGCTTATATTGTGACTTTGCAAGAACATCATAATTTCTTTAATATCAGCTTGTTCAGCAAAGCTTTTTGCAATCATGTCCGCTTTTTTTTCGCCGATTCCTTCTATTTCGGTGAGCTTAAGAGGATTGTTCTGAATGATATCAAAGGTGTCTTCCTTAAAAGCTTCGACTATTTTTTTTGCCGTAAATATTCCGATACCCTTTATTAAGCCTGAAGACAGGTAATTTTCAATTTGTTTCAGACCTGTGGGCAGTATGGTATTATATATATCAACTTGGAACTGTTCGCCGTATTTTGGATGCTTTACTCTTTTGCCAAACACTTCAATATCTTCGCCGGCTACATCGGTGCCGAAAACTCCGGTTAATGTGATTAACTCATTTTCTGATTCCAGCAAGGCAACGGTATATCCGTTTTCATTGTTTCTAAAAATAGTTTCAACTATTGTTCCCTTCAGACTTTCCATCAAATGCTCCTTAATATAATTGGGGGACATTCCTCTATTGACTATCCCACAGAGACTATCTTGCAATAGAGGTGTGTCCCCCTACCGCTATAAATTATACCACAAAAATATAAACATTGTATAAAAAGTTACAATTCAAAGTCTCTTGGAAATAATAAAAATATGGAATGAACATTTGCAGAACACGACTATAATTCTTTTCCACTATTAATTGTGAATGGTAACTAAAAAATCATTTTATTTGAAAATTCGCATTTTTCTCTTTAAAAGAATTATAAACTGTGATAAACTAAATTTCAGTTAAAAGAAAAGGGGACACAACTCTTTCTAAAGGGTAAGTCTGTGGGGAAGAGGAATGTCCCCAACTTGCAATAAATAATAAAAAATAATATTTCAGGAATATATTAATTGTAAGAAAGGAAAGATATGTCTAAGGAAAATTTTATTAAAGGTGCTGCAATATTAAGCGTTGCAGGGTTGCTTGTAAAAATATTGGGGGCAGTTTATAGAATACCTCTTACAAACTTAATAGGAACAGAAGGAATAGGCTATTATCAGCCTGCCTATAACATATATAATCTTCTGCTGGTAGTATCTTTATCCGGATTTCCTACGGCAATAGCTAAGATGGTTTCGGAAAAAAGAGCTTTGAACAATTACGAAGGAGCCTACCAGGTATACAAAGTGTCAAGATGGAGCTTGCTTTTGGTAGGGCTGATTTCATCTTTGTTTGTATTGATATTTGCCCGTGACCTTGTTACTTTTCAAGGTTATCCCGGTTCCTATTATTCAATGTTAGCATTGGTTCCCGCTTTGTTTGCGGTACCTTTGTTATCTGCTTACAGAGGATTTTTTATGGGAACTCAAAATATGGTTCCTATTGCATTGTCCCAGATTTTAGAACAAATTTTCAGAGTTGCCGTGGGATTGTACTTGGCTTACGTTTTAATGGAAAAAGGTCTTGAAGAAGCTGCGGCCGGGGCAACTTTCGGAGCATCCGCAGGTGGAGTGGCAGCCCTAATATTGATTTATTCAATATTTTTATTAAGCGGTAAAAAAATAAAGAAAGAAATTGCACGTTCCGACAGCAATAAAACAGAGCCTGTAAAAGATATAATAAAGAAGCTTTTATATATAGCCGTGCCCATAACCATAGGAGCCTCCATAGCACCGTTGATGGGTATTATGGATCAGAATATTGTATCCAACAGACTTACAGCAATAGGATATGACAGCGTGCAAATTGCTGATTTATTCGGAGAGATAAGCGGGATAGCCCAAACTTTAATTAATTTTCCTCAGGTGTTTTCAACTGCTGTGGCAATGAGTTTAGTTCCTGCGATTACCGAAGCATTTACAAAAAAACAAATTAACAGATTAAACGAAACTGCAAATGCAGGGGTAAAAATGTCGTTAATCATTGGGCTTCCCTGCGGAATAGGGCTGTTTATGTTGGCAGAGCCCATAATTGCGTTACTTTATGAATCTATCGGTCCGGAAAAGCATGCAAGCTCAGGAGCGCTTTTGGAAATATTAGCGATAGGAGTAATTTTCCTGACGCTGGTTCAGGCTTTTACTTCCATACTTCAATCTATAAACAAACAGTTTAATCCTGTTAAAAACTTAGCCATTGGATTGGTCGTAAAAGTAATTTTATCATATATATTGATTGGAATACCAAGCATTAATATAAAGGGTGCGGCAATAAGCACAACAGTTGCATACTTATTTGTAGCTATTTTGAACTGGCGCGATATAAATAAAACTAAAATTAAAATTAATTTAATCAGTGTATCTTCAAGAACGCTTTTATCCTCAGCAGTTATGGCAGTTGTGGTGTGGGTATCCTTCATGTTTTTAAAAATGGCTTTCGGAAGCCGAAACTTAGCAACGTTGGGCTCCATAGCAATAGCGGCGGCAGTATACATAGTTTGTTTGTTTGTTACGGGGGCAATTACCGAAGAAGACCTTGAGCTTATACCTAAGGGAGAAAAATTAAAGAAATTTGTGAGGAAATAAAATGGACACAATTCAAATAATCGGATTAGGGGCAGGAAGTACAGAGGATTTGACTGTCAGGGCTTACAGTGCGCTTTCCGAGAAAATACCTGCATTTGCAAGGACCGATAGTCACCCTATAGTCAATGAATTAAGAAAAAATATGCATATTGAAAGCTTTGATGATTATTTTGAGGAATATGAAACTTTTGATGAAATTTACGAGAAAATGACTCTTAAGCTTATAGAACAGGCAAAACAATACGGAAAAATTAATTACTGCACCGCAGGAAGTCCTTATTACGGTGACATTGTAACAAAAAAGTTAATAAATGAATATAAAAGTCAAATTAATACAATAATAATTGATGGAATGAGTTTTCTTGATAAATGCTTAAAGCTTTCAGGATATGCCGAATATAATAATATTGTTGTATTGGATTGTTTAGAAGCAGATGAGTTTTCATTTGATGTAAATTCCTTTAATATTATCACTCAGGTTTATGATTTGGAAATTGCATCCGAGCTTAAAATAAAGCTTATGGAAATCTATCCTGAAGATGTAAATACATTCATTATTGATGTTTTGGAAGAAAATGTCAAAGAAATACCGCTTTTTATGCTTGATCAAGAAAAAAATTATGGATTTTCAACATATTT
>ENA-UOOM01003886-UOOM01003886.1-fermentation-metagenome-genome-assembly--contig:-NODE-3886-length-10325-cov-4.748685_pt1 | contig 10325 bp, 9 predicted proteins | sample MGYA00245781_ERZ724031 | MGnify/ENA primary metagenome ERZ724031 (study PRJEB28704, sample SAMN03018317) | fermentation metagenome | biome: anthropogenic terrestrial biome; feature: soil; material... | reverse complement strand
GTGGCCAAGCCTAAGAAGGAGTGCGGGTGCCAACGAACGGTCTTTACTAACTCACTGGTTGGTACAAAGACTGGGGGCAGACCAATAATACACGTCTGACTTCCTTCACTCTGGGTATGAATAAGCGGTGATAGCATATCCAGTAACATCAGTATATTGCTTTCAGAAAAGACGAGGGACTTACGCCGGTGATCTGCTTAAAAACCTGCCGGAAATATTTGGTGTCATTGTATCCTGTGGCCGAAGCGACCTGATCAACCGTCATGTTCGGATCGCTCAAGAGAATTCTTGCATGGGCAATACGAACATTCTTGATATAGTCAAGAAATCCAATACCTACATGCTTGGCAAAACACCCACTGAGATAATTGGGCGATACATAGACTGCTTGTGCTACGGTTTCAAGCGTGAGGGGCTCGGCGTAAAACTCATCGATAAAGGCTTTGGCGCGCAGAAAAGGAGAATTTCCCTTCGCCATAGATTCGATATGCTGCTGTTGCGCCCTCAGGGCAATAATGCCAAGCAACTTCTGCATTGATCTCAAAGGAGCCTCGTTGTCCCATATTCCAGTATCTGCGGCGCCCGAGAGACTGCAACTTCTGAGGTGGCGGGATATTTCGGCGTAGAGAATTATATAACTATTGAAAAGAGAAACGTCCGATAGATTCTGAGCCGCGAGTGCATTGTGAAAGGCGGATACTGCATTTCGCACATCATCCGCCGTGCCCTTCATTATTGCAGATACGAGATCATCCTCCTCAATCGCCGGATAGTGCAGCGGCGAAAGGCTACGACCCAATTCTGCAAGAAAATGACCAAAATCCGGCAGGCCGTGATTCAGCTCTCTTGACGCGTTCATATCTTGAAAATGGTTTTCTATTATTTCGATCACGTCATCTGGTCGAAAAGGCTTGAGCAGGTAGCCATCGATTTTCAAAGAAATGCCTTTCTGCACAAAAACGAAATCATCATATCCGCTGATAACAATAAAAACAGGCTGCCAGCATTTGTCATTTCGCACTTTCTCAATGACTTCCAGACCATTCATTCCACGCATTCGGATGTCAATCAAGACAATATCGGGTAGCTGATTTGTGATCGCCTCATAGGCAGAGACTCCATTATCCACGGCGTCAATGACTTTCATGCCGTGTCCGGCCCAGTCCACTAACTGAATCATATTGTCGCGGGCATCAAATTCATCGTCGGCTATGAGTACTCTAAGCATGTGTGTCGTCCCCTTTCTTGCTGGCTGGAAAAGCAATTGGAATAATAATAGTCACAATTGTTCCTGTTTCCTCGCTGCTTTCAAAATCAAAGCGGTAGGTATTTCCATATAGAAGGTTAAGCCTTTCATCTATGTTACGTAGTGCGTATCGATTGCCTGCCCGCTGGTGGTTATCGCCATCTATTGCTTTTTGCGTCAGAAGCTGCAGAACCTCCGGCACAATAACGGTTCCATCGTTTGTTACCCGAAGGCGAATATTATCTTCGCAGCGCTCAGCATACATGCGAATATGAACAGGTTCAATGTGATCCTCAGCGCCATGAACAATCGCGTTTTCCACCAGCGGCTGTAGCAGCAATTTGGGAACATAAACATTCTCCAGGCCAGAATCCATATGCATTTCATATTCAATGTGATCGCCAAAACGCTTCTTCTGCAACATTAGATAGTATTTACAGATCTCGTATTCTTTCTCGAGCGTTATCAAGCTGTTATCCCCGCGCAAAGACATGCGAAAGAGCTGTCCCATTGCATATGAGATGTCTGCCAATTCGCCATTGCCTCCGCGAAGTGCTTTCCAATAGATGATATTCAACATGTTATAGAGAAAATGCGGATTGATTTGGGCTTGTAGTGAATGCATCTGCGCTTCCCGTTCACGAACTTTTAGTGCCACCGTTTTCTTCACGAATTCTTGATTTGTTCTAACCATATCGTTAAAAGCACGTCCCAGTTTACCGATTTCGTCGTCGCCCCGATAATCAAAGCTAGAATCGGGATTGCCGCGGGCAAAACCATCTACAGAGCGGGTAAGCATGTGCAAAGGCATGGTGATCCTTCGAAAGGCATATGTTAGGAGAGGAACCAGCATGAGAGTGAGAACAAGCAAAACAAGTAAATAGAAACCCCAAGCAGACACGGCAATGGTCTGCACAGGGAATTGATATGGCGTTAGGTAGAAGGTAATTAAGGTACCTGTGCTGACGCGGGCATAGTATGCTAGAAAGCGACGTCCCATATAGGTAATTGTGCTTTCTCCGAACTGCTGGTCCCCAGCGATATTCAACAGTTGCTGACAAGTAGGCTGATCCAGAACATAACTACTGTGATTACTAGCAACCTCCCCGCTCTGGGCTGCCAGCTGGATCAGCTGGAAGTATGGACTTTGCCGAGTTGCGCCCATACTGATGAAGCGGCGACTGTCCACAGAGATACTGACTACGCCAAGAGGCCGCGTTGTATGGGTGTCGACAATGAGCTGCCACAAGCACAGCTTGGGAGAATTATCTGTGACAAAAAGCCGGTTGGAATTTTGCGGGATATACTCCCATACATAACGCTCATTCTCTTCAATCACGCTACCAAACACTGAACCTTGCTCCAATGATTGTGGCAGAGGCTGCCGGGAATCATCTATGCTCATGAAATCAATGGGTATGCCGTCCAAACCATAAATGATGAGAGAGACCGCATACTTCAGGTTTGCCAGTTCAGGCGCTAAACGCACGTAATTTTCGCCCGCAGCGTCTGCCTTGAGCATGTCCTGCACGAGAGATGAAACGCTAAGGTAGTCGGAAATTCCCTTAAGATAGGAACATCCACGGTCAATCACTTCGTTCCCATTTGCGCAGAGATCATAGCGGTCTTGACTGAACTCTGCGCGCGCTTTAGATTCCATATAGAAAAAGCCAAGAATGCCCATAAACACGTAAATTCCAACCATGCTGGTGTAAACCATAAGCACCAACTTGTTTGATAAATTCATTCGATTGAACCATTTGATCATCCCCACCAGCCTCCCTCAAATCTGTATGATCACTTCCATATTGATCATAGCAGGAATTGTGCTAAAGTGTACAGCTAAATTCGAAAGCAAGAAAAGATCATTCAACAATCGTAATAATGCAGACAAAATATGAATTATTTGGGTTTCAATATATCAATTCCACAGCTATACTAGCATCAGTTCAATGCGATGAATAGTTTGAGGAGAATTGTTTATGAGGAAGTATATAATTAGGAGACTGCTCTGGATGATTCCCGTACTGATCGGCGTAGTTACAGTCGCCTTTCTACTCAACCAGATGATGCCAGGCGATCCGGCCAGACAGCTTGTGGGCGATAACGCTACTGATGAAGTATACCAGGCGAAACGAGAAGAGTTGGGGCTGAACAAGCCACTCATTGTGCAGTATGGCGATTATCTTATCGGCCTTGTCACAAAAGGGGATCTGGGCACATCCTATGTAACCAAACAGCCTGTTTTGAAGGAAATTCTGGTTCGTATGCCTACAACGATGATTCTAGCGGGTCTGAGCATGTGTTTGTCCGTTGTACTTGGGGTTACGCTGGGAGTGCTTGCGGCGACGTGGCAGAATTCGATTGTTGATTACTCGTCGACGCTTTTGTCACTTCTGGGCGTGTCAATGCCAAATTTCTGGCAGGGGCTATTGAACATTATTATCTTTGCCATTTATCTAGGCTGGTTCCCTGTTTCAGGTTTCTATGGCCCGCAATACTGGGTGCTTCCCGTCTTGACTATCGGCACAAGTTCTTTGGCCACCATTACCCGCACCACCCGTTCTAGCATGCTGGAGGTAATAAGAAAGGACTATATTCGGACGGCGCGCGCAAAGGGACAGACGGAAATGAATGTGATCATCCGTCACGCTCTTAAGAACGCGCTGATTCCTATCATCACTGTCGCGGGTCTGCAGTTCGGCGGTTTGCTTGGCGGCGCGGTACTAACTGAAAGTGTGTTTGCAATTCCCGGCGTTGGCAAGTTCATGTTGGATGCCATCAGCCAGCGCAATTACCCAGTAATAATGGGCGGCGTGCTGTTGTTGGCGGCTATTTATAGTGTGGTGAATTTGATTGTTGACGTGATTTACTCTTTTGCGGATCCGCGAATTAAATCGCAATATCAAACACGCAGAAGTGCCATTAAGGGAGGGACGGTCTAATGGCAAAGATTAATACTATCTATACGCAAAAACAGGATATGCTTCGCCTGAAAGGCAAGAACAAGAAATCCGGCCCGTGGCGCGATGGATGGAAACGTCTATCCCGAAACAAGAGCGCCATGATTTCAATGAGCGTTATCATTCTGTTCTTCATCTTAGCCCTGTTTCCCCAGTTCATCGCACCAGAACACTATGACAATCAGAATTATTCACGCGCGTTTACTGCGCCTTGTAAAGAGTATCCCCTTGGCACAGATCAATTTGGCCGCGATATGTTGTCTCGCCTTATCTGGGGTACGCGTATGTCCATCACAGTGGGCGTGATTTCGGTTTTCGCCGCTCTGATTTTGGGCGGAGTCATCGGTTCCATTGCCGGCTTTTATGGCGGCCGTCTAGATAACATTCTTATGCGTATCATGGATATTATTCTAGCCATACCGAGCATGCTGCTAGCCATTGCCATAGCGGCAGCTTTGGGCGGCAGCCTCCTGAACCTAATGCTTGCCATCAGCATCAGTAGCATTCCAACCTATGCCCGTGTTGTGCGTGGTTCAGTGATGACGGTAAAGGGCGTGGATTTTGTGGAGGCCACCCGTGCAGTCGGTGCGTCAAACCGTCGGCTGATTTTCAATCACATGCTGCCTAACGCGCTGGCGCCGATCATTGTTCAAGCCACTTTGGGGATCGCATCCGCAATTATCTGCGCATGCGGTCTAAGTTATTTGGGCATGGGCATTCAACCCCCTACGCCTGAGTGGGGTTCTATCCTGTCCTCTGCACGCCAGTATATCCGCAATTATCCCTATTTGGTGATTTATCCCGGACTGTTCATCATGATATCGGTAGGTGCTTTCAACCTATTTGGCGATGGTCTTCGCGATGCGTTGGATCCCCGCATGAAACGCTAAGGAGAAGTTTAATATGACAGATTTTCAAAGCAAAAGAGTGCTTCTCAATATCGAAAACCTTGTTGTTCAATATGAAACGGACCACGGTGTCGTGGAGGCAGTCAATGACATCTCGTTGCAGCTCTACTATGGTGAAACGCTGGGGCTGGTAGGGGAAACAGGCGCGGGTAAGACCACAACCGCACTTTCGATTTTGCAGCTGGTGTCCGAAGCCAGCGGACGCATGGTGTCAGGACGGATTGAACTGGATGGCCAAGATCTCATGAAGATGCCAAAGAATAAGCTGCGTAAGGTCCGCGGCAACAAAGTAGCAATGATCTTTCAGGATCCCATGACATCACTGAATCCGGTTATCCCTATTGGTGACCAGATATCTGAGGTTGTCCGGCTTCATCAGAAGTGCAACGCAATGGAAGCCACAAAAATCACTTGCAGTATTCTCAATAGGGTTGGCATTTCACCGGAACGCTATGGGGAATACCCGCACCAATTTTCCGGTGGCATGAAGCAACGAGTTGTCATCGCTATGGCTTTGGTCTGCAATCCTGAGCTCTTGATTGCAGACGAACCTACGACCGCACTGGATGTGACTATTCAGGCGCAAATTCTAGATATGATGCGGCAACTGAAGAAGGATTTCAACACCTCCATGCTGCTGATTACGCACGACCTGGGTGTGGTGGCTGAAACCTGTGATCGCGTAGCAATAATGTATGCTGGGGAGATTGTTGAATGCGGCTCGCTTCGTGACATTTTTCAGAATGCTCAACATCCATACACCATCGGTCTATTTCACTCAATTCCAAGCTTGACCAAGGAAGTGGTTCGCCTCGATCCAATACCCGGCCTGATGCCCGACCCCATGAATCTGGGAAACTATTGCAGTTTTGCGGATCGATGCCCCTTTGTCATGGAGAAGTGCAAGAAATCCGATCCTGCAAGCGTGGAATTTAGTGAAGGTCATAGTGTTAAATGTTTCCAAATGAAAAATGCCGCGGAGGTGAAACGATGAGCTCGATTCTTGAAGCGCAACATCTAAAAAAATACTTCAAGGTTCCATCTGGTCTTCTGCATGCGGTTGATGACGTCAGCTTTTCGATTAAGAAGGGTGAAACGCTTGGCGTGGTTGGTGAATCCGGCTGCGGAAAATCTACGCTTGGCCGCCTGCTATTGCGTCTGATTGAGTGTGACGCAGGCAAAGTGCTGTTTGATGGGCAGGATGTTACTGCGCAGAATGCACAGGGAATGCATGCGCTACGTATGCGCATGCAGATGATTTTCCAGGATCCGTTTTCTTCTCTCGATCCACGCATGAGTGTACGGGATACAATATCGGAACCACTTAAGATATACAAAATTACGAAGTCCTCTGATGAAACGAACGAACGAGTGGAAGAAATGATGGACACCGTTGGGCTATCCAAGCGTTTTGCCAGCAGCTATCCCCACGAATTGGACGGAGGACGCCAACAGCGTATCGGCATTGCACGTGCGCTAATCTTAAACCCTGATTTTTTGGTTTGCGATGAACCGGTTTCCGCGCTAGACGTTTCCATACAGGCACAAATCTTGAATCTAATGCAAGATCTGAAACAGGAAAAAGGTCTAACCTATATGTTTATCACGCATGACCTTTCTGTGGTGAAACATATATCTGAATCTATCTGTGTCATGTATTTGGGCAAGACCGTTGAAACCTGCCCTACGAAGGAGTTGTTCAAAAATCCGACGCATCCTTACACCCAGGCGTTGTTGAGCGCAATCCCAATTCCGGAGATTGATATCAATCGGAAACGCATTCTCTTGCACGGAGAACTCTCTTCACCGATCAACCCTCAACCTGGCTGCCGCTTTGCGCCGCGTTGCCAGTACTCTTTGGATCTCTGTCACAAGGTAACTCCAGAATTGAGCGAAGTAGCACCGAATCATTTTGTCGCGTGTCATCTATGTGAGAAAAGATGATGCACGCAAATGTAATTATCGAGGAGGAATTCAAAATGGTTGAAATGTCTTCAAAAGTGGAGCAACTGCTGCCGGTAAAAAGTGCCAAAACGTGTGATGAAAAAATCACAGCCATTGATGCAGAGATCGCTAATATGCCAGATCGGTCTCCGGATCTCTGGCTAAAAAAATCCCAGGCGCTTGTTGGGCAGCGAATGATCCGAGAGGCCATTGAAGCGCTTTCTCGCGGCATCTCAGTTGATCCGTTTTGTGGAATTCTATATCGTTGGCGTGCTCATCGCTATCTGAATGTGGGCGAAATTGCCGAAGCATGTGCTGATTTCACCATAGCGCAGCGCCTTATTCCGGAGAACTGGTCCGTGCATTACCATTTGGCACTCACCCACATCCTACTTGGCGAGTATGATTTGGCGTACCAGGCATACAAGCATTGTTGGGAACTTCCGACCACTTCCGCCCGTCAGGCGGCGCTAAGCAATTGGACATGGATTTGCTGTAAGTTTCTCGGACGCGAGGAGGAGGCAGAGAAGGCGCTGAGCTTTGTTACCCCTGAGTTGGATGCGGATGGAAATGTTGGATACAAGAACCTATGTCTCCTATACAAAGGTATCCTTACGCCCGAGCAGGTTCTTGTTCAGAAGGAACCCCATGACCAGGATGAAGCAACTTCTGCAATGACGCAAGGTTTTGGTTTGGCGATGTATTACAGGATCATGAAGAATGAGGAACTGTATCAAAAGACCCTTGATTATGTTCTCGCATGTGGTGAGGAATATGGCTGGACCTGCTTTGGCTATGCTGGCGCAAGATTTGCCAAGGGATGATCAAGGTGTTTCTAAAGTTTTCTGATTTGAATTTCATCTCAAATTTGGAACATTTATCCATGCGTGGCATGGTGAATGAATAGAAAAGGAGTGAAAGGTATGAAAAACTTGAGGAGACTATTGGTAATGCTGCTCGCTGTGACCCTGTTTGCAATGACAGGCTCCTTGACCGCCCTTGCCGCCGGTGCCACCGCTGTGGAGGACACGCTAATTGTAGGTATCAATGCGGAACCGAATCATCTCGCGGGCCTTTTGCAGGGCGTTGACCCTAACGGAAAAGTAATCAAGAACATTTACAACAAACTTGTGAAACTCGATCAGCAGGTCAATGAAATCGTCCCTGATTTGGCTGAAAGCTGGCAAATGACCGATGATACAACGTGGAAATTCCAAATCCGACAGGGCGTCAAGTTCCACAATGGCACCACGATGACGGCCGCAGATTGCCTGTTCTCTATCCAAAACAACACCTACGCTTGGATGTGGGGCGCAGTTGACCGTGAGAACTCGTATTGTGAAGACGATTATACCCTAATCATCAAAACCTACGAATTCTATCCTGCGCTAATAGCCATGCTTTCCTCTGAATGCCCCATTGTATGCAAGTCAGCATATGAACAAATGGGCGAAGACAGCTTCAGACGCAATCCTATTGGTACTGGTCCCTACAAGTTCGTTGAATGGATTGCTGGAGACAGCATCAAGCTGACCCGTTTTGACGACTACTATGAAGATCCTGCATATTACACCGATCTCGTGTTCCGCTTTATTGCAGACGACACGACCCGCTCCCTTTCACTGGAAAATGGTGAAATTGATATCGCCCAAGATTTACTCGGTTCTCAAATTGACTATCTCAAAATGACCGGAACGATCGATATTGTTTCCTTTGAGTCACTCAGCGTGGACTACATCGGCTTCAATTGCCAGAAGGCACCCTTCAACGATGCACGCGTGCGTCAGGCTTTGCGCTACGCGATCGATCTTGACAGTATGGTCAAAATTGCATATGGCAACACGGCTTCTCCCGCGGATGGCCTCTGTTCTCCCAGCTTTGTTGACTATATTCCTGCAGAAGGCGAATATGTGTACACTCAAGATCTTGAAAAGGCAAAGTCTCTGCTTGCGGAAGCCGGATATCCAAATGGCTTCAAGTGCAATCTGATGGTAACAAGCAAACAGTCTCGCGTCGATATGGTCGAAATGCTGCAGAACGCGTGGTCTCAGATAGGTGTTGAAATCGATGCGTATGTCACCGAAATTGGCAATTACTACGATATAATGAAGACGGGTGAATTCGATGTTTTCTATGGTGGCTGGGTCTTGTTGGCCAATGAAGGTGACTTGATGCATGATACGTTCTATTCCACCAAGTCTCTTTGGTACAACACCAACTACACCGCCTACGTAAATCCCGATTTCGATGCACTTGTGGATGCAGCTCGTGCTTCTGCAGACGTGAAAGTCCGCTCTAGTTACTACGGTCAAGTTCAAAATCTGATCCGGAAGGAACTACCTTTCATCGCCTGCGCATGGGTAAACAAGGTCAACGGTGTTAAGAACACGCTGACCGGTTATATGTTCGATCCCTCCAACTATCCGCTCCTAGCATATACGAAGCCTGTGACAAAGTAATAACTCCGACAAACAGAAGGCATACCTAGTACAAAACGGATCACGCGGATGGCAGTTATGCAGCCTTGCCGCTGGTAGCGAGAGCTCTATGAGTATAAGGAGAAAAGATATGTCCATTGTTCAGAGACCCGATGGCGGACGACTCAGCATTCACAACAATGTTGCGTATTTTGCCGGCCATGTATCCAAAGAACCCTACCCCACTATTGAAGAGCAGACGCAGGCGCTTTGCGATCGTTATGATGAGTTGTTTACTCAGCTCAGCTTAAAAAAGGAAAACATCATAATGTTCAATGCCTATTTCCGCGATATTGCCATGGCAAAGCCCTTCCTGAGCGTGCTTGAACAGTGGCTGGGAAAGGAGAACATGCCTCCCGGAGTGACAGTGCAAGCGGAGTGTATTACTGACACCAAACTAGTTGAACTAGCTATGATCGTTGCAGTAGCATAGCAATCTTCACAAGACAGAAATCGATTTCCAGTGTAATTGCCACGATTCGAAAACTGGAGCCATCGCTCCGATGGAACGTCGAAATGGCTTCGCCGTTTTGATTCTCCCCGGAGCGTTGGCTCTTTTCAATTGCATAGGAGGATCAGCTAATGCAAATCATTCATGGAATGTTAATTACCTGTGAAGGCGAACGGTTTGAAGATGGATTTGTCGCTTTCTCAGAAGGCAAAATAACCGCCTTTGGAGATATGGTCAATGCGCCATATGATGTTGAAACACTCGATGTCAAGGGCGCATGGATTGTTCCCGGTCTGGTAGAACCGCACTGCCATACGGGCGTGGGACCGGAAGGGC
>ENA-UOOM01003884-UOOM01003884.1-fermentation-metagenome-genome-assembly--contig:-NODE-3884-length-10330-cov-3.840000_pt1 | contig 10330 bp, 10 predicted proteins | sample MGYA00245781_ERZ724031 | MGnify/ENA primary metagenome ERZ724031 (study PRJEB28704, sample SAMN03018317) | fermentation metagenome | biome: anthropogenic terrestrial biome; feature: soil; material... | reverse complement strand
ACCCCATTAATAAGGATGGCAGCAGGGGAGAGAGAAGCCGCAAAACGGAAAAATTTTACAATTTTCTCAAGAAACGCGTGGGTATTGAAACGGCGTTTTTTGATGAGCGACTTACCACGGCGGCAGCCGAGCGTGTGCTGATAGCAGGCGATGTTTCGCGCAAAAAGCGAAAAGATGTCATAGACAAATTGGCGGCACAGCAAATATTGTATACGTACATGGACTATACAAAAAGGAGAAAGTAAATGGAAGAAAATAATATTATTGTATTATTGAACGAAGAAGGCGGAGAAGAAGAATTTGAAGTCATTGAGCTCATCACCATTGACGAGACAGAATACGTTATTGCGCAACCGGTGGATGACAGCGAATATGACATCATTTTCCGCATTGACGAAGAAGACGGCGAAGAAGTGCTTAGCGTAGTGGATGATGACGACGAAATTGAAATGGTATCACAGTTTTACTACGAAGACTTTGACGGGGAAGGAAATGAATCTTAATGGCAAGGGTTAGTACAAGAAATGCGCCGATGCTCAAGGTGATCCCCTTGGGGGGCTTGGGAGAAATCGGCAAAAATATGACAGTATTGGAATATGAAAACGAAATTTTAATTGTGGATTGCGGCATGTCGTTTCCGGACGATGACATGTTTGGTATTGATGCCGTAATACCCGATTTTAACTATGTGTTGGACAAAAATAAAACGGTGCGCGCTGTGGTCATCACCCACGGACACGAAGACCACATTGGGGCGCTGTCGTTTTTGCTGGACAAAATTGATGTGCCGGTCTATGGCACAAAGCTGTCGCTGGGGCTGATTCAGCGAAAATTAGACGAAAAAATGATGGATAAGGCGCGGTTTATGCGTCAAGTGACCATCGGTGAAGTTATAAAGCTGGGGCGCTTTGAGGTGGAATTTATTCGCAACAACCACTCCATTGCCGACAGCTGTTCACTGTTTATTAAATGTGCGGGGCTCAAAATCGTGCATACGGGGGATTTTAAAATCGACTATACGCCGGTGGACGGCGAAGTCATTGACTTGCAGCGGCTGGCAGAGATAGGCGGCGGTATCGACTTGCTGCTTTCGGACAGCACCAACGCCGAATGTCCGGGCAACACCCCCAGCGAAAAAAAGGTGGGCAACACGCTTTTGGAGCTGTTTCGCGGGTGCAAAAGCCGTATTATTGTGACGTCGTTTGCTTCGAACATTCATCGTTCGCAACAGATTTTTAATGCGGCGGCGGCAAACAATCGCAAAGTGGCTCTGTCGGGGCGCAGCATGCTTAACATCGTCAAAGTGGCGCAAGAACTGGGGTATTTGAAAATTCCCGAAGACGTGCTGATTGACATCAAGGATGTAAAAAATTACAAAGATAACAAAATTGTCATTCTCACCACGGGCTCCCAGGGTGAGCCCATGTCGGCGCTGACACGCATGGCGGCGGGCGAGCACAGACAGATACAAATCAAAAACGGTGATGTGGTCATCATGAGTGCAAACCCCATACCCGGCAATGAAAAAATGATCATTGACGTGGTCAACAAGCTCTTTGGCTTGGGGGCGCAGGTGCTCTATTCCAAAAATACCGAAAACGTCCATGCTTCGGGCCATGCCAGTCAAGAAGAGCTGAAGCTCATTTTTTCACTGCTCAAACCCAAGTATTTTGTGCCTGTGCACGGAGAAGTGAAAATGCTCATCAAGCATGCCGAAATTGCCAAAGAAATGGGCGTGCGTGCCTCCAACGTGTTTTTGATGCAAAACGGCGACGTGCTTGAAATCAACAAGCGTGAGGCAAAATGCGAAAACTCCATCGGTGCGGGGATTACCCTCGTGGACGGACTGGGTGTGGGCGATGTCGGCAACATCGTGCTCAAAGAGCGAAAGGCGCTGAGCCAATTCGGTATTTTGATGATTGCTGTTGCCATGGACAAAAACAAACTCATCAGCGGGCCGGACATTATCAGCCGCGGATTTGTGTATATGCGCGAATCTTCGGATTTAATTAATAAAACGGCGCAGATTGCCAAGGGCGTGATTTTGCAATGTGAAAAAGACGGCATCAGAGACTGGGTGGAAATTAAAACGAAGTTGAAAAGTCAGGTAGGCGACTATTTGTATGAACAAACAGGGCGCAATCCGATTATATTACCGATTATTATGAGCGCTGTATCTGCAGGCGGACAAGCTGCTGCAGGGCAGGCCATGAGCAGAGGAGAGGTCAGAAATGTACGTGTACGATAAAGCAAACGAACTGGCGCGGGCCATCAAAGACAGCAGCGAATATAAGGCAATGCAAGAAGCCAAAGAAGCTGTTGCACAAAAGGACGAATATATGGATATGGTCAAAGAATTTATGAAGGCGCAAATCAATATTCAGACCATGACCATGATGGGCAGAGAAGTGGATGAAGGCACAAAAGAAGCCTTTAATGCGCTGTATACCACGGTGATGAACGTGGAAGCTTGCCGAAAGTATCTTGAAGCGCAAAATGTTTTCGGACGCATGATTCAAGATATTTACCAGATTATCGGGGATGCGGGCGACATTATGAATGAACTTTTTCAGGATATGATGGGTGGACAAAACTAAAAAAAAGCCGGGAGACCGGTTTTTTTTATTGAGATTTATTTCCTTTGCCATGCTGGCCAAAGGATCGATACACCCTTGGTAAAGTTGGACGCAAAGTGAATCCTGCTGCGTGGGCAGCAACTGCCTATGCAGGTGTGCTTTATGGCATGTGTGCTATTCCCATTGTTTTGTGAAGATAGCTTATGCAGGGGAGATGATGGGAGAAAGGCGGTTATTCCATTAAGCATTATCCAAAAGAGCAAACCGATTTTTCAACACAGATACGCATGAAAACACACAAGTCAAAATAAGAAAAACGGCATGACAAAGGCGCTTGCAATGCAAGCGCCTTTGTTTTTAGTTGATTTAAAGAAAACTATCGGTCGCTTTCCTTTTGCAAAATCATTTCAATGATGCCAACATAGTCCAAAATGCGATCGTGGGCACTTTCGCTGAGGCTCCTTTTGAGGTTGCCCGCTTTTTTATTGATATCTTCAATGGCAATGAGAATATCTTTGTTGTGGCGTATGAGGGCGGCTGCAGACTGTGGTTGCGGCTGCGGTGCCTTTTGTGCCAAGACCAATTCGTCCTTGGTGGGTAGAGGCTCAATATCCCAGCTGCCTATCACTTCTTTATCCAAAGACAAATCCATAATATCGCCATAGGTGGCAATGAGTGTTCGGATATTGAATTTTTTCTTGATTTCGCCGGCCAAATTGACCAGAGCATCTTCTTCGCCGTGCACGAGGACAATTTTTTTGGGTTTGCTCTGCATCGTGGCAATGACGTTGAGCAGTCCGTTTAAGTCAGCGTGCCCCGAATAGGCGTCAATGTCGTGTATCGTGGCATTGACGGCAACGTCTTCGCCAAAGAGTTTGACGGTTTTGGCACCTTCCAGCAGCATACGGCCAAGGCTGCCCTGGGCTTGGTAGCCCACAAAGACCACGGAAGAATTTTTGCGCCACAGATTGTTTTTTAAGTGATGGCGAATGCGTCCCGCATCACACATGCCGCTGGCGGAGATGATGATTTTGGGCTCGTTGTCAAAGTTAATGGCAATGGATTCTTCGGTGGTGGAGCTGTATTTGAGTCCCACAAACATCAGCGGGTCGTCGCCGTCGCGCAGCAGCGCTTTGGTGTCGGCATCGGAGAGATGGTAGTGGTTTTTAAAAATTTCGGTTGCACTGATTGCAAGCGGGCTGTCGACATACACGGGCACATCGGCAAACTCGGCAAGCATTTGGTTTTCTTTGTAATAGTTGATTTCATAGAGCATTTCCTGGGTGCGTCCCACGGCAAAGGAGGGAATAACCACATTGCCGCCGCGGCGCAGTGTCTGCAAAATAATATCCAATAACTGCGTGCGATAGGTTTGAAGGTCGTCATGGTAGCGGTTGCCGTAGGTGGACTCCAATATCAGATAATCTGCCGACTGCAGCAGGGAAGGGTCGGGTAAAATAGGCTGGTTGTAGTTGCCCACGTCTCCGGAAAAAACGTATTTGGTTTCCGTGCCGTTTTCCGTGACAAATATTTCGGCAAAGCCGCTGCCCAGCATGTGGCCGGAACCTATAAAATTGACGCTGATGTCGGGGGTGATTTCGATTTTTTTGCCGAAAATCACGGGAGAAAACAGCTTGAGCACCTCTTCGGCATCTTCCGTGGTATACAAAGCTTCCACGGCGGGCTCGCCCTTGCGCATTTTTTTGCGCGTTGCCCACTGCGCCTCCATTTCCTGAATGTGCGCGCTGTCCTTGAGCATAATATTGCACAAGTCGCTGGTGGCCTTGGTGGCGATGATTTTACCCGCAAAGCCTTCTTTCATGAGCTTAGGCAGACGGCCCGAGTGATCGATGTGGGCATGGGTGAGCACCACGGCATCAATCTTGGGCACATCAAAGGCAAAGGGCTGATAGTTTACCTCGTCCATGGCTTTGCCACCCTGAAACATGCCGCAATCCACTAAAATGGCGGAATGCTCGGTTTCAAGCAAAAACAAAGAGCCGGTGACGGTTTTGGCAGCGCCGAAAAAAGAAAGTTTCATGTAGTTCCTCCTCTAGGGTCGAGTATTGGAATGAGTCGTTTTTTTATTGGATAATGCGCGCTGTTTTGCGCTGAGCTTTACTTTTATAAAATTGTAGGCTGTAATGACAAATACAACGAAGATTCCCGCCATGACCGATATAAAGGACGGCCTTTCGCCAATGACAATCAGTGCCCAAACAGGGTTGAGAATAGGCTCGATGGCCGTGATGACAGATGCGCTGACGGCAGTGGTTTTTTGGATGCCTCGTGAAAAAAGAATGTAGGCAAGGCCCAGTTGCACCACGCCCAAAAACAACACGGCAAGTGCAGAGGATAATGTAACAGAAAAACTGCTGTCAAAAATCACAAAGGGAATCAGCAGCAAATTAAACAAATAGCCCGTGTAGTAGATGTCGGCGGGTTTGGCGTCTTTGCCTGAGCTGATGAAAAGCACCGTGGCAAAAGACACCCCGGAAAGCAGTCCCATGATGTTGCCCAACATGCTGCCGGCGTTCATGGAGTCGATAAAAAAGACGACAATGCCCAAAATGGTCAGTGTCACGGCAATTAAATCAATGCGTTCAGGGCGAATGTGACGTACAAACACGCCAAGCAAAATCACATAGACGGGTGCGGTATATTGCAGCACGATGGCATTGGCCGAAGTGGTGTATTTGTTTGCAATAATAAAAAAGAATGTTGTAAAAAACAAGGCAACGCCACCCAATAGAGTGGTTTTGGTTAAGTGTACCTTGATACTTTTGCGATAAAAAATGAATACGACGGCAGCAATCAGACCGCGTATGCAGGCGAGACTGATAGGACTCCAGGGAATGAGTTTAATGAAGGCACCGCCAAAAGACCACAAAATAGCGGCGGAAAACACATAGAGATTGCCTTTGGATTGTTGATTTTGCATGCTATATCATCCTTGGGAAGATGTCGTAATAATTTGCGTGGTTTTCACAACAAGTTTATCATACCATAAAAAGGAAAAAAATCCTATGAAGAAAATCTGACTATTTTTTCAGAGAAAGAATTGTTTTCTTTTAACAAAACAGGACGAATAGAAAGGCGGGTAAAATCACAATCATTGAAAGAACGAGAGGTGTTTATCAAAAAGATTAAGAGGATAGAAAAATGAGACAGAAGAGAACAAGTCGCGGAAATGAAAAGATGTTCTTCTTTGGCAGCAAAGAAAAATTAATGAAGATAGTTTTAGTTTGCGCATAGAAGTTCGTCCAGAATAAAAAGCTTTTCGCGGTGCGAAAAGCGGGCAGGGGAACCTGCGCGGCAAAGGATTAGATATACTTACCGGCTTCGCGCAGGCTGAGGGAAGAAAGGGAGGATTGATGTCGGGCTAAGAAGGCACGCACCCAATCGGGGTTGGTTTTGCTGTATTCGCGCAGGCTCCAGCCGATGGCCTTATTGATGAAAAATTCGCCGCTGCCCAGGTTGTTGATGATGACTTCTTCCAACAGCTGTGTGTCGGTGTTTTCTTTGTATTTTTGCTGAAAATTGATGGAGACGCGGCGAAGCCAGAGATTGCCATTCTTTGACCAAGTCAGTACGGTGTGTTTGAGATGCGGGTATTTTGACGCCAAGGTGCCCACCACTTCGTCCAGGCCGTCCACGGTATCCCACCAGGATTTGCGCGTAATGTATTCGGCGATGCGGGTCAGGTCGTCCTCGCTTAGCCGCTGTTGGTGCAGCAACAAGTAGTCCACGGCAATGTACTGGGCTTCGCGGTAGTCTTTGTTCCAGCAGTTTTCGACAAAATCCCAGTCCACCGCCTGCTGCTTGGAAGCCTTGAGGTAGGGTTTTGTAAGCGCGGCGCGGACGGGCTTTTTGATACCGAGAAAAGGAAATCGGTTTTTCATATAGGCGGCCATGGGAATGGCGTTGTCGTTGTTGCGCAGATTTTCCAGCTCTTGAAACAAATGTTCATACCACATAATCGTTCTCCCGTATATTAAACATTGATTTTAAATTTGTGCTGTTGCAGATAGCTGCATCTACATTTCACGTTGGTAAAGCAGGTTTGATAGAGCGAAAGGGAGAAAAAAATCAGTCAGTATAATCTTGGGCAATGTCAATGAACCAAATATAGATTCCGCAGAGGTTGTTGTTTTCATCGTATCCGAAGTAGCAGGGATAGGCACCGTCTCCCCAGCCTGAAGAAAACATCACAACATTGCAATCTGTTTCAGGAACGGTCCAGTTGGCCCAATCTCCCAGTTCGCTTTGGTATTTCGGGTTCTTTTGATAGCTTTCTTCCAAAATATCGCAAAATAAGTCATTGTAGGGGTCGATGTTATTGTCTGCTTCATAGAGCTTTTGCCAATATTTGATATAGGCTTCTTGCGTTTGTATGTCCGCAATGCAGCCCATGCCTGCGTCAACACCAAAACCGAAAAAACCTCCGTCTTCTATGTCTTCGTCAAAATATTCCTCTCCCGTCATTGCCAGCTCATAGCGAACGGGTTTTTGGTCCCGAATCGTCACTTTTACACAAGCGTATCGATCGCCGCATTCTTCATCGAGCGCGACACAGATTCGGACGGGGTAGACTCCGACAGGCGCTGTTTGCAGATAAGGCGGGCAATCTTCTAACTGAACCAGCGGGTCGCAGGCAATGATGGTGCCGGTGGGAAAGTGCACGTTGCCGACATGTAATGTGTCAATATTTGTTCCCGCAATTTCTTTTTCCGAAAAATAGGCATCTAAATCAGCGCTGCACTCCAAACTCTTTTTTATGCGGTCGTATTGTTCAAACCATTCTTTTGTGGGCATAGCAATCAATCCTCTCTCATTTGTATTTGTTTCTATTTTACTATATCTTTGGATCTGTGAAAATCTTTGTTTTATCCGTGTTGTACTGTTTTTTGTACATAAAAGGCAAAACAGGCACAAAAAAAGAGCTTGCAGGCTCTTTGGCGGTGACGGAATGCCGTCGGTGTATATGTAAAGTGAATTATATTCGATGGTGGGCCTTCAGGGACTCGAACCCCGGACCGACCGGTTATGAGCCGGCTGCTCTAACCAACTGAGCTAAAGGCCCCGCTAAACTCGCGTAAGCGGAAAAACTGGTCGAGGTGAAGGGATTCGAACCCCCGGCCCCATGGTCCCAAACCATGTGCGCTAGCCAGACTGCGCTACACCTCGATGATGCCATAATACTATATAATAACGCATGGTAAATGTCAAACGGTTTTTTAGCCTGCTGCGGGGCGATATCAGATGACGAAAAATGCTCTACCGCAGCGAAAAATAAATAGGTAAAACAAACCGTAAAGCTAATGTTAGCTGCGCAGAGAAGATAAGAGAAGAAAAGAATAGATAAGAGAGCACGTATCTGTCGGCGAAGACGTGCGCGCTTGTGTTATCAGTTTGGATTTTGGGGTTTGGGAACCTAAAGGACGATGGAGGTTCGTTAGATTGATTTGAAAAAAGTGACGAAAACAGGAACGTGTCAAAGAGGCAGCAGAGACAGGGATGATAAAGGCAAACGAGTTGTTCCTCGCAGAAGGTCGTGCGGGCGAGAAATTAAAAAGAGCAATCAAAGAAGAAAAAAATGCCGTTTCGTGTATTTTAGAAGAGAGAAAAATAAAAAGCCGCGGGAAAATATTTCCGCGGCTTGTGTTTTGGTTAAAGAAATTACAGCAGTTCCCAGACAAAAGAGACGCTGTCTTCGGCGGTGATGTCTTCGGGCTCGAGGTCTTCAAAGGTGTTTATGTATGAACTGCCTGACACCGCGGTTCGCAAATCTTGCATGTCATCAAGCCGTGTGGAGGAGGTGAATTCAATTTCAAACCAATTATAGTCAATGCGGAGAAGTTTGCCGAGTTTGGCTCCGGCGGCTTGAGCAAGAAGATTTGCACGCGAGAGAGCATTTTTCGTAGCCTCGGCGAGCAGGCGGTCGGTAAAAGCGCCTTTGTCCTTGAGCGTGAAACGGATATTGATTTGCGGATCCGCAGAGGAACGCGAAACCGCGCTTAAGGTTTGAGAAAGCTTTTCCATATCCATATCAAAGCGCAAAATCATATTTTGCGAGGCGACATAGCCCGCAAATTTGCGCTGCTGGTCTTTGTTTTTGTCGCGATGGTATTCGTATCGTGTGTCAATGTTGAAAGAGGCGGTTTTGCAGTCTTTTTTGTCAAACCCTGCTTCTTCAAGGGCAGAGAGGAGGCTTTCGACTTTTTTTGCGATTAACTGCATGGTATCGTCATATTCTTTTTTTTCGGCGCTAAGCTTCAGGCTCAGTTCGATGGTGTCGGGTCTTTGTGTGATGACGGCTTTGCTTTTGAGAGAGAGTGTTCTCGGTGTTTCCATGATATTTGTTCCTTTCTTCAATAAAAAATAATTGGTATGCGGCGGGTTTCATGATTGCATGCGTTCAAATGGAACGATGTTTCAGGTGTTGTCGTTGGTAAGCGATTTGCAAATCAGCAGGGGCTCAAAGGTGATGCTGTAGCCTTTGTAGCTGAGGTGAAGGCCGTTGACGGTTTTAAAGTAAGTCAGCGCATCGGCGATAAACTCCTCGGTGAGGTTGAGGTATTCGGCTAGCTCGGCGCGCGAGGACACGCCGGCTTCGTAGGCGACAATGATATCGTCAATGCGCAGCAGCAAGTCGTATGCCCAGCGGCGGGCGCGGACTTCCTGCTTTTTTGAGACGATATCCTGTTGGTTTAGCATTACGCCGTAGGACGTGTGATGATGCCCCAGCTCTTCGGCGAGCACGCAGGTTTTTTCGCTTTGGCTCATGTCTTTTTTCAGGCGAATGTGCCCGTCGCAATAGAGCCCTTTGAGGTTGCCCACAAGGGGTTTTTCGCTGATATCCACTTCGTCCTGCGCCTCGCTGTGCAGGCGCTCGAATTCGCTGAGCATGGCATGAATCCTTTCTTTTTTTCTATAAACAGTATACCATTTGTTGAGGTGGAAGAGATGGTTTTCTCGTTGTACATGGGGTGAAAAAAGTGCATTGCATAAAATGGATTTTAATTCAAAGAAGCAAGAAGTGCAACCGAAAAGCGTTTATGGAAGGCATTGTATAGATATCACAAATGAAACGAAAATGGCGGAAGAAAACGCTTGGGTGCAGGGATATGTTATAATGATGAAAGAAAAGGGGGATGGTTATGGAGTATCAAAATGTGCATCGGGCGGTGTTTGTCTCTCGCCCCAATCGGTTTATTGCCACTGTGATGGTCAATGGTGTGGAGCAGGCGGCGCGGGTGATGACCACGGGGCGGCTGGCGGAGTTGCTGGTGACGGGCGCGGAGGTGTCGCTGTCGGCGGCGCAAAACGAAAACCGCAAGACAAAATGGGATTTGATTGCCGTGCGAAAGGGGCGGCGGTGGGTGAATATCGATTCCTCGGCGCCGGGCAAGGTGTTTGCGGAATGGGTGCGGGCAGGCAAGTGGCGCGCGCCCGTGGAAGAGATGAAGGCGGAGGTGAAATACGGCGCGTCGCGGCTGGATTTTATGCTTACGGGAAAGCGCGGCGAAAAGACGATGATTGAGGTGAAGGGTGTGACGCTGGAGGTGGACGGTGTGGGGCTGTTTCCCGACGCACCCACACAGCGGGGTGTGCGGCATTTGTATGAGTTGATCGACTGCGTAAAGGACGGGTATGGCGCCTGCGGGGTGTTTGTCGCGCAGATGGCGGACATTGACCGCATTGAGGGCAATCGCAAGACGGACGCTGCCTTTGCCGATGCCATGGCCTCTGCC
>ENA-UOOM01003881-UOOM01003881.1-fermentation-metagenome-genome-assembly--contig:-NODE-3881-length-10339-cov-4.001167_pt1 | contig 10339 bp, 14 predicted proteins | sample MGYA00245781_ERZ724031 | MGnify/ENA primary metagenome ERZ724031 (study PRJEB28704, sample SAMN03018317) | fermentation metagenome | biome: anthropogenic terrestrial biome; feature: soil; material... | reverse complement strand
CGCTCCGGACGTTTTGCGGCGCCCGCCGGCGCGGGCAGGCATAATCCACAAGTCCGGCGACGCTCGGAATCTCACGATTGATTCGGCAGAGCTGGAAATAGCTCTGGGCTGTACGGTATGTAATCATGACTTTTAGCTCCTTTCAGAATTCCTGATTGATTCATTTCCCGCCTGGTGGCGCAGTCCGGGTAGATATATCCGTGCGGGTTCTGACGGATGCTGATGTTCCAGATGCGCCCGCAGACGATGCAACGGGCGGTCATGGTGCGGGCTCCGGTGGGTGTACCTGCTCCCACGTTATACTTCCGTCCAGCACTCCCCGTACCAGTCTGATTTGGTCGTACAGCTTATCATTGCGGATACGCTCACAGTGCTCAAAGCCAGCTCTCAGCGCCCACGGCCGCAAATCGCTATCTATGGCGCCAACGGGCTTGCCGCCCTCGTCAATCAATCTGCATACTCGTCCTTTGCCGATGCTGTCGTGATTATCAATGATATCGATAGCACCGTCCGGCATCTGGATTAGTGCGTATTTCATGGCTTTTCACTCCTTTCGTTTCGGCCCCTTTCCGGGCCGCCTCAATCGCCTGTTTTGGCGTGAGCACTTTGTAAATTGTCAGCAGCCGCACCCAGGTGCCTATAACTGCTGCTGCCGTATCCGGGTCGGCCGGCAGGCGCGGGATGGCCACCTCATCGGTGTCGGCAAAGTAGTAGGTCGGGTAGATACCAATCGCCGGCTTCGACGCCGGCAGCCCGATGATGTTGTTCATAGCAACACCACCCCCGCCAAGAGCGCCGCATAGAGCAGATGGATTGCCGGGTGATACCAGAACGGCACGGGATGACGGTCCCGGTGGAGCGCGTAGCCTGCCCACAGAGCGAGGATAACGATAACCATAAGCAGTTTCACAGGTCCAACGCCTCGCTCTCGTACAGCGCTAAGCACCGCCGCCAAAACGCCTTGCGCGGTGTGTCGTGCTCAATCAGGTCTTCCAGCGTCCGGACGGTCCGGTCGTGTTCCTTACGTCTGATGGCGGGATCGTCCATCGCTGTCCAGATACTGAGCCACATTACAGTTTTCCAGTTCATAAGGCACCTCCAAATTTTTTCGAGTTACCTTTGAACGTCCATTTGCTTTTCGCCTTTCATGAATTTTACAAACGGTTCCTTCGGGATTTTTACTCGGTTCCCAATGACAATTACCGGAAATCCGAATGAATCCGTGCGATTTTTCTTGTCCTCTCGCGCTTGGATTCTAAAAGCCTGTGCGTCAATTTGGAGATATTCGCTGATGTCTCCCGGGGCCAGAAGTGCTTTAGGGGCAGCTTCTATTTCCTCAAGTGTCTGCATGTTCCCACCTCGAAACGATTTTATCGGCTTCGGAAAGGACCAATCCGGCTTTCGGGGAAGATTCTATGCCATTCAAGAACTTACTGAGTTCGGAGGGATAGCATACAATTCCTTCCTTTTTAAGCTCCAGAATGATGTCTACCTGATGTTTTCGGAGTTTTGCAAGCCTTACGGGAATGTTGTAATTCAATAAACTTTCACTTCCTTTGCGTGTGCGTGCTTCACTGCGAATCTTCCAGTCAGAGCACCGGATGCTGCGATAATGTGTTCGTTTATATCACCCCTTCCAAAAGGTTGCAGTTTTCTACAAATAAATTTAAAAATTCCTCCTTTCCGCCTGCGAAAACTATTGCATTTTTTTGGAAAAGCGGTATAATGAACGTGTTGAGTTTCAATCGCCGCTTTTGAAAATTGGAGTTTTCAAAGGCTTGGTTTTTTGTGGTTCGATTACTTTATAATTTATGAACTGGTTCTATTATATTCGGTGAATTACCGAAAGTCAATACATTTCTCGGCGTTTTGCCGAGAAATTGTCATTTACACAATGGGTGGTATGCTTCTATGGACAGCACACTAAATAACGTACTTTCTCTCTTTGATAGTTCCGGAAAGAACGACGCAGACCTTGAACGGGAAATACATCTCCCAAGGTCGATCATTTACGATTGGAGGAATAGCCGGAGCAAGTCCTATAAAAAATACCTCCCACAGATTGCTTCTTATTTTGGCATTTCGCTTGACTGGCTTGCGGGAAACAATCATGAACTTCCGCCTTTAACGAAGCAGGATGAGCGCGATATTTCAAAACGTTTAAATAAGACCTTAAAAGACTTAGAAAGCGCCCAAGGTGGCCTGATGTTTGATGGCGAACCTATGGATGATGTAACGAAAGAATTATTGATTGAAAGCCTCCGGAAAGACCTCGAAATGGGGAAGCGGATAGCAAAGCGAAAATATACCCCGAAGAAGTACCGTAAAAAATCGGAGTGATAGCGAATGCGCGTTGAAAAGGTTGTGGAATCCCTTTGCCGAAAATATAGGACAAGAAATCCTTTTGAATTGTCTAAATGTGTTGGGATAAGAGTTTCGTTCCTACCATTGGGAGGAATACGCGGGTATTACAGCCAGTGTTTCAAGCAAAAATTCATCCACATAAATTGTGAGTGCTCTGCTGAAGATCAACGTTATACATGCGCTCATGAACTTGGACATGGTATTTTACACCCGGATTCCAACACCCCGTTTTTGCGCACAAAGACCCTGTATCCTATCGGTAAATATGAAAAAGAGGCCAACCAGTTCGCGGTTGACCTCTTATATTCCGATGAAGATTTAATGGAACTGTTGAATTATTCAATACCTGAAATCGCGGTATTTTTGAATATTTCAGAAAACCTTGCAGCTTACCGGCTGAGCGTAATGAAGAAAAAACCTGCCTGGGCGGAATAGGTGATGCTGATGAAGTGTTTCCATTGCAAAAGAGAAATCCCGGATGATGCAGTTTTCTGCTGCTATTGCGGCTCCAAACTTGTCCGTGAGAAGAAAAGAAAAAGCCGGGCCAACGGCACCGGCACAGTATTTCAGCTTCCGAACAAAAAGTGGAAAGCCCAAGTTGTATTATATTACTATGTAGGCAAGGACGGAAAGCGCAAGAAGAAAACACAAAGCCAGACTTTCGACAAGAAATCAGATGCTCTGAAAGCAGTAGGCAAAGAACCGGATGAAGATTCTGAATCGCCAACTCTAAACGATTTGTATGAAATCTTTAAATCGACAAGGCAATATGATAAATTAAGCAGCTCTCAAAAAGATAAGCTCTGCTATGCGTGGAACCGCATGAAAGAAGTTCAATTTACCAAAATAGCTGATTTAACACTTGACCAAATGCAGGAAGTTGTAAATAGGCACACGGATACGTATTACCCGGCACGCGATATGAAGGTACTCCTTTCGCATCTTTACGAAATGGCGATGCGGAGGAAAAAGGAAACCATCAACATGTCGAAATACATCGAACTTCCAGACCCTCCAAAAGCAAAGCGCCAGGTATTCGGCGAAACAGATATTGCTAAATTCTGGGATGACTACAATGGGCAGACCCCAGAGGGCCCTGTTAAACCGCATGAATTTACCGGCTATATCCTCATTATGAATTACACCGGGATGCGTATAGGCGAGTTATACAAAATCGAAAAGGTGAATGTCCATCTAAAAGATCATTACATGGTTGGGGGAGAAAAGACGCAGGCCGGCATAGACCGCGAGATACCAATTTCCAGCCTGATTGAGCCTATCGTCAAACATTTTTATGATAAAGGTAAGACAAAGCTGGTCCATAAAAACATCTGGGGCTTTTATGACGAATACTGGGATACGTTAAAGCGCCTCGGAATTCGGAAACTACCTCCTCAAACATGCAGGCACACCTATTTTACTCGGCTCGCCGAAAATAAAGTTCATCCCGCCCTTATCGCCGCAATGGGCGGGCACGCTGAATACAAAACTGCAATCGACAATTACAACCGGATGCCGCTGGAAGATAAGATTGCAGCTGTAAATACAATATAGCTATTCCTACTTCATTCCTACTTTACATCTAAAAAATGGCGTTTATTGCGAGTTGTTGTGCCCCCTGCTAAGGGAGTAGGTCGGGAAACCGGCGCGAGAGTTCGAATCTCTCTTTCTCCGCCAGTCGAGAGCCTCGACACGCAATTCGCGTACCGAGACTCTTTCTTTATCCTCAAATTCAAATTTTTGCGGGGAAAACTGCCTCTAAAATTGAGCAGATGCTACCGCATTAAAAATCCGCATAGCGGAGTTCGCGCGGGCTCCCTTTGAAGTTTCACAACGGCCGACGGACAAAACGGTGGTCAGGGTTTATGATAAAGAACTATAAAATCGGCTTTTCCCCATACGGTTTCGCCGCATTCGCGCTGCAGGAGGTGCCTGCCCTGCTGTGGCTGCTGCGGCCGCCTGCGGAAAATCCGCTCGCCGGCAATGCCCCCGCCACTCCCCTGCTCGGGGTTTTAGAGCAGGGCGGGGGAATCCTCACCGTTCTGCTGACCCTTTTTCTGGTGCGGAAAGACGCCCCTTCCCCGAAATTCAAATCCCCGTATTTCGCCCTCGCCGTCCTGTGCCTTGCGGTTTACGATATCTGCTGGGCGGGGTATTTCCGCGGCGCCGCGGACGGATGGAGGATCGTCCTGGGGCTTTCCGCGCCCGTGCCGCTTTACTACCTGTTTGTGGCGCTGTGGCTGAAAAACCGCCCTGCCGCGGTACCCTGCCTGCTCTTTTTCATCGGGCACGTAGGGTCGAATATCCTCAATTATCTGCTGTGACAGCCGAACTATCGCCGCCCGCCGAACGGCCGACAGACAGCCCTTGACAAACGGCCGAAACAGAAAATGGACGTTTTCCCTAAAAGCGATATGATATAACGAAATTGTTTCTTTTAAACACTTCCGAACACTCCGGAGGGGGCCGGTCTGGGGCAGGGGGGAATTTGGATGGTGATCGAAGGGCTCCATGAAAAGAAGATCTTCAACCATGATTTTCCCTTTCGAATTCTGTTAAATAAAGATCTAAACTTTTCCTATCCGCCGCATTGGCACAATGCGCTGGAGCTGATTTACGTGCTTGAAAACAGATTCGTCGTACTGGTCAATTCACATCGGTATGAGCTGGAGCAGGGAGATATCCTCTATATCCCAGGCGGAGATGTCCATGAATTTTGCAATGAAACACCTACTGGGAAGAGGGTCTTTCTCAATTTTGAGTTTTCCAGCTTAAATTCCCTCGTCAATATAGACCAGCTGTATACGCAGCTCCGCGACGTTCGGCTGATCACACCGGAAGAAAGGGATTTATACCTCGCTATAGAAGGCGAAATCCAAAAAATCATCAAAGAATGGGAAGCCGGAGGCATCGCAGACAACCTATATTATACGGCCCGCATGCTGGATATTCTTGTTCTCCTTTGCCGGAATACACCGCGTAACCTACTGAAAAACCATAACGGAAAAAGCAGTATAGGGTTAGACAAAATCGGAAAATCGCTGGAATTCATCGAGAAAAATTATACGGAGAATATCCATTTGAAAGATATCGCTCAGGCCGCCGGGTTCAGCGAATATTATTTTTCCCGGCTTTTTAAAGAGATTACTGAAAAAAATTTCCGCCAGTATCTGAACGAGTACCGAATTAAAAAAGCTGAAATTCTCCTGAACGACCCCAGCTACACCGTATCAGAGGCCGCCTACGCCGTCGGATTCAGCAGCATTTCAACGTTCGATCGGCTTTTCCGGCATATCAAGGGCTGTTCTCCCAATGAATTCCGCCGGCTTCACACCGGCATGCAACCACCCATTTCCCCGCAGGGCTATGACAATCGGTAAAAAGTGCGTTCCCAAAAATCGGGAACGCACTTTTTGCGTCTGAAAGCTGCCGCTGGCTCTGAAAAGTTTAAAAATTTCAGCTACCCTTTGATTGCGCCGGCAATCATGCTTTTCTGAATCTGGTCACTGAACAGGAAATAGACAATCAGAGTGGGGACCGTGGCGATTACGAGCCCGGCACCGATGGGACCCCAAGCCGTTCCCTGCTGACCTGAAAGCGACATGATTCCCACCGTCAGCGTCTTCAGGTTTTCATCGCTGAGGAAGGTGTTGGCGAACATCAGCTCGTTCCAGGAAGAGAGGAAGGTGAAAATTGCGACTGTGGCGACCGCCGGCCGGACGATCGGAAGCGCAATGCGCCAAAACGTCTGATAGATAGTGCAGCCATCCAAACAGGCTGACTCTTCCAATTCCCGCGGTATATTTTTCATGAACCCCACCATGATGAAAACTCCCATTGGCAGTGCAAAGACCACGTAGGGCAGAATCAGGGAAAAATAGCTGTTTAGGAGGTTTAACTGCCTTAAAACGATGAACAAAGGCAGCAGTGTGGCATTGATCGGCACCATCAGCCCGAGAAGGATGTAGTTTAAAAAGACGTTTTTTGCTCTCCAGTGCATGCGTGCGATTGCATAGGCGGAGGTTGTGATTAAAAGAGTGGAAACCACAATCGTCGCTGCCGTAACAATCACACTGTTCAAAAGATAGCGCCCAACGTTTCCGCTCGTCATAACCGTATAATAGTTTGAAGTTCTCCAGACATGGGGAATTCCCATCGCATTTCCGCTGTAAATCTCATTATTGTTCTTAAAAGAGAACAGGAACAGCCAAATCAGCGGGTAGACCTGTATGACTGCAACGATTCCGAGAAAAAGATATAGAAAAAAGCGGGACCAGCGGAATGGTTTTCTCCGTCTGGGCAGCTTATGCGAAAACGGTTCTTCGCGTTCTTTTCCCATTGGTCAATCCTCTGCCTTCCGGTTGAATAATTTCTGGATAATCAGGGTGCAAACCAGGCACTCCACAATGATGAAAATGGCCATCGCACTGCCATATCCGTATTGGTATCGGCTGAAAATGGTCGTGTACATCAAGGTCGTCGGCACTTCAGTCGAGTGCAGCGGCCCTCCTCCCGTCATGACATAGATCAGGTCGAAAGCTCTGAACGAACCAGTCACCGCAAAAACGACACAGACGCAGAGAATCGGTTTCATCAGCGGAATGGTAATGTGAAAAGCCATCTGAGTCTCGCTGGCTCCGTCGATGCGCGCCGCCTCATAAATATCCGGTGAGATGGATTTCGCGCCGGCATACATCAGCAGCATGTGGTAACCAATATACTGCCACAGCATGGCGGCGAAGACAGCGGCAAGCGCCGTATGGGTGTCCGCAAGCCATGCCTTTGCATATTGTCCAAGACCCAGCGCCTTGAGCACGGTGTTGAGCATACCGTAATCCGCCTGGTAGATTTTCATCCACAACTGCCCGATGACAACCGTAGAAACAACGACCGGAATAAAATAGACCGTGCGGAAAAAGCGTTCCCCCCGAACACCTCTCGCAAGGATAAGTGCCAGAAGAAGGGAAATGGGGAGCTGGATTCCAACCGAAACGAGCGCCAGAATCAGGGAATTGATCACCGACTGTACAAAGCCGTCGGTATTCCCGACAAAAAGACTTTTATAATTGGAGAACCCGATAAAAGTGCTTTTGGAAAAGCCGTCCCACCGCAGCGTACTGTAGTGGACTGAAAAAAAGATAGGTAAAATCACAATTACGGTAAAGAGCAGAAACGTTGGAAATGTAAAAAGAAAAATCGCTTTTTTATCCTTCAGGAGTTTTTCCATCCATAATCAGCCTTCTTTATCAGGGACAGATTCCCAGAGATTCTAAAGCTCCATAGTCACAAAAGTGTTTTCCCTGTTCCGGTCGCCAGCCTTGAACAGAGAAAACACATGCCATTTCAAGCCCGGACTCAATCCGTCTTATTGATTTTCTGCTGCATCTGTTTGCCAAAATCCTCCGGAGTAATCTGTTTGCCGAACAGGCTCTGGACAAGATCCTGGTGGGTCTGTGCATCGTCACCGGTCAGATAAAGGTCCCATGCAGGCACACTTCCGGTGGAACCCTGGACGATGTCGTCCATAATCTGTTTAGAGAGCGGATCGATTTTGGACTGATCCAGCGAATCGTATTTCCATTCCGGCAGGCCGCCACCCGTGAGATACATGCCGCTGGAGAAATTTTCGGCCAAGTACTTGATTGCCTGCACCGCTTCTTCCTTATGCTTGGTGCTGGCATTTACACAGAGAGCGTCCGCGCCGCCGCCGAGGTATTCGGCATCCGTTCCTTTACCGCCTTCGATAGTAGGAAACTTCACTGCGCTAACTTTGCCTTTCAGAGACTGGTCGATAACCTGCGCGTCAAAGTTGCCGCCAAAGTACATCGGGATTTTGCCCTGACTGAACTGCGCCACAGATTCGTCCCGTGTCTGGCTCAGCACATCTCTGGAAAAAGCGCCGGCGTCCACAAGGTTTTCCAGCTTTTTGGCCGCGTTGACAAACGCCGCCTGATCAAAGGAAGCCTTTTTGTTCAGCGCATCCAGGCAAAGCTGAGCGCCGCCTTCACGAAGTGCGATGATGTCATAATACCACATGCCGGGCCATTCGTCTTTTTCGCCCACTGCCATCGGCACAAGCCCTTTCGATTTAAAGGTTTTGACTGCAGTCAGCAGTTCTTCGAACGTCTTTGGTACTTTTACCCCATATTTCTGAAATAAAGCGTCGTTCACATACAGGGCCCCCGCCTGTTGGTTATAAGTCAGACCATACACTTTCCCGTTATAGGTGATGTTGGTCAGCGCTCCGGACAGCATTTTATCCTTGGTGCCGTCATTCAAGTAATCGTCAAGCGGGAGGATCTTGCCCGCCTGAACAAACGGCTGGGTGAACCCGCCGGCCCATGTATAGATAATATCCGGGGCGGTATTGGCGGAAATTGCCGTTTTGATTTTAATTTTATATGCGTTATTTTCGGTGGCGCTGGCATTAATCTGGATGTTCGGATGATCCGTGTTCCATTTTTTTATGGTGTTTGCCATGGTATGTTGGGTGTCGTTTGTATAGTTGTTCCAGAAGGTTAAGGTTACCTTCTCGCTTCCGGCCGCGGCAGAAGAGCCGGAGCCTGCTTGCGCTGCGGAACTCCCGGCGGACTGCTGACCGCTGCAGGCGGTCAAAGACATCAGAAGGACCAACAATCCCACTATGCCCGCAAGCAAACGTCTGATTTTCATTATTGTCTCCCCTTTATACTGTTTCTGAATCTATGTGCACCGTCTCCCGAGCGGGATTCTGACGTCCGCCCAGGGATTCGGCATCATCCAAAAGTAATATTCAATTTTTGCGTTTTATTTCCCCTGATTTTAAACCTTTTTGCATCGCTGAAAAATCATTTTAGAAAGTATCAATGCTATTTGTTGTAATTATAGATTCTAATCCTTTAGATATTATTTATAAGTTCTAATAATGTTTCTGATTTCATTATAAAAATTTTTTCAATCTTTTCAATAACCTTTCATAATCAAGGCAAAAAATGATTAATAATCAGCAAATTCTAATAAGACTGCAGTCGGATAAAACGATAAAATTATAGGCAGCATCAGAATACACCTTGGGAGGTTTCCAATGACTGCTTTACCGGATTACCAAAACGAACAGCTCAGTTTTGAGGCAAGGGCGCGTGACCTTGTTGCCCGTATGACGCTGGAAGAAAAGATTTCTCAAATGCAGTTTGAAGCACCGGCCATACCGCGTTTGGGCATTCCCAGCTACAACTGGTGGTCCGAGGCGCTGCACGGTGTTGCGCGCGCAGGAGTGGCGACCGTCTTTCCGCAGGCCATCGGTCTTGCCGCAACTTTTGACGAGCCCGCGGTTAAAAAGATGGCTGACGTCACCTCTACGGAAGGAAGGGCCAAATACCATGAATTTCAGCGCAAGGGCGACCACGGCATCTATAAGGGTCTTACATTTTGGTCGCCGACCATCAACATCGACCGCGACCCACGCTGGGGCCGCGGTCAAGAAACCTATGGGGAAGACCCTTATCTCTCCTCGCGGTTGGGGGTCGCATTCATACGGGGAATTCAGGGAGACAATCCAAAATATCTAAAAGCCGCCGCCTGCGCCAAGCATTTTGCCGCCCACAGCGGGCCGGAAAGCGAACGCCACCGATTCAATGCGGTTGTGTCCCAGAAGGACCTGTGGGAAACCTACCTGCCGTCTTTTGAAGCCGCCGTGCGCGAAGCCGGCGTCGCGGGCGTCATGGGAGCTTACAACCGGCTGAACGGAGAACCCTGCTGCGGCAGCAAGACACTCCTGACGGATATCTTGCGCAACGAATGGGGCTTTAAGGGATATGTTACCTCGGACTGCTGGGCCATTCGGGACTTCAATGAACAGCATGGAGTAACAAAAAATATCGAAGAATCTTCGTCACTCGCCGTAAAAAGCGGCTGTGATCTAAACTGCGGCTGCGCCTTCGCAAGCCTGGTCAAAGGATTCCGCAGCGGCTTGACATCGGAACGGGAAATCAGCCGG
>ENA-UOOM01003871-UOOM01003871.1-fermentation-metagenome-genome-assembly--contig:-NODE-3871-length-10373-cov-4.049719_pt1 | contig 10373 bp, 9 predicted proteins | sample MGYA00245781_ERZ724031 | MGnify/ENA primary metagenome ERZ724031 (study PRJEB28704, sample SAMN03018317) | fermentation metagenome | biome: anthropogenic terrestrial biome; feature: soil; material... | reverse complement strand
AGTGGTCTCCAAAACCACGTGCCGAGGGTTCAAGTCCTTCTGCCCCTGCCATACTCATGCTCCTTTAGCTCAGTTGGCCAGAGCACCTGACTCTTAATCAGGGTGTCCAGGGTTCGAGTCCCTGAAGGAGTACCAAATGAAAACACGGTCGTTGATATCTTTCCGTATCGACGATTTTTTTTATTTTTGAATCTGTTACTCTTTCTTTTAAATATGGCTTTCCTCCCCTCTTTTAACAACATAATCATCGGTTGAATCGTAAACGATATCTGTTTCATATGAATTGCTCTTTTTTTGGTCACATTCAGTGTCCTATGCTATACTAAAATGAATATGTTTACTTTGAAAAAGTTAAGAGGTGATTATGAATAAAAAATTTGTGGCACTGGCATTAACGATACTCCTATTACTATGGAGCTTACCGTCAATGGTTTTCGCTCAAACGCCCGAGATAACTTCAACAGCAACCATTGTTACAGAAACAACCATTGAAAATGAGAAATCTGATTCTGAACCCCTATCGGCTGCACAGCCAAACGATGAAACAGGGGTTTTGGCTGAAAATATAAGTCCGTTTGATTCTGCGGCTCCATCGGATATTGAAAATAACGAGCCGGAATCCGAACCATTGAGCCAAGAAATACTTTTGGCGACAGAGACCTTACCCACCGAAAGCAATCCCGTAACAGAGACTTCACAAACGCCTACAGGTTTAGACGAATCGCAATTGAGCACTTCAGCGGAAACACTGCCTGGCGAAGAGACGACCCTGGACAGTGAAATAAATCAGACCGAAGCGCCCATGAGATCCATGGGATTAATGGCCACAGGCGTCATTAAAATACTTGAGAGCGGAATCGAATACAGCAGCTTAGAAGAAGCCTTTTCTGCCGCTCAGACAGGTAATACGTTGATATTAACAGGCGGAGACTTAACGCTCACCAATAGAGTGGTTGTCCCTGTCGAAAAAAATCTGACTTTAGATTTGGACGGAAATACGCTCATTTCACAAATAGACATTGCATCCTACGAGATGCTTAGTCTCTCGACGCCTTCCACCGCTCTTATTCCCGGATCCTTCAGTCTGATAAACGGCAAATTAACTGCGGTAGATGTCAACGGGGATGGCAAAACCGGAGGTGCTATTCGCAGTCGCAACACAAACCTAACCGTTGATGGCGTTGAAGCATTCAATTTTCACAAATCCGGAGACGGCGGTGTCATTTTTGCTGAAGATGCCGGTAAGGCAAATGAAATTCTTATAACCAACAACAACTTTCATAATAACAGTGCAGGCTCATCCGGCGGGGCTGTCAGAGTTGAAACGACCTCTCAAGACTCTGTTATAAAAATGATGAACAATACCATTGCCGAAAACATTGTGGCATCGTCGGGGATTTACTCCTATGGCGGCGGCGCCTCCTTTTCATGCGTAGGCACTCTGGTTATCAGCGATAATGTGATTGACGCCAACAAAGTAAGTTCAGGCACTTTAAACTCCGGTCATTATTGGTCACACGGTGGAGGCTTGTCCATCACGAGCAGATCAAGCTCTTCTCCTCAAAAAAACCTTACGGTCACTCTCGAAAACAACCACATCAGCAATAACGAGACGCAATTATACGGCGGAGGCATCTATTTCTTTCTTCATAAAAATTACGGCGATGTTTTGAATTTAAATTCAGGTGTTTTTGACGGCAACCATTCGGGTAATTCGGGCGGAGCCATTGATTATTCGGTGCACGGTCAACCGACTCTGATCCTTAAAAATGTGTTAATCAGCAAAAACGGAGCTCCTCAGGGCGGCGGCATCTGGGCGTGTCCGACTGCGCGAACAATATGCTATTCAACTCTGGGCGGGGCTATTCTTGAAAACAATCTGATCATGAGTGAAAAATATAATGAAACGGGACATGACATTCGCTTCGAAGGCTACGATACAACCATCCCCGGTATTCTGACAGACAATGACCCCGTCTATCACAGAATGACCATTCAAGAAAGAACCTTCTTGGGCGACCAAGTCCATTGGTATGCAGATGATCCCGGAGACTTGTATGAGCCCGGAGATCCGATTTTGACCTCGAACATGTACACAAACCGAGCCAGTTCCTTTGGACTCTATGGAGAAATTGCCTTGGCAACGGATTGGTATAATACACACTTTCCCGAAGCGCAATTGATTTTTATTAACAACACGGCCGGATCCAGAGGAGGCGCCATCTCAACCAACTCGGATACAATCATCGGGGACCCTGAGGATGTGGGTCTCAGCGTATCTAAAAAGTGGCTTGACTTTGATGGGGCGGTTTTGGCTGACGGCCTGCCCTCCTTTGTTGAAATAAGACTGATTCGCCAAGATATTGAAGGGGGCATTGTTCCCTTGGAAACCGTAAAGCTTATCGCTGATAACAACTGGCAGCATACATTCACAGGACTGCCTTGTTATGGCTTGGTGAACGGTAGAATTTTGCCCTTTACTTATACCGCTATAGAGGAAAGCAAAGTTCCCGGCTTTGACGTGAATTATGAGAAATCGATAGACCTTGCAACCCTTACAATTACAAACCAAAAGGCCACTATCACTATTCCGGTAACGAAAGCCTGGGCTGATGCAGATAATCAAGACGGCATCAGGCCAAATAGCGTAACCATCAAGCTTTTCGCTGATGGTTCAGATACCGGCAAAAGCTTGGTTTTATCTGCAGGCAACAGTTGGACAGGCAGTTTCAATGGTCTTGCCAAGTATGCCGCATCAGGGCAACCCATTAACTACACGATCGAAGAAATGCCCGTGGATAAGTACACTTCTTCAGTTTCCGGCGACATGCAGGAAGGATTCATTGTAACAAACAGCTACACCCCTGCAAAGCCTCCACTCTCCCCTCCCCAAACCGGAGAAAACAATCATATTATTGTCTTGCTGGGTGTGTTCTTCCTGTCTTTTGCTATGCTGATTATGCTCATACGCCTAAAATATAAATGGAGCCGATTACGATAAATCTTTGGCGGCAATTGTTATTGACCTATATAGACAGTTTATCTATGAAGTATGATTGCATGAATCACTTCACACTTGCGCAACAAATATAACTGCTTAGTCACGGTTTTACCGTGACTTTTTTATTGTTACAAAGCACCATGCAATTTGGTTTTTCTTCTCTGCCCTCTTCCCTTTTGATGGCTGATTTTCCTTATAATATTGCTCTCAGTCAATGATAACAAAATAAAAAGACGGAACCCATGATGAGTTCCGTCTTTTTTATACTGCCTTTTGTCATATAATCTTATTGAAATTTCAGCCCTTCAATGACTTTTTCTACGTTGGGCATATAGCTTTCCAGTTTTGCCATATCTGAAACAAAGTTGTATTCAGTCACTATGAGCGCCAAGGTTTTCGCATCGTTAAGCGGAATTAAATACAGTATCTCTGAACCTGATGCTTCGCCGGTGGAGTAAATGCGTACAGACGATTTTCCGGCCACTTGAACGTCTTCGGTTTTATAGTCGCTATAACTCTTTTGACTTTCACTCCATTTCGCTTTCAATGTAGCATAATCGCCGTCCCACACCTGTGGTGCGATGTCGAAAGTTTTGTCTTTGGACGAAAGCACTTTTTCTCCGACACTGGTTGTTCTTTCTTCTACCGTGTCCGGATACTCAATGGTAAAGCCTTCCCCTTGATAAACTTTCGTTGCTGCCGGTTTGGGATCACTGTTGTTATTGTTGTTGCTTTTATCACCGCCGCCACAGCCTACCATAGCCAGCGCGAAAACAGCGATAAAACATAAAACCAACCATTTTTTCATTTTCATATTTGTTCTCCTTTTTTGATTACAATGTACATAATTTAGGTTTTAAAACGAGTCAATTACATCAGCTCTTTTATTTTGCTAAATCATGATGTCAACATTTGTTTTTTTGGAAACTGTTTGCAAATGAATCATGCAGCAAGCTATCCGGTGGAGATTTCGCGACGCTGCCTACATAGACTTTATCTTGGATATGAGATATTCCATACTGGTGTCATAATAGATAAAGTCACTCACACGCCCTTGTTGAACCGCCTCAATGGCCATTTCTTTCGCATCTTTGTTGCCTTCCGGTGTGAGCAATAATATTTTGCATTCCGCAAAAGCACTGCGCACCTGATCGCATATCTCAAGAGACTGCGCCAGTGTAACTTTCTTTGATTCCGGAATTTCGAGCAACATAATATTCGGTTGAAAAACCTCTGCGGCAATGACTGCTTTGTGATAATTGTATTCTTTGCGAAATACAAACTCAGAAATGTTTTTCATTTCCATCAAAAGCGCCTCTGCCAATACTTTGCGGTCCATGACCAATAAAATTTTTTTCAAATTTCCACCTCCGCCCGCGAGGCGTTGTTTCATTTCTTTTGATTGCTCAATCGAATAAAACGAAACCCTTCACTAACAGCAAATTTTTACTGCTTTATAACTTTTTACTTCTATTTTCCGAAATACATGATAACGCCCATAACGTCCAGAGCGATTTCACCGTCAACCAATTCACCTGTCAGCCCGCTGTCAAGAACCAATTTGCCGTCTTTTTCTTGCCAATTGTCTGATGATTTGCTGCCGTCGAGGGTAACATCAATTTTGCCGTTGGATTTAACATCCAATGTGCCAGACATATTGATATCTTTTGCAAGGGTTCTTTCGCCGTCGCCAAATACATCAACCGATGTCATGGTCCATGTGCCGACATATTTGCTGTCAGACGCACCGCCGCCACCGCCTCCGCCGCAACCAACCAGCGTAAGGATCATGATAAGAACAATCGCTATACCTACAACTTTTTTCATTCTAAATTCCTCCTTTGAATTTAATGACATTGTTCAAGCAAATGTTTGCTTTTGTAAAATTTTAACATACTTTTTACACATCTACCCTATCCACCACGGGTAGTATTTACCAAAACTTGAAACCTTTTAATCGACTTTTTGCTTCTTGTGCAATGCCTTGCGTCAGCCCCTCTTCCTTTTTTTGTTTTACGGCTTCCTGCACGCCGCCGATATTAAAACGCTCTTTCACACCGGCTACGCTTTTGCCTGTTGAAGACTTTTGTTCTTTTTGCGGAACATAGGCTGCGCCTGCACTGTTTAGCTGCTCCAAATATTGATAATAGGTCAATTCGGCATTGGCTTTGTTTGCTTTTGCCTCTGCGGCAGCAATATAGGCGTTGTCTTCGTCTCCTTTGAGGTCGAACCAGAATACCGCAGGTGTTTGTCTTAAAAGAACTTCGGTAATGGAAATATCTTTCATGACTTCGTTTTCGATGATATCTTCAAACACCGCATAGTTTTGCGGGTGCAGTGCTGTCTTAAATCTGCCGAAAAGGTCTGCGTTGGCAGGGTTTAAGAACCATATTTTTGTACCTTCGTCAGCCATTAACTCAGCGTAAGATATGCTCCATTCTTCATTGATAAATTTTATCAGTTTGCGCAACGCCATACGCAGTCTTGTCATGGCGCTTACGGCGCCTTGCACACTTCTGTCGTTATACCATTCAAACACCACATTTTTTTGAACGCAATATTCCGTTAAAAAGTACGCAAAATAGCCGGCGATCGTCATGCGTGTTACGGCTTCTTCAATCTTGATCGTTTTATACGTTTCGGCTTTTTCCAATAAATACACCAGTTCTTCATCCGAATTGGCTCGTTTATATACAGCAATATGTGTTTGCAACGTAACGGTAGTGGCCCTTTGCAGCGGGTCCATTGCTTCCAATATCGGTTCAAATACATCCAGCGAATCTTCTGTAACGATTTTCCACATCAGACGCTCTTTTTCAAAAATCAGCTGTGCATCCAGCATGTTGTCTGTTCGCTGTGCCACGGCAAAAATGGCTTCATAGGCAGCCTCGCCCCGTTTGCGATATCCCTGTTTTTTAATTTCATCATAGGGCACGCGATACTGTTCCACAAATTCTTTCACAGACACCACGGGCCTGGGCGGCTCGTCGCTGTAATCCGTCTTGACATTGCCCTCTTCGTCGGCCATATTCATGCTTGCCATGGCAACTTTGGTGACCAAAGCGGAATACTCTTCTTGCAACCCCGAATCCATCATATTTTTATAAAAAACAGTGGGATCCGAATTTTGATTGGCAAGTGCATTAAATTTTTCTCCGAGTTTGTCTATCTCGCTTTGCAGTTGCGCACTTTTCACCTCATAGGATCCAAAGACATCCATATAGGTTTTGACAATGCCCGTCAATATTTCTCTTTGACTCATCTCAGCGCACCTCCTCATCCACATAGCGGTAGTGTCCCTCAGCGCTGTCGGGTGCAATCACCGTCACCTTTGCCCGCCTGACGCGCGGCAAATTTCTTTTGCCTGCTTCGAGAATTTGTGCTTTATTGCGAGAGACTTCTTCCCATTCCGCCTTTGCCCGTTGTTGTTCAACTTCAGACTCATCTGAGCGTTCCATTTGTCCATTTAAAATTTTTGGAACAGATTGCACAAATTTTTCATACCCAAAATCATTTGCAGGTACCAATTTTCTGAATTTGGGCAGTTTTGACAACGTCAAAAAGTCATCGCTCGGCAATGTCAAATTCGTCATTGCCTCTTTCATATCCTTCAGCGCATCGCCTCTTCTGAATTTATCTGTGGCGGGCACGTTCATGTAGATCATATAGCTTCGGTAGATTTTTACAAAGGCATCGATGGTTCGCGCATATTTGATTTTATAATTTCGTACCGTAACCTCGTAGCCCGTTACATACATAGCAGCGGTATCTGCTTCAATTTCTTCCATCTTTTTACGATAGACTTCCGCTATTTCAGGCATTTCCTCTTCTTCCGCCGCTTTTTTTTGCGCTGCAAATCGATCTTGCATCAATGCAACACTGGGTGCCAAAAAATACTTGGATTTTTTGATTTTTGCACTCATTTCCTCTGCGGACTCACAATCTTTTATGAAGTCGACCATCTCCCGATAAACTGCAGCCTGACGGCTCGAGAGTCCGTTTTTTTCACAGCGCTCAGCCATGGCGGTATACAGCGCAACAGCCTTTTGCACATCAGTCAATTTACTCACCTCCTAAACGTTTTCTTCTTACTGAAAAGAATATACTTTTTCGTCGGTTTTTTCCCCACCCGCAGCAGGTAGTTCTCTGTTATGTTAATATTTCGGGTTGATCCATCCGTTGGAAATCATATGAAAGGCCAAATCAATCGCCGTGGGAAAGCCCGTTTTGGCAAGCATGTTGGCGATATGATATTTCACCGTGTTTTCGCTGATAAACAACTCGGCACCAATCTCCTTTTTTGTCATATGTTTGCAAAGCAGCCGCAAAATCTCCATTTCGCGTCTTGTGAGCGGAGCCTCGCCCTTTGGAAAAGGAATGGTTTTTTCTTCGGGAAAATACCTCTCTCCGTTCATCACCTTTTGTGCCACTTCCGCAAAAAATGCAAGGCTGCGACTTTTATACACAAACGCATGTACCCCTGCTTCTTTGGCGCGCGGCACATAAGAAATTTCGTCAAAAGCCGTCATTAAAATCACTTTTATCTGCGGCAGGCGCTGACATATCTCCACCGCCGCATCCAAGCCCGAGGCACCCTCTTCCGTGCAAATATCCATCAGCACCAAGTCAGGCGACAACCTGTCACAATAGGCATAGGCATAAGCGGCATTGGCAATTTCGCCCACCACTTCATACCCTTCCAATGCTAAAAACGTCTTGGCAAAAGTTTCCCGCATGGTCTCATGGTCGTCTACGATCAACACTTTAACCATATTTTTCTCCTCTCGGGATATAAATATTCAATTCAAATTTCGGTTTTATGACAATATAAAACGTTCCGCCTCTCTCTTCGATTTTTCTGCGCATTTGCATGATTCCGCTGCCTTCTGTGATTTCTTTTCGTGGCGCAAGACCGCTGTTGACAATACGCAGTAAAAATCCTTCGGCGCCCTGCTGCATTTGCACGCTGATTTCTTCGGCCAATCCATGGCGGACCGCATTGGTGGAAGCTTCCATAATAACATCGGCGCACAGCGTTGCCATCTCTTCGTTGCGGGGCAGTTTGCCCTCCACTTGAAATGCTACCCCCATATTTTGCATGGTTTTGCCAATGGCATCAATGCGCACCTTTGCATTGAGCTTCGGTTCGTTTTTTCGCAATTGCGTCAAAAAATCATCGGTTAAGTCCAGAAGCATTGCTTCGTCAGGCATCGTATCTTCTCTTAAGCTGCGCAGCAGCAGAGCGATTCGATAGCCCAAAACATCGTGAAAACGGCTTTTAATGCGCGAAGATTCTTCTTCGTAACAAATACTCTGTATATTGATAAGGGCCTCTTTCAGCTGCTCGCTTTGTTCTTGGAGCCGACTGTTTTGTTCCTTGAGCCTGGCAATCATTTTCCATCGCTCGGTGACATCTGAGGCGGATAATTGCAAGTAGTGTTGCTGGTCAATATTAAGGCTTTCTTTGGTAAACATCCACACTGTCTCATCGGGCAGCTTATAGATAATTTCTTCTTCCGCATCCAGTTTTTCGCTGTCAGCGCCGCACTCTCCCCTTACAAGGCATATTTCATAAAAATCATTGGCATTTCGATAAACCTTTCCCGCCAAAATCATCATCAAATTTTTCATCTGTCGGTTAATCAGCATAATTTGACCGCCTTTTTCTGAAAACAACACACCGCTGTGCAATGCATCAATGGCAAATTTAATGGAATTGGCAGACAGTTCTGTTTTTATTTTGCGTTTGGTCAATAAAATCATGTGAATCGACCGCAACATATAATACAAAAACGCAACAGCAAACAAAACAACAAAGGCGGTGTCAAAAATTTTCTCAAATATCGGCAGAGTGATCGCGGTTACAACAATCAGCCCCAACGGATAGATTAATTTACGCTCCAGAGAAACAAAAATCACTGCACCTGTCAACAAAGCAAACAAGACATAACGTAAAAGAAAATACTCCGGCAACAAGGCATATCCGCCATGAGCATTTTTAAAGATTAACGCACAAAACCATGACATCATCAGCACTTGAAGCAAAATCAATATTTCCAGAAAGATTTCCGCCCACCGCAAAATCACGTTTTTTCGGATGCGATCAAACCCATACACCACAGCGGCGGTTTGCAAGCTGACACAAACAAAACCGACAACACAAAGCAATATGCGAATCCCGGCAGGATAAAAATACAATTCAATCATGTTTGTGCACCCCCTCTCACAAACACCAATTCCACACTCGCAGTATCGTCAAGTTCTTTTACAGAAATGCTGCCCCCTTCTTTTTCGATGGTTTTTGTTAGCGCCCGGGATATCAATTCCTTTTGCACAAAGGTGATGGAAAGCAGCAATTTAAAGCGAATATACTCTTCTTCAAACAGTAATTGCGCAACAATATTGGCTCTGCCGCTTTGTGTGCGCGAGTATAATACTTCAAATAAAAAATCATACAGCAGTGTCGCCTGACGAGAGGTGACCATCTCTTCTCCGTCGCCGAATAAAAGCAATCCGATTCCCACATGTTCGGCAAATTCAGAGAGTTCTTTCAAATAAAACATCACATCTTCAATCGGTATTTCCTCGGATGCGCGTTCTCTGAAAAACAAAATACAGCGTCTTTTGATATAACAAAGAAGCATAGCAATCCTGCCCATTTCCCACTTCTTGTTTTTCTTCTCGGGTAGCGCACGAATCAGCTGCGTTGCTTCTTGCAGCTTGACACTGATTTCTTTTTCCAACAAACCTTCCAGGCGCAATTTTTGCTCTCTTCTTGCCGCCTCGGCTTTAATATCTTTTTCTTTGGCGAGCAGCGCGTTCGCTGTTTTGATTCTTTTTCCCAATTCTTGAGACTGACTGTACAACAGCTGCAACTCGGCGATGTTTTCCTCCCAAACCACATACCCGCCGGGCACGGGGTCGGTGTAGAGCAGCGTGTGTTTATTTTTTTCTACCGGGCTACCCGGATTGGCCAATATTTTCTGCCAAACATCTTTTCCCGGCGGCTCTGAGCCCACAGAAACCAGCAAAGGCTCTCCTTTTTCACTTACAATTTGCATTTTCAGCGGAGAGTGTGAAAACAATTCCTTGTATTTTTTGTTCAAGGGGACCAGGCCGGTCATCATAATCGCCGCATAATACAAAAGAAAGAGCAGCACAACCGTCACGGTAAGATCCGTGTCACGTGAAAGCGAGTGACCGGTGATAAACATGATTTCATAAGCCACCACGACCAAATAAAACAAAAACGGAAAAAAGATACCTTTCCACTTAGCGCTTGTCCAGGCCTTTTTTATTAACAACACAATGGAGAGTAAAGCTGCAGCAAAAGCTGAGCCTATCACGAAATAATATAACCCGCCATAACCGT
>ENA-UOOM01003870-UOOM01003870.1-fermentation-metagenome-genome-assembly--contig:-NODE-3870-length-10375-cov-24.712112_pt1 | contig 10375 bp, 7 predicted proteins | sample MGYA00245781_ERZ724031 | MGnify/ENA primary metagenome ERZ724031 (study PRJEB28704, sample SAMN03018317) | fermentation metagenome | biome: anthropogenic terrestrial biome; feature: soil; material... | reverse complement strand
TATTGAATAAATATGTTGTTGGATTAGAAGCTCAATAAATGATATTATGCTAATATGAAATTTAATAAATATTTAATTTCTCAATGCACAATATGTTTATTATCAAATCAAAAATATTTCTAATTGCATCAAACCATCAGTTAAGGACAATATTTCAAATCTCCTTACTAAGGTGGTTTTCTTGAAAACGTTCATTACTTATTGCATTAACCTTATTACATATGTAAGTTTAGGTAAGAAATTATAACTTCAAGATATATATGGTGGAAAACTTTATTAATGTAGTCGATATACTAAAATTGTTTATAAAATTGTTTATATGTATTTTGATTATTTTTTGGGAGGTGATTTTATGAAAGTTAAGAGCATAGAAAATTCTTTAATATCAATTCCATTGTCAAAACCTAAAAGGATTTCTACACGCTCTATTGCTTCAAGGGAGTATCTTATAACAAAAATAACTACTGATAATGGATTTGTAGGTTGGGGTTTTACTTTCGGTACAATGACTGAATATGCAGGTGCTGAATATGTATTGAAAGAACTGGTAATAGGTCAGGACGTTTTTTGCACGGAAAAGATATGGGACATAATGTACAAAGCAACTGTGCGCTGGGGAAGGCGGGGGGCAATACTACGTGCAATGAGCGCTATAGATATTGCTCTTTGGGATATTAAAGCTCAAATGACAGGTGTTCCATTGTATAAATTATTAGGGGGTTACAAAAATAAGGTGAAAGTATATAAGAGCAGCGGATACTACAGTGATCTGAAAGCAGAAGCGGACCTGGATTATATTCAACAGGACTGTTTTGAGGCTCTAAAGGAAGGATTCACTGCATATAAATTAAGGGTTGGTCTTGATCCCCTCCATGACATTAAACGTGTAGAGACTGCCCGTAAAACGTTGGGCTATAATATTGATATTTTTGTTGATGCTAATAATGCATGGGACACTTGGACATCTTTAAAGTTTGGGAAATTGCTGGAGAAGTATGATATAGGATGGTTTGAAGAACCTGTTTCACCCGATGATATAGCCAGCTTGTCGAGGATTTCAAGAGAGCTTTCAATACCAATAGCAGTAGGGGAACTGGAATCAACACATTGGGCATTTCAAAGCATCATTGACAGTAAAGCAGCAAAAATATTACAACCTGATGTAACAGTTATAGGAGGAGTAACAGAGTTTCTGAAAGTTGCACATCAAGCTTTAGCTCAGGGAATAACCGTTGTTCCTCATGCCTATAGTGAGTTACACATACATTTAGCCTGTGCACTACCGCAAATTGATATTATTGAATACTTCGAACCAAACAGCGATATAGTAAATATTAACAAAATCTTAACCAACTCATCTATTGCTGAAAACGGTTACCTTATATGTGCAGATGAGCCCGGATTAGGCTTCAAGGTTGATGAAAATAAAATTGACTTTTATAAAATTGCCCCATGAGCCGGCTATCGATAAACATTTAAAACAAAATGAAATCCTTTTATTTAATAGCTTAGAAGGAATTCAATATAGATGGTTCAAGCAAAGCCTTGTTCCATCCGTCTCGGTAATACCGAGAAGACATTTAATTTATAAGGAGGATTAATTTATGGACAGGGTTTCTTATGTGAGTAATTTTAATGAAGAAGCTGAAGTAAAGAAGCAGTATAGTTTTAGTCAAAAATTATCTATTGTAGACTGTACTTTGAGGGATGGAGAACAGCAGGCGGGAGTTGTATTCACAAAAGAAGACAAAGTTCGCATTGCCAAAAAACTTGATGAGATTGGCGTTCCTGAAATAGAAGCCGGGATGCCTGCAGTATCTAATGATGACAGAGAAGCAATCTCTGAAATGGTACAGGCAGGGTTGAAGGCACGTATTACTGCATTAGCCAGACCATCAAAGGAAGATATTGATATGCTTGCAGACTGTGGAGTATGGTGTGCAACTGTAAGCATTCCTATCGGAGATCTTCAAAGAAAATTTAAACTGGGATGGGATGATGAGACTTACATACGAAATCTTCTTGAGATATCTGAATATGCCAAGAAGAAAGGTCTTTATGTAAATGTAAGTCCATATGATACTACTCGTGTTGACCCTGCTTTCTTGGAAAGAGTACTAAAAGAAATTGTCAAAGCCGGAACAGCTGACAGGGTAAGATTGGTAGACACCGTTGGTTCGGCATCACCCCAAGCTATAAAATATCTAGTGCGTAAGATGAAATCCATTCTTGGCAGCATTCCGGTAGAAATCCATTGTCATGATGACTTTGGCATGGCTACTGCAAGCACAATAGCGGGAGCTGAGGCAGGAGCGGATTATTTATCAACAACTATGAACGGATTAGGGGAAAGATCAGGCAATGCACCAACAGAAGAAGTAGTTGTTGCTTTAAAGTTTTTATATGGTATAGATTTGGGTGTAAAACTGGAGAAACTTACTGAAGCTTCTCGATTTATAGAAGAGATATCAAATGTCAAACTGCAACAGCATAAGGCAGTTGTTGGAAGACATGCGTTTTCGCATGAATCTGGTATGGTTACTGCAGGAGTATTAAAGAATGCATTCGTAGCGGAAGCTTATATACCTGAGGCGGTAGGACAAAAAAGAGAATTGCTTATTGGGAAGAAGAGCGGATCACAGGTTATTGCCAAGAAGTTGGAGGAAAAGGGAATAATTGCATCAAGAGATGAAGTCAAAGAGCTGCTTCTTGAGGTTAAGGAATTTGCTATCTCCCATAAGAGAGCTTTAGAAGATAAAGAATTTTTTGACTTGGCAGATAAAATAATCAGTAGAAAGTAAAGGATGAAGGTAAATGGAAGAATTATCAAAATTTAGGATATTTATTGCAGAACCAATTGATGAATTAGAAGATACTTACAGTGTTTTTAAGGATTCAAAATATGAACTAATTATTGGCCCTCCTGTTTCCAGTCCAAAACGAGGATACACAGAAGAGCAGCTGATAGAAATGTGTAAGAATGTCGATGTGTTTATAGGGATGGCGCGTGAACGTATAACAAGAAATATTATCAGTGCAAGTCCAAAGCTTAGAATAATATGTAAATATGGCAATGGTGTAGATAATATAGATGTCAAAGCAGCTAGTGAATATGGAGTTATTGTATCCAATGCACCAGTACATAATATGACTGTCGCTGAATATGCCTTTTCTATGATTCTATCAGTACTGAAGAAGATTCCGAGGAATATGGAGTATTTAAAAAATGGTAACTGGAGAGACAATTCAGCTATGGGAAACGAATTGTACAAAAAAACTGTTGGTATTGTTGGCTTTGGTGCTATAGGTAAGCAATTGGCTAAAAGACTTCAAGGCTGGGAAGTTAATCTTTTGGTATGTGATCCATTAGGAACCAAGGAAATGGCAGAATTGTTCGGGGCTAAACTGGTTGATTGGAATACCATTTTTAAGACTTCTGATATAATAAGCGTTCATCTGCCTTTAATGGAATCAACTAGAAAGTTGATTGGAAAAGAAGAGTTTTCAATGATGAAAAGAAGTTCAATATTTGTTAATACATCAAGGGGTCCCATTGTTGATGAGACTGCATTAATTGAAGCGCTGCAGAGTAAGGATATTGCCGGGGCAGGTATTGATGTTTTTGAAAAAGAACCTATTCCAGCAGATAATCCCATGCGCAATATGGAAAATGTTGTTTTGTCACCTCATGTAGCTGGATATACATCAGAGTCCCTACGCAGGATATCAGAGCAGTGTACTTTGAATTGCATTCAGGCTCTACAAGGAGATATACCGGAATTTGTGGTTAATCGAGAAGTATTACCAAAATGGAAAGATAGATTTGCTGAAAAATAAGGGAAAATGAATTTTAAATACCTGATATATAAAGATTTAGGTGTTAAGTAACAATAAAATTAAATTAAATTTATTAAAGGAGGAATAAGTTGTGAAGAAATCAAAAGGAGTAACATTATTATTAGTTTTACTTATTGTTGCATTATTGATTGGATGCAGCAATGGAACAGAACAAAAGGAAAACAGTACTGATAATTCAACTGGTGAAACTAACACAATAACTACTTTAAAATGGGGTACCGCATCTCTTGGTTCAACTGCCCAAATGGTTGGATCGGCTATAGGAACAGTTATTAATAGTTATGAACCTGATCTTAAGATTACTGTGCAGACTACAGGGGGTGCGACAGAAAATCCTAGATCAATGTATAATAAACAGCTCGATATTTGCCATGTTAATGATCCACATAGTGCTTCTAATGGCATCGGACCTTTTGAAGGCGAACCGAAGGTTGAATTGTGGGCACTATTTACTATGTATCCAAATGAAATAGTATTTGTAACATTGGAGGACAGCCCCATAAAATCTGTTGCAGATTTCGTTGATAAGAGAATAAGCACAGGACCTCCTGGATCAGGTACATCTCAGAATACTAAGTCAATAATTACAGAATATGGAATATGGGATAAAATTAAAAATAGTAATTTAGGTTATAATGAGTCTGTTGATGCTCTTAAAGACGGTACAGTAGATGCTATCGCTTTATACAGTAATTTTGGCACACCAAGTCCGGCTATGGCACAGTTGGATCAATCAACAGATTATAAGCTTGTCGAAATGGACGAAAAGATTCTTGAAGCAGTCTACGAAAAATATCCAGATTATGGTCCTATGCCTGTTAAAGCAGGCAGCTATAAAGCTGCAAAAGAGGATTTCTATACCTTAGCTTCATTTTCAAGTGAAATGGCAGACTCTCGAATGAGTGATGAAGTGGCATACACTTTTGTTAAAAATATATATGAACATTTAGATGAACTAGCAAAATATCATGCAATGTGCCAGAATTTCTCTTTAGAGACTGCATTGAGTGGTGTTCCGAAGGGTGTTCCGGTTCATCCCGGAGCTGCCAAGTACTATCAGGAAAAAGGCGTTTGGCGTGATGATTTGACTATAGGAGTTAGATAATAACAAACACATTATCATTTTTGACAAGTTTTAAAAGGGTTAAGTATTAGGGTTAATTGTTAGCATTGATTGGTGTTGGTAATTCAACGCCAATCAATGCAGCAAAATTTAATAATAAAGGTTATTTTGTAAAGTAAATAAGTAATGGAGGATTAAAATGGAAAATAGCGAAAATAATAAGAATGAAGCAGTTGATACTGTAGAAAGTTCGGAAGGCAGCATACAAAGATCAATTACTAATCAGACAGCAATGAAAATATTTAGCATTGTTGCTATTTTAATGAGCTTGTATCAGATTATAGTAGTAATTTATCCCGTATTTTCTCCTATTGAGCATCAAGATATTCATTTATTTTTTGCATTAACTTTAATTTATCTATGGATGCTTGGTACGAGCAAATCTAAAAAAGATAAAGCATTAAGCATTATATTAATTATTGGATCCATAATAACGACCGGGTATATATTTATAAATTTTATGAGATTAACAGAGAAAATAGGACTTATCACAAATATGGATACAGTGATTGGAGTTATGCTTATCATAGTTGTATTGGAAGCAACTCGCCGAACATTTGGTATCCCACTACCAATTTTGGTTGTGGTCTCTATATTTTATGCAAAGTATGGTGAATTATTTCCCGGGTTCTTTAATCATGCAGGGTATGATTGGCCTCGACTCATAGCTAGTCTGACGACAAGCTTTACAGGTATATATGGTACTGTTCTTGATGTTTCAGCAACATTTCTTTGTATATTTATGATATTTGGCGGTATGCTTGAAGCAAGCGGTGCCGGGAAATTTTTTATTGATTTGGCGACATCATTGGGTGGAAAGACCCGTTCTGGTCCTGCTCAGGCTGCCGTAATCAGCAGCGGTTTGATCGGCTCAATTAATGGCAGTGCTGTCGCTAATGTTGCAACTACAGGAGTTTTTACCATACCATTAATGAAGAAAACAGGTTATCCTGCGCATCTTGCAGGGGCTGTAGAAGCAGTAGCTTCAACCGGTGGAATGATTATGCCTCCTGTTATGGGAGTAGGTGCGTTTGTAATGTCAGGGATTACAGGAATACCATATTCAAAAATAGCGCTTGCTGCACTTGTCCCGGCTCTGTTTTACTATTTTACATGCGGTGCAAGCGTGCACCTTTTTTCAATCAAGAATGGATTTAAGCCTATGGATGAATCTATGATTCCAAGTCTTAAAAAAGTATTAAAGGAAGGCGTTCATTTTTTATTGCCACTATTTACAATAGTATATTATATGACTACAGGAACTTCTGTTATGAGGTCAGGATTTAATGGTATTATTGCTCTTATTATGGTTGTTCTTATAAGGAATTCTATTAAAAATCCAAAATATCTATTTACAAAAGAATTTTGGCTGTTCATAAAAGATGGTTTAGTATCAGGTGCTAAAAGCACAATGAGTGTTGCAGCAGCATGCGCTGCAATGGGCTTGATATCACAAGCAGTTGTGGTCAGCGGATTAGCATTCAAGATAGTGTATTTAATAAAAAGTCTATCAGGAGGGTATTCATTACTGGCTGTACTTTTAACAATGGTAGTGTCTCTCTTTTTTGGAATGGGCATACCTACAACCGCCTCTTATATTATTGTTGCAGTAATAGGTGCGCCTGCTTTGACCGAATTAGGATTCAGCCTTCTGGCAACACATCTTTTCATATATTATTATGCAATTTTGGCTAATCTTACTCCACCCGTAGCTTCTGCCGCTTTAGTGGCTTCACGTATAGCGGAAGCCAATTATACAAAGACTGCTTTAAGAGCAGTAAGGTTAGGATTACCGGGTTTTATCCTGCCAATTCTCTTCATATATAATCCTGAGCTTATTCTTCAAGGCACAGTATTCGATGTTGTTACATCTGTAGTTTCTGCTACGGTAGGAATGCTTGCGTTAGCAGCTTGCTCTGAGGGTTATCTTTTTGATGTTATGAATCCATTAGAACGAATTATTATGGGAATAGGCAGTGCACTAATGATTATACCGGGTATAACTACTGATTTAATTGGATTTACATTGTTTATCATTTTGGTAGTTAAACAGTTTTATACAAGAAAGAAGACTTCAGAATTATAATGATACAGGGTTAGAAAGATTAAACAATGAAAGAAGGGACTCGTTTGATAGCAAAAGAATTAGGTAAGCTTATTTCTGAAACAGAATATTATGATTTACCTATTAATATAGTAAACACAGCAAAATCAAGGTTACTTGACTTTTTAGGAATAGTGACAGCAGGGTACAGACTCGGTACATATAAGGAAATAATGGATGTATTGGGTACAGATAAAGGTAAATGCACTATTTTATGTGACGGACAAAAAACTTCAGTTAGAAATGCAGCTATTATCAATAGTTTTATGTCACACTCTTCTTATTATGAAGATGGCTCAAGAATAACGGGAGGACATCCATCGACAGCAATGTTACCGGCATTGCTTGCTTTAGGAGAGGAAAGGAAGATCTCAGGAAAAAAACTTATACTTGGCATGGTTGTTGGTTATGAAGTTTTTAATCGCATAGGATCTGCATTGTATCCTTCTGCGGTTAACAGAGGGTTTCAACCAACTCCAATCCTGGCCCCATTGGCTGCAGCAAGTGCTTGTGCCAAAATGATGGATTTAGACGGAGAGAAGACGTTTCAGGCGTTGAATATTGCTGCACCGTTAGGTGCAGGGCTGAAATCCGCATTTAAAGAGGCGATGGTGCAGCCTATTCAGGTGGGCAGAAGTTGTGAAGGAGGCTTAACAGCAGCATTATTTGCAGAACGAGGTCTTTTAGGATATGGTAAAAATCTTGAATTTTTCTTAACATCCCATGGAGGAAATATTGAAAAACAAGTCAATCTTGAGAACTGGGGCAAGGAATTTGAGATTAAAAATACATATGTAAAGATACATGGAGGCTGCAGAGGAAATCATGCACCTCTTGATGTGGTTCTTGACATTATAAGTACAAATTCCTTAAATATTAATGATATAGAGTCAATAAAAGTTATTATAGACAATGTAACGGCAGCAAATGAGATTCATAACCCAAAAAATAAAGGAGAAGCCCAGTTCAACATCCCGTTTTCCATAGCTGTTGCATTGGTAAATGGAGATGCTTCATTATTCCAATTTACTGACGAAAATCTTAAAGATGAAAGAATTTTAGCAATGATGGACAGGGTAAGTATTGAAATTGATCCCGAATTGGACAAGTCCTTACCAGATAAAAGAGGAGCAGGGGGAGAAATAGTATTAAAGAATGGGCAAAAATTTATATCTTTTACTGATATGCCCAAGGGTGAACCTGAAAGGCCTTTGTCTCAGCAAGAAATAGAAGGGAAATTTATTTTGCTGTCAAAAGAAGTAATAGGTAAAAGAGTCGATAAGATTATAGATATGGTTTGGAATCTGGATAATTTATATCAAATTAATGATTTAATTGAATGCTTAATAATATAGAACACAGGTTGTCGGAATCTAAAATATTTGATTACCAGGAGGCAGGAAATGAAAATGGATAAGGTTCTGCTTGTCAGTACCGGAGGTACTATTTCATCAAAATACGAGAATGATGGAGCATATTCTCCTTATATAGAAGCGAAAGATTTTCTTGAAGGTATACCTGAGATATTCAATTATGCCCAATGTGATACAATGCAGTTCGGTAATACACTAAGCTTTGCACTGACTCCACAGAAGATTTATGAGTTGGTGCAGACTATAAAGGAAACGTTAAGGAATGAAACATATTGTGGTGCTGTTGTAACACAAGGCACAGCAACCATGGAAGAAACGGCATATCTTGCAGACCTGTTATGGGACTTGGAAAAACCTATAGTTTTTACCGGTGCTATGCTTAATGCTTCAGAAAAGGACAGTGATGGAGGAAGAAATATTATCAATTCAGTTATAACTGCAATAAGTAAAGAAGCAATAGGAAAGGGTGTACTGGTATGCATGGCAGGAGAAATTCATGCCGCAAGAGATGTAGCAAAACTTCATAAGACAAGTTTAAAAGCCTTTTACTCTTTGAACTTTGGACCTGTTGGAATTGTAAATGACGGTAGGGCTTTTTTCTATAGAACTCCATTGAGAAGAAAGGTATTCAAGCCTGATAGAATTGAAAATAAAATTGATATTATAAAGGTTTCACTCGGCATTGATTCACGTCTATTGAATGCTTCCATACAAAGCGGTGCAAAAGGAATAGTAATTGAATCATTTCCTGGAGGCGGCGGTGTTACACCTGAAATTGCGGATACAATAAAAGAAGTAAGTAAAAGTGGTATTATTTTTGTATCAGCACCAAGGGCGCCAATGGGTTCAATATGTGCGATGGCCGGAGGGGGCTGCGGTTCTTGGGATTTAAAGCATTGCGGAGTTATCATGGGAGGGGACCTTACATCCATAAAGGCAAGAATACTATTGATGGTAACCTTGCCGGTAATTAAGAACAGAAAGGAATTAGAAGATATTTTTCTTGAAGTTGCTCCATAAAAATATAACTTTAGATATTATTTATGCTACAAAGATAAAAAGCTTGCTATATTATTAAACCTTTTTTGCTTAAATTATATAAGGTAATAACTGCAAAATTAAGATATGGCAAGAAATAGGAGGGTATATGGTATGTTTTTCAAAACAGATGATGATGCATATATATATTATCAGGATGTTGGAGAAGGCGATCCGGTTGTTTTCCTACATGGATGGAGCTGTACGAGTAATTTTTGGAAAAAAAATATTGAACGATTATCTGAAGAATTTCGAGTTATCACTATAGATTTCAGGGGACATGGAGCTTCTTCCAAAGTGTTGCATGGTCATATGATTCCAAGATATGCTAAGGACATAAAGCAGTTATTTGAGTATTTGAATATGAATAGAATTACTCTGGTTGGCTGGTCTATGGCAGTGACAGTTGTATTATCTTATTATGAACAGTATTCAGAGGATAGCAGATTGAAGTCAATAGGACTTATTGATGGAACTCCCGCACCGTTTTTGGATGAAGAATGGAATTATCACCGCATGAAGAAGAATGGCGGCGATGTGGACAAAATGAACAAAGAGATAATAGATTATGTGGATAATCCAAAATTATTTGCAACTGGAAAAGCTTTAGGATGGCTGAAAGAAGGCACAGCTACAAAAGAAGATGTTGAGTGGATAACAAAAGAGGTTTTGAAGACTCCTCCATGGATTTCTTATGCAATTTTCACTGACTTTTTGCATAGAAACTATACGTCTGTTTTAAAATCCATAGAATTTCCGGTTATAGTATTTTGTCCCGAGAGTCAGCCGGATAGGTATTTTACAGGAAAATATATTTCAGATAATGTCTCAAAAGGAAAGCTTGTTGAAATTGACTCAGGGCATTTACCTTTTTATGAG
>ENA-UOOM01003869-UOOM01003869.1-fermentation-metagenome-genome-assembly--contig:-NODE-3869-length-10376-cov-2.923748_pt1 | contig 10376 bp, 9 predicted proteins | sample MGYA00245781_ERZ724031 | MGnify/ENA primary metagenome ERZ724031 (study PRJEB28704, sample SAMN03018317) | fermentation metagenome | biome: anthropogenic terrestrial biome; feature: soil; material... | reverse complement strand
AAATGATAAAAGTGGTGGAGATTTTGGAGGTGAGTCCTCATTATGAGTAAAACTAAAATTATCGATGCAAGCAGAATAGAATATGGTGATATTTTAGCTTTTCATCCGGGTTGCTACTTGAAAGAACTAATTGATGATATGGAAATAACACAGGATGAATTTGCAAAAAGGGTGGGGACATCTCCAAAACATTTGAGTAATGTCTTGGCCGGGTCAGCTTCTTTATCTGAAAACCTGGCGATGAAGTTATCCATAATGCTTGGTACGAGTGCAGGTCTATGGTTAAATTTGCAAGCTAAATACGAAGAGAAATGTATCGAAATCGAAGAAGAAAAGAAATTAGAAGAAGAAAAAGAATATGCCAAAATGATTCAATATAAGTATTTTGCGGCATTAGGTGTAGTGCCAGAAGAGAGAAGAGTTACAGAGAAGATAAAGAATCTTTGTAAGTACTTTAAGATATCCTCTCTTTCTCTATTGAGCCAAGAGCATTTCCTAGTCGATTTTAGAAACAACATTGAGAATCCAAATATAAAAAATAGGGTTAATTCCAATGCATGGCTCCAGACGGCTATAAATATTGGAAAAGAAATCGATGTGGCCCCATATGATAAAAAGAAACTGGAATCTAAAATTCCAGAAATAAGAACGATGACTATAAAAGACCCTCAAGTATTTTATCCAAGGCTAAATGGAATTTTCAAATCTTGTGGCGTTGCGTTTGTAACCTTGCCTCATCTGCCATCTTCTGGAATACATGGAGCAGTGAAGTGGTACAACGATCAAAAAGTGTTGTTAGCAATAAGCGATAGGTTGAAATCATCTGATATTTTCTGGTTTTCTTTATTTCATGAGATAAAACATGTTTTACAACGAAGAAAAACGATGACTATAGTGACAGAAGATAGTATGTCTCAGACGGGGAATTTGATTCGGAAATTAGAAGCTGAAGCAGATGAATTCGCAAGGGAGACTCTCATCCCTAGGGGAAAATATCTTGAGTACGTACAATCTCGGATTTTTACTGAGCAGAGCATAAAACGATTTGCCGAAATGATTGATGTACACCCGGGTATTGTGCTTGGAAGACTGCAAAAAGATGAGTATGTGCATTATAGCAAATTTAATTATTTAAAAACAAAATATACGATAATTTTCACCTAGCTCAAGGAGTACGCCATTGGACAAGGTTTTTCTTTTATTTCATGCTCATCCGCTCCACATACTCTTTCAACACAGTTGCGTTGTTTTGTTCATTGTTTTTTGAGCTGTAGAGCAGGGTTACTTTTTCAGATTTTGCGCGAATTACAAGGGCACGAAGGGTGTCATGCTGGTTTTCTAGCTCTTCTATGTATTGCTTTTCAAAATCCTCCCAGCTAAGGTCTCCGCTGTGGAAAGCCTTGCGAAGGCTGTTAGATGGGGCGACTTCCTTCATCCATTCATCCACTTTTGCCTTTTCTTTTGATAGGCCTCTGGGCCACAGGCGATCCACAAGAATGCGGTATCCATCATTGACATCAGGCTCTTCATAGATTCTTTTCAGCGATATAACCATGTTCTTCCTCCTGGTTTTGAAGTGCTTGCTTTAAAAAGGAGGCCGCACCACTGGTTCATGCGGCCTCTATCTATGCGCTGTTTTGCAAGCAGGTGCCTATAGCTGTGAGTGTTTCTCCTTTATTTTGTCGGCAAGGGTATCTAATGCTTTCAGGTCTTCTTCCCGTGGGAAGCCTTTGCACATGATGGTGTCGAGCACTTCTACCTTCAGGTTCGGAATTAATCCGGCGATCTGTTCCACCGCTTTGGTTCCCCAGCCGTAGGAACCGATAATAGCCGCATATTTAACCTTTGGTTTTAATGCGTTGGCGAGCTGGGTTACAGAGAAGACTACAGGATGAGGCCCGTAGTGCACTGTCGGCGTTCCGATTACGATGGTGGCAGCGTCCACCAGGGCCATGGCAAGCTTGCCAATATCCGTTGAGGACAACTCGAATTTCTCAACTTTGATACCCCGCTCCGCTAGAGAGCTTACAAGGTAATCCACCATTCTCTCTGTGCTTCCATGCATAGAGATGTAGGGGATTACCACTTTGTTAGAGACCTTGTCAGAAATCCAGTCGCGATAATGGTCGAGGATGCATTGGGGCTTATCGTAGATTGGGCCGTGGCTAGGGGCGATAAGCTCAAAGTCGAGATTCTCGATCTTTTCCATGTTTTTTCTGATTATTGTGCGGAAGGGCATCATAATCTCCGCATAGTAGCGTTTTGCAGCCTCGCACACATAGGGGTCGTCCCCTGCGTAGAGGTCTGATGTCGCAAGATGGGATCCGAAGAAGTCGCAGGTAAAAAGAATCTTTTCCTCCTTCAGGTATGTAACCATGGTTTCAGGCCAATGGACCCAGGGGGTGTAAATAAAGGTCAGGTTGCGGTCTCCCAGTGATAGGGTTTCGCCATCTTCAACGATTTTGATTCTTTCTTCGGCAACGCATAGGTGATCGATGAGCAACTCTTTGGCTTTCTGTGAACAGACCAGTTTTGCCTCAGGGTATTTTTCAAGAATCACAGGAATGGATCCAGAATGGTCCTGCTCGGCATGATGGGATATAAGATAGTCAATATGGGGAATATCCTTCAGCTGTTCAAGCAGAATATCTACTTTGGCAGGGTCTACTGTGTCGATTAGGGCTGTCTTTTCAGACCCCTGAACAAAGTAGACGTTATAACTGGTTCCGTCGGGAAGGGGGATTAGAGAATCGAAAAGTCTTCTGTTCCAGTCAATTGCTCCCATCCATTGAACTCTGTCGCTTATGTTCCTCGGCTTCATAGGCACTGCCTCCCTTTCTCTTTTCTCAGTTTTCTATTTCCACAGGAACCCAGGCGAGCCCAAAGACCTTGATGTTAATATTGGTGCTTTGGGGACGGACAAGATGTTCCTGGGTTGCCTCCCTGTATTTCTCCATGCTTTCTGTAAGTTTCTCTATTTCTTCATTCAAACTTGCTTCAAGAGCGGCTAATTGTTCTTGTATGAATTGGGTTTTTTCTTCGGCTCTTGCTATGTCCATCTTTTCTTTTTTGAGCTTGCCCGCTTTTGAAAGGGCGGAGCCCATTCTATAAGTGGAAGTGGCAGTAAGGCTTTTTCTGCCGAGCAGAGCGCTTGCAATGGCTGAGCCAAAGGATATGACAGTATCGATGTTTCTGTTCTTGGCCTGTTCGCTTTCTCTTGCAATGGCTTGTTCTGCCGCCATGAGCTGTTTTTGGAGGGTCGCCATTTTACTGTCATATTTTTTTCTTAGTTTTTCAATTTCCATATCCCTTTTTTCTCTCAGGGCTTCCTCAACCCGTATTTCAAAATCCCCTCTGCCTTCTCCGGGTGAACCGGCTAGTTTCAAAGACTGATTTTTGAAGATTACAAGAGGTTTATTGACGTATCCATCGTTGAAAGGCTTTTTCCCACTTTTTATAATTGCTGGGATTAGCCATAGCTGCCGGAAGCTCAAGAAACTTCAATTGCTCGTTGCCCTCTCTGCAAAGATCCCCCTCATCAAGTTCAAGGGCGTTCTCCCAGTTTGGTTCAAGGGTATTGTGTGGGGCTTCTGCCCCCAATAGGCAGGCGATTCTTTCTTCAATGCCCAGTTTTGGGTTCGAATAGTAAATGTCACCGCTACCTACGATAAAGGGTTTATATGCCCAGGAATCGGATGTGACAGGAAGATCAACAAAGAATTCATTGACATCAGGTGAGATGGCCGGTTTAACAGGGGAGGTGTATCCTTTTACGCCTCTGGTTCTTTCCATGGCCGGTTTGGCCCCTTCAACATGGGGTTCTTCTTTTCTTTCTTCCATAATAGAAGATATCTGCTCCCGGGTGAGCGGCCCTCTGAGATATGACATGGCCCATCGTGAAGTAAAAATAGAAGGGCTGTTTTCGTGAACATTGTTGAGGAGGAACTCTCTTTTCTTCAAACCCGTTATGGCCTTGTCGAGAAATTGGCGGTCATACCCTGACGCATTTTCGAGCCGCTCCAACCCTTCGAGTACGCGGTCTTTATCTCGCTGGGTCTGAAGGCGCCCTATAAACCAGGTTCCTATGTTTGAAAGTCCTTTGTAATCCAGATCCACGGGGTTCTGGGTAGCTAAAACCACTCCGATACCGAAGGCCCTAGCTTGCTTGAGAAGGGTGATGAGAGGTTTTTTTGAAGGTGGTTCTTTTACGGGAGGCATATACCCAAATACCTCATCAATGTAAAGAATGGCTCGAAGGCTTGGGGTTCCGGTCTGAGTTCGCATCCACCCGACTATTTCGTTGAGGACCATGGAAATAAAGAACATTCTTTCGTTGTCAGAGAGGTGTGAAACTGTAAATATCGAGGCCCGGGGCTTCCCTTCGGGAGAGTGAAGGAAGCTGCCTATTTCAAGGGGAACTCCGGTCATCCATTGGTTAAAGGCTGGGGACGCCAATATCTGGTTCAGAGCAAGTGCCAGTTTGAATCGCTCGCTTGGGGGGTAAAAGGTGTCTGTGGGCATAACTCCAATTTGGGCAAAAGGAGGGGTCTGAATTCCATTTATGATCATTGGCAAATCTACATCTTTGCTGTCTCTCCAGCTTTGCTCAAATATCTTTGATATGAGAAGGTGTTCCCTTCCGGAGAGGGGGTCAGATTCAATGTTTAGAAGAGAGAGGAGTGTGGATGTAGTGTTTTGAACCTTTTCTAAAAAAAGGTCATGATCGTTGATGATTTTTTCAGAGGGGCATCTGAAAGACCCGAGCACGTTTACTTTTATGCCAGAATTGCTTCCCGGAGTATAAATGCTGAAGCTGACAGATTCCCTCATCTTTTTTATTCTGTCACCGTCTATTCCCCACCCGGCAAGGCCCTTTTTCCATTTTTCTGCCTCCCTGGCAGCATATTCAGAAGGGGGAAAACCTTCTGCAGTCGCATTTTCTATGTTGATCCATGGCAGAAAATCTTCTGACCGCTGTTCTGGAAATGATAGAAGGAGGTTGGTAATGTCCCCTTTGGGGTCGATGGCTATTACGGGAATGTTATCCATGAGGGCTTCTTCCAGAAGAGCTATGCCAAGGCCGGTCTTTCCGCTGCCTGTCATCCCTATGATCATTCCATGGGTTGTCAGGTCCTTTGAATCATAAAGCACTAAATTATCGCTCACTTTACCACTTTGGGGTTCTATTTCTTTCCCCAGATAGAATTTGCCCATGAGTTCGAAGTTTTCCATCATCATCCCTCCTGTTACTCCAATGTCTATGCACTACTATAATCTATTTCTCTAATATTTATTATAAAGTACCATATTTATATTAGTTAACAAGGTTTGAACGATTATAATACTGTAAATTTCTCTGAGCTAAAATGGGGTGGAATAAAAGGTTAGAAAAAGCTATCGGTTTTCAGTTAAAGTAAAGTCACCAAACCAAACCCAACCGAAGGAGTGAACCACCGATGGCCGAAGTAAAGATATGAATACCTCCCTACCCCCCCCTTTGGGGCATAATATTGAGGGCATATTTTACCGCCAGCCAGGGGAACAAAAAACTTTGAAAATATAGTTGACGATGTCAACTAATTGATTTATAATACCGCTTAATATTGCAGAAAGCGTCAAGAATGGCTTTGCTGCAATTAATCCATGGTAATTTTGGAGGCTATATGAAGCAAACCGCGATTTCGGATATAAGCAGATCATTAATTGAACTTGCGTGGCATTTTGGCCCCAAAGGATTGAATGGCGAATGCTGTGAAAACCTTACAATGCCGGAGTTCATAGCATTAGATAAAGTTGCTTCCTCACCGAATTGCCCCGTGCAAGATGTCGGTTATTCACTTGGTTTTACAAAAAGTGGTGCAACTAGGATTGTGAATCGGCTCGAAAAAAAAGGATATGTCGAAAAAGTTAAATCGCATAAAGATGCAAGGGTCTGCTGTGTGGAAATAACAAGGTCAGGAGAACAGGTCTTGTTATCCGCTAATTTGCGCTATATGGAACAATTCCATGCTCTTGTTTCTAAGATGTCGGGGCATTCCTTGGTTGATATAGTTGAAATGCTTACTGCAATGGCAAAAGCGCTGAAGGGCTAAATTGGGGGCTTTATCGTTGACATAGTTAACGATGTCAAGGAGGATTTCAGGATGAACAATTTTGTTAGCACCATTCAATTTTTTTTGATTATTACCGCAGAGCTGGTTGTTCTATTTATAGGAATCAGTACGCTTGTTGCGCTAATATTAATGTATATGCCGCAAGATAAACTCAAGCAGTGGCTCGCTCGTCGCGGGATATGGGGTAATTTTCTGGGCGCTGTTGTTGGCTCACTAACCCCTTTTTGTTCTTGCTCAACCATACCAATGACACTAGGTTTGCTGAACGCCGGGGCACCTTTTGGGCCGGTTATGTCATTTGTCATCGCTTCGCCTCTGCTGAATCCAATCATTATCAGCATGGTCTGGCTGCTTATGGGAATAAAGGCTTGCTTGATTTATTTCTCCGTCACCTTTTTCGGATCGATTTTCTTCGGTGTTTTCCTTGAAAAAATAGGGGGGGCACAATATGTGAAAATGGTGAGGATCAAATCTAACTGCTGTGGTGCTAATAACGAGTCTGAAAATGTTCCAATGGATTTTTCGAAAAAATTAAAGGCTTCATTTATTTCTGCCTGGGGTGATTTCAGAGCTGTCCTTATTTACCTTCTCATTGGTGTCGGCATTGGTGCAGTAATTTACGGATACATTCCCCAAGATTTCGTAACAAAGATGGCCGGGCCTGATAATCCGTTTGCAATTCCAATTGCGGCCACTATTGGTGTTCCACTTTATATCCGGGCAGAAACAGCTATTCCGATTGGGTTGGCGTTGTCTCAAAAAGGTATGAGTATGGGAGCAGTTATTGCTTTGATCATTGGCGGCGCTGGCATGGCTATACCCGAAATGGTCATGCTCGGGAGCATCTTCAAAAAGCGTTTGGTCTGCGCAATCGTTGTTGTCATATGGGCTACAGCTGTTGTAGGCGGATATGTATTTAACACAATACTTTAATAGGGTATGGGGGAGAGAGGGCCAGACTGAAGATACAGGCCAATTCTATGGCAAGCTGACGGAGCTGTTATTTCCAGTGTGATCATTGTTATTTTGATGCACCTGATTTTTATGAAAGAGGAGAATTGGAGAATCGTCGCACAAATGATCATGCCTGTTGAGGAAGCCAAACGACCTTTTGCGGAACGCTCTTTACTTTGCGCTACCCTGACCAAGTAGTTGCCTGCTCAGTACTGCTATGTTGCCGGAGGTGTGCTTATGAAAGCAGCTCAAAAGAATAGCTTGTTCTTATTACTGTTCGTGAGTCTATGTTTGTTTATACTGATAGCCTGCGGCAAGTACACCTACGCCGAGAAAACAGCCTCGGAGATAAAAGCAGAGGCAGTGCAGAGATTACCTAAGCTTCTCGATCTCGGAGCCCAAAAATGCATCCCCTGCAAAATGATGGCTCCTATTCTTGATGAGTTGACCAAGGAATACAAAGGCGTATTTGACGTTGAGTTCATTGATGTCTGGCAACCCGAGAACAAAGAAAAAGCTAAGGCTTATGGAATTAGGTCAATTCCTACACAGATCTTTTTTGATGCTAGCGGCAAGGAGCTCTGGAGGCATGAAGGATTCATCTCCAAAGAAGATATCCTGAAAAAATGGGAAGAGCTTGGCTTCTCCTTTAAAGTAGTTCTGCAGGAAAATGACCCGAACAAATCTGATGCTTCGGAAAGCGAGTAGGATAATATGGAACGGCTGAAGAAGATTCTGACCAACTGTCTGCTTGCCTTTGCCATGATCAGCATCGGATTTGCACTTGGCAAACACTCCGTGAAGTTGGATAAGCAAACAAATAGTCTGTTTAACGAGAATGGACGTCAGGTGGCTGTTTATTATCTCCACTCTACCTTTCGCTGTATAACCTGTAATACCATCGAAAAAATGACTTGGGAATTGCTGACCAGCTCTTACAGTGATGAGCTGGCTGACAGGAAAATTCAGTGGATTAAAGACAATTTCCAAGAAAACGAAGCACTGGCCGAGCAGTTTGAAGTTTTTGCAAGCTGTGTGGTAGTGGCTGAAATGGAAAATGGAGTCATCACTGATTATAAGCGACTGGATGATGTTTGGACCTTGATGAAAGATCCTGAAGCCTTCAACAGATATATCAGCGACGCCATAGACGGGTATCTAAAAAAGACTGGAGGCAAGTCATGATCTGGACAGTCTTTTTATCTGCTCTTTGGCTAGGCATCCTGACAGCGATCAGCCCTTGCCCGCTGACGATGAATATTGCAGCCGTCTCATTTATAGGGCGAAAGGCCGGACAGAAGAACCACGTCATCGGCTCTGGTATTCTTTATTCCGCAGGACGCACAATTGCCTACGTCATTCTAGGCGTCGTAATTACAACCAGTATGCTTGGCAGAGCAGAGATCTCCAGCTTTTTGCAGAAATATATGAATGAAGCCCTCGGCCCGATCCTTATCATACTGGGACTTGTACTTCTGGGATGGCTCGGTTCCAGTATAACTTTGCACGTTGGTGCGGAGAAACTTCAGGAGAAGGCAACAAAAGGCGGGGTACTTTGGGCTTTCCCGATTGGATTTCTGTTTGCCCTCTCTTTTTGTCCGGTGTCGGCAGGTCTGTTCTTCGGCGGACTTCTGCCACTGGCATTGAAACAACAGTCATCTATCATGCTGCCGGTGGTCTACGGCATCGGCACCTCTTTACCGGTAGTCATATTCGCCTTCCTCATGGCGTTTGGTTCCGCCTATGTCGGCAAAGCCTTCAATCGGCTGACGCAAATCGAAATCTGGGTCAGACGAATGGCTGGAACAGCTTTCATTCTTACAGGCATTTATTATAGTCTGACATATATATACGGTATTTTAGTTTAAAATCTGCAAAGGAACTTGACTGGGGGGCTTTTTTTACATATCTTACTAAGATTCTTGGCTCATTATGCAACCATAGGTGGGGCAAAATATAGATAAACTGACTGCAATATTCAAGACGCAAACCGGCTTCGGATTGTATTGGCTCTTGTGGAGCACGAAGAGCCGTGTGCCTGCCAGCACATGGGTGTCCTGATTCAATATTGATAGTGCGGACGGAAACGGATTATATAAAGAATGTCCATTCGGCGGTAATTACAACTGTTAAGTAAAAGGAGGTTTGTCTCAATGAACAACGAAATTTGTCCGGCGAATGACCGGCATATGACCAGCATATTCGAGAAGTATCTGACCGTCTGGGTAGGGTTGTGTATTATCGCTGGGATTCTTCTCGGAAAAATTGCCCCGGGGTTGGCCAAAACACTGGATGGAATGAGCATCAATGTCAATGGAGCACCTGTTGTCTCCATCCCGATTGCCATCTGTCTGTTCTTCATGATGTACCCGATTATGGTGAAAATAGACTTTGCCAGCGTCGTAAAAGCAGGCAAAAGCGGAAAGCCTGTTTTACTGACCTTGTTCATCAACTGGTGTATAAAGCCGTTCACCATGTACGCCATCGCCATGCTATTTCTGGGCGTTTTGCTAAAGGGATCGCTCGGAACCGAAGCGATGGATCTGGTAAAAATGCCCTTTGGCCTCGACCTGCTGGTCGGAGCGGAGCATGGTGCCGGAACCGTTGTGCTGCAAGATGGCATTAAAATGCTTCAGATTCCGCTGTGGCGAAGTTACTTTGCCGGATGTATCCTGCTGGGAATCGCTCCCTGTACCGCCATGGTTCTGGTCTGGGGCTATCTGGCTCGAGGTAATGACGGTTTGACACTCGTAATGGTCGCAATCAACTCTCTGACAATGCTTGCCCTCTATGGCGTATTGGGTGGTTTCCTGCTTGGCGTCGGCAAACTACCGGTTCCCTGGCAGGCATTGTTGCTTTCCGTCGCCATTTATGTAGCCTTGCCGCTAGTTGCCGGATACTTCTCCCGCAAATGGCTTATTGGGTACAAGGGCGAAGCGTGGTTCAAGGAAAAATTTCTTCACATGCTGACACCGGTAACCATCAGTGCACTGTTGTTGACGCTAATACTCCTGTTCAGCTTCAAAGGCGAAACCATTCTGGCCAATCCCCTGACCATTCTCTGGATCTCAATTCCGCTCTTTATCCAAACTGTTCTTATTTTCGGGCTGACCTACGGCGCAGCCAAAATGCTCAAACTGAATTATGAAGATGCTGCTCCAGCCGCAATGATCGGGGCTTCCAATCATTTCGAAGTCGCTATCGCTACCGCCGTAATGATTTTCGGACTGTCGTCCGGTGCCGCCCTTGCAACGGTGGTTGGCGTGTTGATTGAGGTACCGGTGATGCTAATGCTTGTAGGTATCTGTA
>ENA-UOOM01003868-UOOM01003868.1-fermentation-metagenome-genome-assembly--contig:-NODE-3868-length-10378-cov-7.071006_pt1 | contig 10378 bp, 9 predicted proteins | sample MGYA00245781_ERZ724031 | MGnify/ENA primary metagenome ERZ724031 (study PRJEB28704, sample SAMN03018317) | fermentation metagenome | biome: anthropogenic terrestrial biome; feature: soil; material... | reverse complement strand
ACCTACCAACCATTTTTCTGAAAAAACACTCAGAAAAATGGGGTTAGGGCATCTCTAATATATATTGAGCATTCAATTCTCTTTTTTTCAAGTTCGCATCCCACACCATATGGGATATTAAAATCCTTGTTAAAATTATACGCATTGGCGTGACAGCCTCCGCTGCAATAGTATTTAGCCCAGCAATCCTTGCATACGGGCTTGTCGTCAACGGAAACATTACTGAACATATTTACAATTTTCTCATTTGTAATACCTTCATCAACATTGCCTATTATAAATTCTTCCTGCCCCACAAACTGATGACAGGGATACATTTCACCTGCCGGAGTTACGGCAACATATTCCGTACCGGCTCCGCAGCCTATGGACCTTTTATAAATGCAGGGACCTCCGTCTAATTCTATATTAAAGTGAAAGAATTGAAATTTTTTATCAGTATTGTATGATTCAATAAAATATTCGGCTAATTTTTCATATTCCCTTTTTAATATATCAATATGTTCTTCTTTAAGTGCATACTTTTCCTCCGGCGAAGCAACAACAGGCTCTACGGAAATTTTATCAAAGCCTGCTTCTCTCATATGTTTAACATCCTCCGAGAAATCTAAATTGTAGGAAGTGTAGGTGCCTCTTGCAAAATAATCCCTGCTGCCTCTTTTGCTTACAAAATTTTTAAAATTATTGATTATTGCATCATAGCTTCCCTTTTCATTTATAGTTTTCCGCATTCTGTCATTTGTTTCTTTCCTGCCGTCAATGCTTAAAACAACATTGTCCATATTTTCATTAATGTAGTTTATTTTATCCTCATCCAAAAGAACGCCGTTTGTTGTAATGGTGAATCTGAAATGCTTGTTATTATCCTTTTCCAAAGACCTTCCGTAATCAACCAATTTTTTGATTGTTTCAAAATTCATGAGGGGTTCTCCGCCAAAGAAATCAACCTCTAAATTTCTCCTTTTGCCCGAGCTTTTTACTAAAAAATCAAATGCCTTTTTTCCGGTTTCAAAGCTTAAAAATGCTTTTTCCCCATTATATGTACCTTGTGATGCAAAGCAATATTCGCATCTTAAATTGCAGTCGTGAGTCATATTCAGGCACATTGCTTTTATTGCAGGCTTAATTTTGTTAATATAGCTTGCAGCCTCCGTGAAGAGCATTTTATTATCAATCAAATAATTAATTTCGGATATGGCTTCCTTTACTGTTTCTTCACCATATTTACCGTTTAATTGTTCAAGCATGCTTTCATCCCTGAATTTTTCATCGATTAACAGTTCATATATTATCTCATCTACGGCATGTACCAATCCGCTGTTTGTATCAATTGCAAAGTATAAATCTTTTATATTAAAAACATGTATCATAACTTCCTCCAAAAAAAAATTTGCTTAAAAGCAAAAGTGTTCACCGAATTCGTATTTTGTGCTGCATATATCGGGAAGAACAGTCTCATTCACCGCGGTTGGTTAACCCCATTTTTCAGGGAAACCGTCCTGAAAAACGGGGTTAGGTCATACCCAGGGAAATTCACCAATTTATCTGCTCCTCTCGTCGCATAAATTGGGAATTTTGTGCAGTTGACCTACCATCAATTTCTTTCTCCCTCTGGTCGAAGAAATTGGGTTAGGTCATACTCGCACTTTTGATTTCCTACAGTACAAGAAGTTTTGCATGCCGACTGGCATGATGTCTGACATTCTCCGCATCCCTTAACGTTTATATTATCCGTTAATTTAGTATTATTCAGTGTTTTTATGTATTTCATAGTGAACCTCCTTATAAGCTTTCTAAATTATAGCATTAAAAGAGATTATTTAAAAGTGTTTTTTCAAATTTTTTTCAAAAATTCAATAGCAAAGTAACAATAGAAATGTTATAATATATAAAAAGAAATCTCGGAGGAACAGTCAATGGACAGCAAATCAGATAATGAATACGCTGTTACAAATGACCCTGAATTCATATCACCGAAGATAGACTATGCGTTTAAACAAATGATGAACAGTGAAACAGCACTTAGAAACTTCTTAAGTACAGTATTAAAAGTACCGGAAAAGAATATTAATGACATACGTTATATTGATCCTCATACCTTGAAAGAAAACGAGGACGATAAATATATTGTAATGGATGTGAGAATATCCCTGAAGGATAAATGTGAAATTGACATTGAAATGCAAATGATGAATTTTCGCAGTTGGACGGACAGAGTAGTATATTACAGCAGCCGAATGCTGTCGGAACAAATTAAAAAAGGACAGAGTTACGGAGAACTAATTAAATGTATCAATATAAGCATATTGGATTTCAGTATTTTTTACAGGGGTAATTTCCCCAAATACTATAGCTCGTATCATATACAAGTATTTTAAAGCAAGCTTCTCAAAAAAAACTAAAGGAATGTTCAAAAAGAATTTGTGACATTCCTTTAGTTTTTTTATTATTTTTCTAAACAAGAATTTATTAGGACAAAGTCTTCTTGTTTTTTAAGTTTACACCGATAATTCCTCCCAATATTGACATAATAAGAACGGCACCGTTGTAAAGTATTTTTATTTCGGCAGGATATCTGAATAAAACTTTCATCAATAGAACAATTGCAAAATATATTATCCAAAGCTCAATTCCCCTTAACAGTCCCCTTTCATGAATACTTCTTGAATACATCATAGAAGCTGTAAATATGCTGATAGGAACAACAAAACTATAGACTATTTCAAGTCCGGGATTTTTTGAAAAATAATATATATAAACTGTTAGTATAAAAAATATTATTAAAGAAAAAATAAATAAATACAGGGTATACTTAAGTAAATTGCCTAGCTTCATAATTCCTCCTTGTTTACATATAACTTATTAAATAATATTCATGCAAAAATAAAAAAGAACATTTAAATTTTATAGCTTGACAAAAATTTCAACATTTGATAAAGTTATCTTACTAAAGGGGAGTAGTTTTAAATTTTCAGTCAACATCACTGAATCTTTGTATTCTGGCTGAAGATCCTTGGGTAACTTAGGTAACAAGACTTTTAGTATATCTGGTTCGGGTATACTAAAAGTCTTTTTTATTAAATGGTATTATAAATAATCTAAAGGAGTAAATTATGTATTACCAAAAAAGCATACAAGAGACATACGATGAGTTAAATACGGTAAATGCCGGCTTAAATCAGGAGGAAGCTAAGAAAAGACTGCTGAAAAACGGCCCTAATGCTTTAATTGAGAAAAAAGGAAAAACTAAGCTGCAGATGTTTTTAGCCCAGCTGAAAGACACACTTATTTACATATTGTTTGCAGCCGCAGCAATATCTATTGCATTAAATGAAGTAACGGATGCAATAATAATATTATTGGTTGTATTATTGAATGCAATAATAGGTATGGTTCAGGAATCTAAAGCAGAGGCCGCGCTTGAAGCTTTAAAGAACCTTTCAAGCCCCTCGGCAATGGTAAGACGTGACGGCAAAATAACGGAAATACCCGCACAGGAGCTTGTACCGGGAGATATAGTAATACTTGAAGCCGGACGAATTATTCCCGCAGACTTAAGGCTTATTCAATCCATAAACTTAAAAATCGAAGAATCTGCTTTAACAGGTGAATCCGTACCTGTTGACAAAGATGCCGATAATGTTGCTGATGGAGAGGCAGGAATCGGAGATCAAGTAAACATGGCATTTTCTTCAACAAGTGTGTCATACGGACGCGGCGAAGGTGTTGTGGTTTATACGGGAATGGATACCGAAATCGGTAAAATTGCCGCAATGATAAATGAAAGCACCGAAGAATTAACTCCTCTTCAAAAAAGGCTCAATGACCTTGGAAAGGTTTTAGGTATAGTTGCCGTTATAATAGTTGCTGCTATGTTTGGTATTGCTGTCTTACAGGGAAGAGACCTAATTGAAATGTTTATCACTGCCATTGCATTAGCGGTTGCAGCTGTACCCGAAGGTCTTACGGCTGTTGTAACTATAGTTTTAGCGCTTGGCGTAACCAAAATGGTTAAAGTAAATACAATTGTACGCAAGCTTCCCGCAGTTGAAACTTTAGGAGCTGTAAGCATTGTATGTTCCGACAAGACCGGTACCCTTACACAAAATAAAATGACCGTTACAAAAGTTTATTTAGACGGTGAAATTAAAAATGCAGATGAATTATCCTGCGAAAAGAATGAATTATTTTTAAAGGGTTTTGTACTTTGCAACGATGCATCTACAGCCAACAATACAAGAATCGGCGACCCCACGGAATTAGCTCTCTTGGACATGGGAACAAAGATAAATTTAACAAAGGAAGGCCTTGAAGAGACAAATCCGAGAATCAATGAACAATCCTTCGATTCCGCAAGAAAGTTAATGACTACAGTTCATAAGGAATCCAACGGTAAGATTATGAGCTACACAAAGGGTGCCATGGATATTCTTTTGGACAGATGCAGAAAAATTTATTTTAACGGTGAAATAATAGATATAAATGATAAGCACATTGCAGATATAAACAATGCTGCAACAGAAATGGCAAAGGGAGCATTAAGAGTGCTGGCTCTTGGCATTAAAGAAGATGACGATTCAGCTGATGAAGAGAATCTTACATTTGTTGGTTTGGTAGGAATGATTGACCCTCCTCGCCCCGAGGCAAAGGCTTCTGTAAAAACCTTAAAAAATGCCGGAATTAAAACTATAATGATTACGGGGGACCACAAGGACACCGCTTTGGCAATTGCCACGGAGCTTGGAATCGCAGACGACGAAAATCAGTGTATAACCGGCAGTGAATTAAATGAATTATCTCAGGAAGAATTAAATAAGAGAGTTAATAATATAAGAGTTTTTGCAAGGGTTTCTCCCGAGCATAAGGTAATGATAGTAAAAGCTTTCAAATCAAACGGAAGCATAGTTTCAATGACAGGCGACGGCGTTAACGACGCTCCATCCTTAAAGGCGGCAGATATAGGAGTTGCAATGGGTATTACAGGTACCGACGTTGCTAAAGGTGCTTCCGATATGGTTCTTACGGATGACAACTTTGCAACCATTGAAAAAGCGGTTTCTGAAGGAAGAGGCATCTACAAGAATATTAAAAAGACAGTATTATTCCTGCTGTCCTCCAATTTCGGAGAGGTTATATCAATGTTTACGGCTATTGCTGCAGGACTTATAGCACCGCTGCAGTCCATACATATTCTTTGGATTAACCTTATAACCGACTCACTTCCCGCATTAGCATTAGGAGTCGATCCTAAGGACAGAGAGATTATGAACGAAAAACCGAGAGACCCCAATGAAAGCTTGTTTGCTCACGGAGCTCTTGCCTTTACCGTATATAACGGAATAATGATTGCGGCATTAACACTTGGAGCTTTCTTATGGTCGCCTATTATACATCTTAATGCAGCAGGTGAGGCAGTAACGCTTAATAATATCAGAGATTTGTTTAATGGTGTCCTCGTTCTAAAAAATGTTGATATCAATGATATTGTAATGCATGCCCAGACATACGCATTTACGACACTTGGTATTTCACAGCTTTTCCATGCGATAGGAATGAGAAATTATGACAAATCATTATTCAAAATGAGCCATATAGATAACTTTGCTATGATTGGCGCATTTACGGCAGGTCTGTTGCTGCAGGTGCTTGTAACTGAAATACCTTTCCTTACGGAAGTATTTGAAACAAGTCAGCTTACATTAAGGGAATGGATAAATTTGATACTGTTATCGGCAATTCCTTTATTATCGCACGAAATAATAGTTTTTGGAAAGAATCTGATGAAAAAATAGCCCTCATGGAAATTCACCTCAGAAAAATGGGATTGGTCATAAAAAAAAGAGCAGCCGCTCTTTTTTTATTTGTCCTCTTCTTTATCATCAACAGTCTCTTCTGCTTCTTCTTTAACTGCTTTTTCTTTGCCCTTCTTAGATACGCTTCCTACAGCCCATTTGGAAAACTCGATTCTTTGCTTTCCGAAAGCCATTTCCAAGGTTACAATTTCATCATTTACCTTAACAATTTTGCCATGGATGCCGCCAATAGTGATTACTTCATCACCTATTGCCAGGCTTTCTCTCATTGACTTGATTTCTTTGTCTTTCTTTTTCTGTGGTCTTATCATTGTGAAATACATTATTCCAAAGAAAATGACCAACATTATAATACCGCTATATTCCTGTGGCATGCTTCCTCCTATGTGTTTATTTAATATCCGTAATTTTCATAAAATTCCTTTTTGAATTTTATGAAATTATCTTCCATTATACTCATTCTAATACTTTTCATTAGATTAATCAAGAAAAATAAATTATGTATTGATGCAAGCCTTGCTCCCAATATTTCTTTTTCACCGAATAAATGTCTTATATAAGCTCTTGAATAATTTTTGCAGGTATAGCAGCCGCAATTTTCGTCGATTGGGCTAAAATCATTTTTATACCTTGCATTCTTGATAGTCAGCTGTCCCTTTCCGGTTAAAAATGCTCCGTGTCTTGCCATTCTTGTGGGCAGCACGCAGTCTGCCATATCTATTCCTCTTTCAACAGCTTCAAATAAATAATCCGGACTTCCCACACCCATTAAATATCTTGGCTTATCCTTCGGAAGCAATTCTACGGTGTAGTCCATAACCCCGCACATTAAATCTTTAGGCTCACCCACGCTTAAGCCTCCTATCGCATACCCCGGAAAATCAATATCTGTAATTTGCTTTGCACTTTCGATTCTTAAATCCTCGTACATGCCTCCCTGAACAATTCCGAACAAAGCTTGATTTTCGGTATTTTTATGATATTCCTTACACCTTTTTGCCCATCTGGTGGTTCTCTCCATAGATTTTTTAACGTATTCATAAGTTGCCGGATAAGGCGCACACTCATCAAACGCCATCATTATGTCAGAACCTAAACAATTTTGTATTTCCATGGATTTTTCGGGGCTGATAAAATGCTTTGAACCGTCTATGTGGGAGCGAAACTCCACACCTTCTTCTTTTATTTTTCTCAAATCGCCAAGGCTGAAAACCTGAAATCCGCCGCTGTCCGTTAAAATCGGTCTGTCCCAGTTCATAAATTTGTGCAGGCCGCCGGCTTCCTTTATTAACTCATGTCCCGGTCTTAAATAAAGATGATACGTATTTCCTAAAATTATACGGGCATCTAAATCCTTCATTTCTTCAGGTGTCATAGCCTTAACCGTTGCCTTTGTTCCTACAGGCATAAAAACCGGTGTATCTATGTCACCGTGGGGAGTATGGATTTTTCCTAATCTTGCCTTGCATTCCTTAGATTCTTTTATTAACTCAAATTTAAACATATTTCACCTACTTTATAAACATTGCATCTCCAAAGCTGAAAAATCTGTATTCCCTCTCCACAGCCTCACGGTATGCTTTCATAATATTTTCTTTTCCTGCCAATGCGCTTACTAACATAATCAAGGTTGATTCGGGAAGGTGGAAATTTGTTATCAAAGAATCCACCGCTTTATATTTATAGCCCGGATATATGAAAATATTTGTCCATCCCTTTTGGGCTTTCACATTTCCTTCGTTATCAGCGATTGTTTCCAATGTCCTGACACTGGTAGTTCCAACAGAAATAACTTTGTGCCCTGTTTGTTTGGCAAGGTTTATTTTATTTGCTTCACTTTCATTCAGCTCATAGTATTCCGAATGCATTATATGCTCATCTATATATTCGGACTTAACAGGTCTGAAAGTTCCAAGTCCTACGTGTAAGATAAGTTTAGCTATATTAACTTTCTTTTCTTCTATGTCCCTCAGCAGCCTGTCATTAAAGTGAAGACCTGCCGTCGGAGCGGCAGCAGAGCCTAAATGTTCTGCATAAATTGTCTGATATCTGTCCCTATCCTCCAATTTCTCGTGTATGTACGGAGGCAGCGGCATCTCGCCTAATTTATCCAATATTTCTTCAAATATTCCCTCATACTGAAATTCGATAATTCTATTGCCTTCTTCAAGAATGTCAACAATTTTCCCTGTAAGCAAATTCTCTTCAAAGATAATTTCCGCCCCAAGCCTTGCTTTTTTCCCGGGTTTCACTAATGTTTCCCATCTGTTGTCATCTATTCTCTTAAGCAAAAGAAATTCAACTACAGCCTTGGTATCCTTTCTTGTTCCGAATAATCTTGCGGGAAGAACCTTAGTATCATTGATAACTAAACAGTCCCCTTCATTTAAATATTCAATTATGTCATAAAAATGCCTATGTGATGTTTCTCCTGTTTCTTTGTCTAAAACCAAAAGTCTTGAATGGTCTCTTTCCTTAATTGGTGTTTGGGCTATGAGACTTTCGGGCAAATCGTAATAAAAATCACTTGTTTTAAAGTTTGTCATTTAATAGTTACTCCGGTATAATAGTGTTGTAATATTTCGTCATAGGAATATCCTTCCTCAGCCATTTGTTTAGCTCCGTACTGACTCATCCCTATTCCGTGTCCCCAGCCTCTTCCTTCAAAATTATACTGCTCCGAATCAGTGTCTGCTATGTTGACACCCTTTGAACTTATGAAGGCTAATTTTTCTCGGCTTATTTTTTTCGTTCCGTCATCAGTTATGGCATACTTACCCATAACACTTCCTATTTCAGGCTTTATTTCATTGCCTGATTCTTCTGTTTCTTCTGTTTCTTCCTCTGTTATTAAATCGAGTATGCCTCCCCTTGAGGGAATTTCTGTTTCCTCACTTCCAATTACCGAAAAATATTCGGTTATAAAATAAAATGAATTTCCGTTTCCGATTGAAAACCAAGAGCTTTTTAATCCCAAAAGAAGCCTTGCATTTTCTTTCTTATATGAAATTTCCCCCGCATCGGTCAAAAATATACATTCTAATACCCTGTTGTTTTCAGAAACCTTCTTTATTTGAATTCCGTACACTTCATCCACATTATTGCCGTCAAGGTTTAAAAGTCTTACTATATCTTCCTTGTAATATGTAGTTTGCCACGTTGTATGAGGAGATCCCGAATTATCCGAAAATTCATCATTTACCCCTCTCAGGTAGGGCAGATTCTCAAACCATACATTTTCCGAATCTTCTGTCAAGCCTCCGCTGGTTGAATGATAAAATGCCTGAATCAATTCATTGTCGTAATAAATCATTTCACCCTCGGTATCATTGACAGCCTTGGTTGTGGATGTTTTTTCATAATCATAGCCCATGTAAACCTGACTGTTTTGATTGTCTTCCATATCGTAATTCTGCCTCGGCTTAATGCTCCAAACAGCATATGTCCTTGCAGCCAAAGCCTGGGCTTTGAGTGCCTCAATTCCCCAGGACGAGGGAATTTCATTGGGAACAACTCCGTACAGGTAATTTTCAAGCTCCACATAATTTATTGTCAGAAGCTTAAAATCCTCAATAATCTTTAATGTTATTTTTCCTCTGTAAGCTCTGTTGTCAACCTTAATCATTTCATATTCTTCAGTTTCGTTGTATGAAGAAAAGTAAACAGGCATGTCCTTTTCATACATAAAAACAGGTTTATTTTTGTTATATGCAATTATATTTTCTAAATTGCCGTTGATTGATTCCGCAGTATAACCTTCATCATTTAATTCATCAACAAATTTTTCCGAAGATTTTTTATCTGTAAAGTTCCCGCTGCAGACAATGTACCCCTTTTCAATCAAATAAGGATAAAACTCTCTGTCGAATTCTTCCTTCAGCTCTTCAGCCGCATCATTTGCTTCTTCAAATGAAGAATAAATTTCGTCCCGCAATACAGCATGATAAGGACCGAAGATGGCTTGACTGTTGTCGGTAATATAATAATTAGCCGTATAATATGTATCAATCCGCAAATTCAGATTATTATCAAGGCTGAACAACTTGCCTTCTTCATCATACAAGGTAATTTCATCATATCCTTCAAATGATGTCTGTTCGTTAAACAATCTTGGATATCTGATTCTTACTCTTACGTAAATGTCGTCCCGATTCTTACCGAAAGCGGCGGCAGGAAATAAAAAAGTCAACAATATGGTTATAATAAATAATTTAATCAAATTCTTTTTCATAATTATCCTCTAACATATTTATCTGTTCTTCTTTTTTTCTTATTTTTTTAACATGTTTGTAACCTAATTCCGAAACAACTCTTCCTCTTGGTGTACGGTTTAAATACCCTATCTGAAGCAGATATGGCTCATAAACATCTTCTATTGTTCCTTTTTCTTCTCCGATGGAAGCGGCAAGAGTGTCAAGACCTACAGGACCGCCCTTGTAAAAATCAATAATAGTATTTAAAATCCGTCTGTCTAACTTATCCAATCCTATTTCATCGATTTCAAGCATTTTGAGAGCCTTATCGGCAGTTTGCGCGTCTATTACACCTTTGCTTTTAACTATGGC
>ENA-UOOM01003865-UOOM01003865.1-fermentation-metagenome-genome-assembly--contig:-NODE-3865-length-10386-cov-4.858484_pt1 | contig 10386 bp, 7 predicted proteins | sample MGYA00245781_ERZ724031 | MGnify/ENA primary metagenome ERZ724031 (study PRJEB28704, sample SAMN03018317) | fermentation metagenome | biome: anthropogenic terrestrial biome; feature: soil; material... | reverse complement strand
TGCAATGTTAATGGCATGTACGATGATCTTTTCATTAAGTGCCTGCAGCGGGGGCGGCTCCGAGCAGGCGGAAACCGCATCGGCGGGCTCAGCTTCAGCTGAAAGCACGGCCGACGGAGAAAAAATTAAAATCGGAGTTTCGATTTGGAGCTCTACGGACGTACTTGGAAGCCAAAGCAAGGAAATGCTTGATTATGCGGCGAAGGCTTTAGGCGATGTGCAGCTTATGTACGTTGACCAGGGGCATGTGTCTGAAAAAGTCACAGCAAGCGTTGAAACCTTGAGTGCCGCAGGGTGCAAGGGCATTATAATATGCAACTCGGCCGACTCCGAAATGACATCATGCATAAATACATGTAATGAAAATAATGTTTACCTCGCACAGTTTTATCGTATGATAAGCAAAGAGAACAGCCCTCAGATATATGAGCAGGCGCAGAAATCGCCGTACTACATAGGAGCAGTGCATGAGGACGAAGTTGTAAACGGGTATACGCTTGCAAATATTTTAATTAATAAAGGCAAGCGTTTTATATGCCTTGAAGGATGGACTCCGGGCGATGCTACGTTCCTCGAAAGGTGGCAGGGCTATAAGCAGGCGGTAGACGAATGGAATAAGGCAAATGCAGACGACCAAGTTACGCTGACACAGCCTGTTTACGCGAACACGTCTTCAGAGGAAGGCGCCAAGGTTGCTTCCTCGTTTATGAACTCGTATCCTAAGATGGATTCGCTTATTGTTGCTGGCGGCGGCGGAGATCCGCTTGTAGGTTCGGTGGGAGCTATAAAGAATGCTGGAAAAACCGGTAAAGTAGCGGTCGTTTCCACAGACTTTTTACCTGACCTTGATGAGCAGCTCAAAACCGGAGGCATGACAGCCGAGTCCGGTGGACATTTTTGCGACCCGCTTTACGCTTTAATGACGGTTTATAACACTATAAAAGGAAAATACAAAGTTTCTACCGACACGGCGTCTGCGGACAGCTTCAGGGAAATCAAATTCCCGTATCTCTATGTTTCATCAAGCGAAGACTATGACAATTACAAGAAATATTTCCTCGACGACAAGCCATATACATCTGAAGAAATAAAGAAAATGGCTGATGTATCGTTTGACGAACTTTCAACCAGCGCATCCAAACTTTCTCTTGAAGATGTACAAAGCCGCCACGTAAGCTGATTTTTAAAACCACATCCGTAGCCGGCGGAAACTGGTCCGCCGGCCTTATTTAAATCAAGTAGGTGATAAAATGAATTCAGAGGTTTCAGCGGGTAAGGTTAAAAAAGATGGGTTCAAAGAAAAATATATGGGCATCATTATTTTGCTTTTGCTCGTCGTTATTTTTTGGGCGGTCTTTAAAATAATAACGCCTAATAATTTCGGTACGCCGAGCAAGCTCGTTTCTTACCTTCAGACAAGCCTTATCTACGCAGTCGGCGGTTGCGGGCTGTACTTCATTGTGGTTATGGGGCTTTGGGACTTCAGTATAGGCGCAAACATCGTGCTTTCGTCTGTTTTAGCCTGTTACTTTTCCGAAAGCTTAGGCTATGCCGGCCTTATTATAGCACCTATAATATGCGGTACAATTATAGGCTTCTTAAACGGCATTGTATATATTAAGTTTCGCATACCGTCTATGATAGTTACCGTCGGCCTGTCGCTTATTTATGAAAGCCTCAGCGTTTTTGCCACGAGGGGAACGGAGCAGATACTGAGTTCGGAGTACCGCGCGTTCGGTTCATACCCTGCAAACCTTATATTGGCACTTTGCGCGTTTTTCCTTGCCGCGTTTATCATAAAGTACACAAAGGTGGGGACGTATACATATGCGATAGGCAGCAATGAGTATATTGCCAAAAACATGGGTGTAAATGTAGACAAATATAAAGTTGTGGCTTTTGTGCTTTGCGGATTTTTCGTCGGGCTTATGAGTATACTCACCATAAGCTTCGGAACGTCTATGACAGCGGCATCGAGCATGTCGTCCATGAGCAGGAACTTTACACCTCTTATGGGAACGTTTTTTGGATTGGCGTTTAAAAAATACGGCAAACCCATCACAGCTATTGTAATAGGTGAATTTATAATATCCTTATTATTTAACGGTTTTGTCGCACTTGGAGCCCCGACGACGATACAGGATGTTGTCACAGGTGCAGCGCTTCTTTTAATAGTAACTGTTACTACAAAGCCTGTTAAGGGCGCCGTTGTAAAGTGAGGCTGAATAGATAATGGATGAAGAAATTTTAAGAGCCGAAAATATTAACAAATATTTCGGAATAAACCATGCGGTGAACAATGTTTCAATATCTTTCAAAAAAGGTGAGGTGCATGGCCTCATAGGTGAAAACGGCTCGGGTAAATCAACGCTTATGTCGATGCTTGCCGGCATTTATCCTATAGACAGTGGTAAGTTCGTACTTGGCGGCAAGGAACTTAAAATAAAAAATCAGGTTGAAGCGAACCGTATGGGAGTTTCAATTATAGTTCAGGAAATAGGAACGCTTTCAGGGTTGACCGTAGCGGAAAATATTTTTCTTGGCAATGAAGACAGGTTTGTTAAGCATGGCATAAAGAACACAAAAGCAATGGTAAAAGAAGCCCAGAAGCTTTTAGATCAATACGGCCTCAGGGAAATAAGCGCTACAGCCGTAATAGACAAGTATGATTTCGAAGCCCGCAAGCTGATTGAAATAGTTAAAGCCACTTATTTTCACCCTGAAGTACTTGTAGTTGACGAGACTACGACTACCCTAAGCCAATCAGGCAGGGAAGAACTTTATAAACATATGGAGAGCATAAAAAATGAAGGCCATACAGTCATTTTTATCTCGCATGATTTAAGTGAAGTCATAAAGCAGACAGACAGAATTTCGGTGTTGCGTGACGGTGTGCTTATAGATACAGTTGAAAGCAAAGATGTTTCGGAAGATGACCTCAAGCGCCTTATGGTTGGCAGGGAGCTTAACGACCGTTACTACCGTACAGATTTCGGGACGCCTGTTTCGCAGGAAGTTGTGCTGTCGGTTAAAAATGTATCTGTGCCTAAGGAAATAAACAATGTAAGTTTTGAGCTGCATAAGGGTGAGATACTCGGAATCGGCGGCTTAAGTGAATGCGGGATGCATGAGTTAGGCAAAGCGGTATTCGGCGCATCTTACTACAGGAGCGGCGACGTGGCTTTGGCTGACGGAACAGATGTGGACTCTATAAGCACGGCCATTAAACACAGCATAGCTTACGTGTCAAAAGACCGCGACAATGAGTCATTGGTAGTAAACGATTCCATACGTGACAATATATGCCTCACGTCTATGGATGAGTTAAGTACAAAAAACATAGTACTCAAAAACAGGCTCTCTGAGTTCGCAAAAAAGTATGCTGACCTTGTCAGTGTCAAGATGGTTGATATAGGCCAGTTCGTTGCAGACCTTTCGGGCGGCAACAAGCAGAAGGTCGCGCTGGCGCGATGGCTTGGAAAAAACTCCGATATCCTTGTCCTTGACAGCCCTACGCGCGGCATCGACGTGAAAGTTAAAGCGGACATTTACGCGCTGATGGAAGAAATGAAAAAGCAAGGTAAATCCATTATTCTCATATCAGAAGAAATTTTGGAATTGCTTGGTATGTGTGACCGGATTCTTGTTATGAAAGACGGGACTGTCAACGGTGAATTTACGCGCAACCCTGACCTTACCGAAGAAGATTTCATAGCAAAAATGGTATGAGGAGTGTGTAGAGTATGACTGATATACAAAAAAATGTAGAACCCGCAGAGAATAAAGACCTTGGGAACAGCAGCCAAAGGTTTATGGATAAGCCCATCGCAAGAGACATGCTGCCAATAATCGGTTTTGCGGTAATCCTGTGCCTTTTCGCTGTTTTAACCGGCGGAAAAATAATTCAGCCCTCCAACCTGAAGCTTTTGCTCAGCCAGACTTATATGCTGATGATAGCATCCGCGGGGGTTTTCCTTGTAATGACGATGGGCTGCCTCGACTTTTCCCAAGGCTCTATGCTCGGGGTTTCATCCATAGTTATCTGCTACCTTTCCTCATACAGCATACCTTTGGCAATATTGGGCGGGATGGCGACCGGCGCGGCCATAGGGGCTATAAACGGTTTTTTCCATGTTAAACGCAAGATACCTTCGTTTATAGTAACTATATGCACGATGTTTCTTTTCCGCGGTTTATGTGCGTATTTGACTACGAATTCGCCTGTTTATGCCGTAGGGGACATTTATAAGTACAACACGCTTCCTATAAAGCTCACCCTTACCGTTGTTGTTCTGCTCATCATATTTTTTGCTTTCCATTATACAAAACTCGGATATAATCTTAAAGCTATCGGCGCGGGTGAAACGGCATCAAGGTTTGCCGGTATAAACGTTGAGAAAACAAAATGGATAATTTATATAGCGGCCGGCGTCATAACAGGCTTTGCCGCATTTATAAATGTAGTAAAAGTAGGCTCCGTGACGTCTACCGGCGGTAATATGCTTGAAACTGAAATCCTTATAGCGCTTGTTTTAGGCGGCCTGCCTATTTCTGGAGGCGCGCTGGTACGGTTTACAAACATAATATTCGGTGTACTTACATATAAGGTTCTTTCGACCGGCCTTAACATGATAGGCCTTACGACACAGACGCAGCAGCTGATAGAAGGTATAATTTTTGTAATAGTGGTTGCGCTTTTCAGCGACAGGAAATCACTTCAGGTTATTAAGTAAGCACATTAGGTTAATTCTTTTGCTCCTGATGAAATTTTTCGGCTTTCTTCATAGTACTGCAAAGTATTTTCGCTTACGTAAAAGACCGCAGAAAAGCGTGATTTACATAATATTTCAGAAAGGGCTGATATAAATGGAACAAAGCCGTACAAGGGACGCCATACGTTTTGGGGAAACGGCTCTCGGCATAGAGCTGGGTTCTACGAAGATTAAGGCGGTACTGATTAACTCAGAGTACAAACCGGTTGCTTCCGGAAGCCATGACTGGAAAAGCTCGTGCATAAACGGCATTTGGACATATTCGCTTGACGACGTCTGGAACGGCTTGCAGGACTGCTACAGGCGGCTGTGCGCCGACGTAAAAGAACGGTACGGGCTTGAGCTTACAAACATAGGCTGCATAGGCTTTTCAGCCATGATGCACGGTTACCTGCCGTTTGATAAAGACGGCAGGCAGCTGGCGCCGTTCCGCACGTGGCAGAACACCATAACGGGCGAAGCATCGGCGGAGCTTTCGGAAATGTTCAAGTTCAATATTCCCCAAAGATGGAGTATAGCCCATTTGTGCCAGGCAATCTTAAACGACGAAGCGCACGTTAATGATATTTCTTTCCTGACTACGCTCGCGGGCTACGTGCACTGGCAGCTTACCGGCAGGAAAGTCTTAGGCGTCGGGGACGCCTCCGGTATGTTCCCTGTTGACAGCGGCACCAATGATTACGATGAGGGCATGATTGAAGCTTTCCAGCGGAAGATTACTCCAAAATATAAATGGAAAATAAAGGATATACTTCCGCGCGTTTTGACAGCAGGCGGCGATGCCGGCGTCTTGACTCCCGCAGGCGCCAAAAAACTTGACCCCTCAGGAAAGCTTAGGCCAGGTATACCGCTCTGCCCGCCGGAGGGTGACGCCGGTACGGGTATGGCTGCGACAAATTCGGTAGCGGCGCATACGGGGAACGTGTCGGCGGGCACGTCAATATTTTCCATGGTGGTTTTGGACAGCCCGCTTAAAAACTATTACCCTGAAATAGATATGGTGGCTACGCCGGACGGCCTGCCTGCCGCGATGGTACACTGCAACAACTGTACCGCGGACATGAATGCGTGGGTTGATATGCTCGGCGGGTTTGCGCAGTCTATGGGCTTAAAGTGCGGCCCTGACGAGATATATCCGCGGTTTTACGCAAAAGCGCTTGAGGGCAGCCCCGACTGCGGCGGCCTCGTTGTTTACAATTACCTTACCGGCGAGCCTGTAACCGGAGTAAACCGGGGCATGCCGATGCTCGTAAGGTCTAAGTCCGGAAATTTCACTTTTGCCGATTTTTGCAGGGCGAATATGTACTCGGCGCTCGCTGCGTTAAAAATAGGCATGGACATCTTGAAAAAGGAAGACGTAAAAGTTGAATGCCTCACGGGCCATGGGGGACTTTTCCGGCATGCCGGGGCAGGCGCTGAATTTTTGGCAGCGGCTGTGGGAGTGCCGGTTTCAACTATGGAAACGGCCGCGGTCGGCGGGCCTTACGGCATGGCGCTGCTTGCCGCATACGCGCTGGATAAAAATAACGGGAGCCTTGCGGGCTTCCTATCGGAGAAAGTATTTGCCGGGGCAAAAACGACTGTTACGCAACCTGACCGCGTGGATGCCGAAGGTTTCGCTAAATTTTTAAAGCGCTATACGGCAGGGCTTGATGCGGAAAAAGCCGCCGGAAAAATAGAAAATTGACGGCAGCCCGCGCCCATATGTTTAACCAAAATTTTTTATGTAAAAGCGGCCGTTCCTGAGCCGGCTTGTCTTTAAAGCGCTGCCGCGGCACTAAACCCATTCGGCATAAGTAAAAGAAGAAGATAAAAAGGAGAATGACTGACATGGCGTCTTTAAAAAAATATAAATTCATGTTCATTGTAGGCAGCCAGGACTTGTATGGCGAAGATGTCCTTAAAAAGGTAAACGAACACGCAAAGATAATGGCTGACGGCTTCAACTCAGACGCCGCCATCCCCTGCACCGTGACGTACCATCCGGTTGTAAGGAATTCAGATGAGATATACAGCGCCATAGTTGAGGCAAACAATGACCCGGCCTGCTGCGGCGTGATTACATGGATGCATACGTTTTCACCTTCGAAAATGTGGATAAAGGGCCTTAACGCCTTGCAAAAACCGTATTTGCATATAAATACCCAGTTTAACCGCGATATACCGTGGGACAGCATAGATATGGACTTTATGAACCTTAACCAGTCCGCGCACGGCGACCGTGAACACGGCTTCATAGCGGCGCGCATGCGCCTTAAGGAGAAAGTCATTTCCGGCTGGTGGAAAGACGAGAGGTTCCGCGTGCGCGTCGGCGGCTGGATGCGCGCGGCTGTCGGCGCTTTTGAAAGCCGCAGGCTGCGCGTGCTGCGCATAAGCGACAACATGAGGAGCGTTGCCGTAACCGAGGGTGACAAAGTCGAAGCGCAGATAAAGTTAGGCTGGCAGGTTGACCATTACGGCGTTGAGGACATAGTACGCCTTGTGGATGAAGTTACAGAAGCCGAGATAGATGCCCAAATGGCCGAGTATAAAAAATATTACGATATGGACACGGGCAATATAGAAGCCGTGCGTTACCAGGCGCGTGAAGAAGTCGCCATAAAGAAGTTTATGGATAAGGAGAAGTTCGGTGCTTTCCATACAAATTTCGAAGACCTGCAGCAGCTGAGGCAGCTGCCAGGGCTTGCCGCGCAGGACCTCATGCGGCAGGGCTACGGTTTCGGCGCCGAAGGCGACTGGAAGGTGGCGGCGCTTCTCAAAGTGATGATGTCCATGACTGCCGACCTTGACTGCGGGACGGCGTTTATGGAGGATTATACTTATAATTTTGACCGTGCATGCGGCATGAACATGGGTTCGCACATGCTTGAAGTATGCCCGTCCGTAGCCTGCGACAGGCCGAAAATACAGGTTTTCCCGCTTGGCATAGGCAACAGGGAAGACCCGGCACGCCTTACTTTTAAAGCAAAACCGGGGCCAGCGGTGCTGGTTACATTAATTGATATGGGCGACCGGTTCCGTATGATAGAAAATGACGTTGTCTGCCAGAAGCAGGAGCATGACATGCCTAAGCTGCCTGTTGCCGCCGTGTTGTGGAAGCCTCTGCCCGACCTTGAGACTTCCGCCGAAGCATGGATGTATGCGGGCGGCGCGCATCACTCCGTACTGAGCTACGGCCTTACTGATACGGAAATGCGCGACTTCGCGGAGATAATGGGCATAGAGTACATACATATAGGAAAAGACACCGATATAAACGAGCTTCGCAGGGAACTTAATTGGAACGACATAGTGTGGAAACTTAAAAACTGATTTATTTCATAAAACCGCAATGAAGGGAGAACCGCGCAATGCTGGAAGATTTGAAAAAAAGCGTATGTGAAGCTAACAAACGCTTGCCGGAGCTTGGGCTCGTTGTCTTTACTTGGGGCAATGTTTCGGGCATAGACCGTGAAAAGGGCCTGTTCGTTATAAAGCCGTCCGGCGTGCCTTATGATGCCCTTACGCCCGATGATATGGTAGTTGTTGACTTAAACGGCAACAAAGTGGAGGGCAGGCTGAACCCTTCCTCCGATACTCCGACACACTGCGAGCTTTATAACAGCTTTAAAAACATAGGCGGCATAGTCCATACACATTCTCGCTGGGCGACCATATGGGCGCAGGCCGGCAGGAGCATACCGGCTTACGGAACTACAGGCGCCGATTACTTTTACGGCGACGTGCCGTGTACGCGCGCCATGACAGATGGGGAAATAAAAGGCGAATACGAAAAAGAAACAGGTAAAGTAATAGTAGAAACATTTAACGGGATAAAACCGGACGACGTGCCTGCTGTGCTTGTGAGGTCGCACGGCCCGTTTACATGGGGAAAAAACTGTGGCGAGGCCGTATACCACGCGGCGGTTCTCGAGGAAGTGGCCATGATGGCATGGCACACCGAGGCGGTATCAAAGACACCTTCGCAGCCAATGCAGGATACGCTGCTTAAAAAACATTTTTTGCGCAAGCACGGTAAAAATGCCTATTACGGTCAGTAGGAGTGAGGAAAGTAGCCGGCTTTCCGATTTTCATAGGAGCGGCTCCGAAGGCTTTACTTAAAAGCTCCGGAGCATGCAGAAACCATTATTTTTAAAATACCGCCCGTTCGCCTGGACTTTATACAGCAGGCGGGGGCGGCATTTTTATGCGTCCGATGGATTTGCTTTTTCTGCGGCAAGTAAAAAGCCCTGGCGGATGTAAAAAACGGGGATGTTTCATGTGAAACATTTGAAAGAATCTTTTAATCTCACAATAAAAGTGTTATAATAAAACATAATTTGAAGGCGGGCCGCAGCTTTATGCGCAGGTACTACGGCGGAGACTGTAATTAGGAGGAACGGCATTGGGAAAGATTATAGCGATAGCTAACCAAAAAGGCGGCGTAGGCAAGACCACAACGGCTGTAAACCTTTCTGCGGCATTTGGTGAACTGAATAAAAAAGTCCTGCTCACGGATATAGACCCGCAGGGCAACTCCTCAAGCGGCGTCGGCATAGACCGCAGAAAAGTTAAAAATACCATGTACGAGGTGCTTATAGGTGATACAAGCGCGCGGGATGCCGTTGTAAACACGAAATTCAAGGGGCTTTCGCTTCTGCCGTCGAGTATGGACCTTGCCGGAGCAGAGATTGAGCTTGTCGAGCTTCCACACAGGGAAGCTCGCCTAAAAGCGGCCCTTGCCCCGCTGAGGGATGCGTACGACGTTATATTGATTGACTGCCCGCCTTCACTCGGGCTTATAACCACCAACGCCCTCACCGCTGCTGACTCGCTGCTCGTGCCTATCCAGTGCGAATACTACGCCCTTGAGGGGCTGTCACAGCTTATGAACACCGTGCGCCGCGTCAAAAGGCAGTACAACGGCGGCCTGAGTATGGAGGGCGTACTGCTTACCATGTATGACGGAAGGCTTAACCTTACGCAGCAGGTTGTAAATGAAGTGAAAAAGTATTTCCCTAAAAAAGTTTTCAGCACGGTTATCCCGCGCACGGTGCGCCTTTCGGAAGCGCCGAGCTTCGGCAGCCCCATACAGTACTTTGACAAAGCCTCAAAAGGCGCCGCGGCTTACGACGCCCTTGCGCGGGAACTGCTCGGCGGTATGGATGCCTGACGGATGTAATTCGTATTATTATATGTTTTAATATGCAGTTATAAAGTGAAAGAAGGAATGACGGTGGCAAAGAGGAAAGGCGGTTTAGGTAAGGGCCTTGATGCGATTTTTGCGGAAAACGATACCGACAGCGCCAGCACCGCGGTTACACTTAAGGTTTCGGAGATAGAACCGAACCGCGGACAGCCTCGAAAAGATTTTGATGAAAAATCGATGGCGGAGCTTGCCGATTCCATAGCGCAGCACGGTGTACTGCAGCCGCTTTTAGTGCGGCCCATACCCGGCGGCGGTTACCGTATAGTGGCGGGTGAACGCCGGTGGCGTGCCGCGCGCATGGCGGGAGTGACTGAAGTACCGGCCGTAGTACGTGAAATGACCGACAGTGAGGTAATGGAGTTAGCCCTTATCGAAAACCTGCAGAGGGAAGACCTTAATCCCCTTGAAGAAGCGTGCGGCTACAAG
>ENA-UOOM01003862-UOOM01003862.1-fermentation-metagenome-genome-assembly--contig:-NODE-3862-length-10391-cov-12.633707_pt1 | contig 10391 bp, 12 predicted proteins | sample MGYA00245781_ERZ724031 | MGnify/ENA primary metagenome ERZ724031 (study PRJEB28704, sample SAMN03018317) | fermentation metagenome | biome: anthropogenic terrestrial biome; feature: soil... | reverse complement strand
AGCCCCCACCCTGAACCGGCTCCCGGTTGGGTATACGACCATAACGGTCATGGTGAAAAAGGCTGGTCGTTTAAGGATAGAAACGGGAATTGGCATACTACGCAAGGTCAACCTGCTTCTGCTTTCGTCTATCGCACACGAGAATATATGCGGCAACAAGCCGGAGAGACATTGAAGGTGAATATGGGAAATGCTTGACTTTACGAATTCGATTCTTACTAAAATCAAAGCGGCTGTGTTGGCTATATATCCAACAGCCGTTATTGAAAAGCAATATCAATCGACTGCCCCGTCATTTCCTTATGTCACGGTTATAGATGTTGATGATCCGGAGATTTCTCATGATCTAAGCTATACCGGACAGCAGTCACAACCTTCATGGCAGATTGACATTTACATGAACGGAAGCACAGGAGAAATTGTTGCAAAGAAAATCCGTGATGCAATTATTCCTATTATGGAAAATGAACTCCACATGCGGAGAATCACCGCAAAGCCTGTCACAAATGTAGCTGACACAACGATCTATCGTTATATGCTCCGTTACGACTGCATGATTGATGAGGACAGGCAAGTAATTTACAGCTAATTATTTTTTAAAGTAAGCAGAGCGCCAGAGAGTGCCATATCGTTATTTTTGTTTTTTGAAATTGGAGGAATAACCTATGGCAATTTCTGATGTTGGCACAAAACTGTACGCAGAAGGCACTACACCTGGAAAGTATGAAATGCTCGTTAAAATTTCTAGTGCTCCGGCAACCGGCTCAGCTCCAAAATCCATCGATACCACTACTCTTGATAGCGCATATTCTACATCTATTCCTGACCGTCCAGAGACCCCCGGATATGAGTTTAAATATTTTTATACTGATGCTGATTATACGACAGTACAGACAGCCATCAGTTTAACCGCAGACAAGAATTATCTGATCGTTTACGGCGATGGTTCTGGAGAAAAGTTCACTGGTCGTGGTTCTACATGGGTTGAAGCCGTTACCGCCGGAAAAGCAGTTGAAGCCGGATTGTCTTTCTCTGTATCTTCCCACGATCATGTTGCACCTACCGCAGTTACAACAATGATTACAGCATCTTAACTTAAAACTCAATTATAATAAATAATTTTTAAAAATTTGGAGGATTTTACATATGGCAACTTTTGATATTTCCGTGGATGAAAAAAAGTACAAAATGTTTTTTGACCGGTCGAGTGTCCGGAAGTTTGAGGAAATCGGCGGCAATTTGAGCGACATGAAAGAAAAGATGTTTCTTACAACCGACCGGCTATTCTACGTTGGACTTCAAAAATTCCACCCTCAGATTAGTTTCTCCGAAGCGCAGGAACTATCTGATAAATCTATTCAGGAATTTGGAATTAACAATGTCTATGCTCCGCTTATGGAATCCTTTATGGCGGTTTTTACAGAGGCCGGGAGCAATGCTACGACCGGCAAGAGCTTTCTTGTCAGCAAGAACGCAAAAGCTTAAAGTCAGAGCTTCCAAAATCTCTTACTGAATATTTTGAAAATGAGCTTTTTCCGCAAGCAATTCTTGTTGGCTGTCCATCGAATGAGTTTTGGGATGAAGATCCGAAGCTGTTTTGGCTTTATTTGAAGGCCTACAACGAACGAAAAAAGTCAGAAGCAAAGTTATGGCAGTGGGAAACAAACACCGCCGCATGGCTTCAAGGGCGATACATGATGGCAGCTATTTCTCATTGCTTCTCAAAAGACAAACAATATCCAGCCAAACCGTTTGAGGTTTTCAAAAGCTATGATGGGTCAGAAGGAGAAGAACCTCAAAAAGAAGTCAATTCTTCTGATGATGACATCCGCGCACAAACTCAAAAGCTCGACCGTATTCTTGCCAAAAAGAATCAACCGCCCAAAGAAATCATTGGCAAAAAGCGAACATGAGCTTCATTGAAAGCCGAAACCTTTTTATTAGGGCTTCGGCTATTTTTATTATATAGGGGGGATATACCAAATGGCTAACGACGACCTTATGATTGAAGTTACAGGCTCGTCTACAAAGGCTTCAAATGCACTGGATAAAGTTATTGAAAAAGTAACACGGATGCAGGAAGCAATCGAAAAGATCGCCCCATCTCTCTCAAAATTCACTGAAAGCCTAGATTCTATGGCTTCTACATCAAAGGCATTTTCTGCATTGGAGAAGTTGACTAAAGGCACAGGGGATTTATCTTCCACCAGCAAAAAAGCCGAAGCAAACGAGAAAATGTATCAAGCAAGACTAGACCGTGCCACTGTATCCATGGAGCGCTCTCGTGTTGCTTCTGAAAAGTTGGCTGCCGCACGGGAAAAGTTGGCTAAATCCGCAGAGATTGATAATTATAACAAAAATCTGTTTTCTATGTCTCCAGAAGATTTTGCAAAAAAGTTTTCGAAAAGCACGACAACTGAACCCGCTTCTGCTCCAATTAAAAGTGTACCTGATCAAAGCGTTCCAACAGTAAACTATGACGTTTCAAAAATTCAAGCCGAAATGGATGCCTTTACTGCTAAAATCGGTTCCAAAGGTCCAAAGATCAACATTGATACCGAAGCAGCAACGGTGGAAGTTCGTAGAATGGGAGAATATATAGACAGCCTTACTCCAAAGATTTCTCATATGTCAGCGGAAGCACAGGCGCAGTTTAACGCCATTGCCGCAAAGCTTACAACCGTAAGCCAAAGAATTGACAACCAAAGAATGCTTTACAGCAATTTGGCAAGTGCATCGGCTCGCGTCGCACAAGAACAAGGCGAAGGAAGCACCGCCTATTTACAGCTTGAAAAGAGAATGCTTTCGGCTGACTCAGCAACCCAAAGACTTGTTGATACTCAGGAAAAACTAAAGGCCGAATTATCAAGTATCACTTCAACAACAAATAAGGTTGGAGCAGGTATGACGAGTGCTGGGAATAAGGCTAAAAATGCCGCTAACAAGTCTACATCTGCATGGAATGGCACTTTGCGCATGTTTGAAAAGATGATGATTCGTATTGCAGCGTTTAAGGTTTTCAGCGCGCTTTCACAAGGCATTGTTACGGGCGTTCAAGATATGGCGCTAGCAAGTTCTTCCGCAAATGCTGCTATGTCATCACTTGCAACAAGTTCACTATATTTGAAAAACAGCATTGCCGCTGCCCTTATGCCAGCAATTCAGGCAATTACTCCCACTATTACATGGTTGTCAAATCAATTAGCAAATCTTTTCAATACGATTGGTATGCTGAGTGCTCGCATATTTGGTGGATCAACGACATTCACGGTAGCCCAACGCGCAAATGTGAATTATGCCGAGACTCTTGGACAAACCGCAGACAATGCAAGTAATGCCACTAAAAAAGTAAAAGAATTGCAACGCACAGTTATGGGATTCGATGAACTGAATGTCTTGCAAAAGCCAAGTGAAGATACAACAACTCCAAAATCGAGTGCAAATAAAAATCCCGGTATGCCTGATTACGGAGAAATGTTTAAAAATGTAGAAATTCCCTCTGGAATTCAATCACTTGGAGATAAAATTAAATCATTCTTTTCAGAATGGGCTAAATATGCAGAACCTACAACTGCGGCTTTTCAGCGCCTTGTGAATTCTTTAGAGCCTTTAAAAACATTTGCAGCAAAAGGGCTGGAGGACTTTTACAATGACTTTTTAAAGCCAGTTGGTAAATGGACACTAGGAACCGGACTTCCAGAATTTCTTGATGTCACTACACAATTAGTGCAAAACATAGATTGGTCCGGATTAAATAAAGCATTGGACAACTTATGGCAGGCGCTTACGCCATTTACAATTCACGTTGGAGAGGGATTACTTTGGTTCTATCAGTATGTTATTTCTCCGATTGCACAATGGGCTGCTAATGATCTTATACCAGCCGCACTTAACCTTCTAGCAAATGCTATAAAATTAATAGATTCCGTTATACAAGCTTTAAAGCCCTCTGGTGAGTGGCTTTATGAAAATTTTTTGAAACCTCTTGGTGAATGGACTGGAAATGTAATCATTGATGCACTTAATGGAGTCTCAGACGCGTTGGGAAAAATAAGTGACTGGATAAATAATAATCAAGGCGCTGTCCAAAACATGGCAACTACAGTAGGCATCTTTTTTGCAGCGTGGAAAGGAACAGAGCTACTTGAATTTATAATAAATGCAGGTGGCGTAATTGGAATTCTTAAACAACTCGGTACAGCTATTTGGACTGTTACGGGTGCAAAAATAGCTGATAAAGCTCAAACGATTGCACTTGTTGCACTATATGCAAAAGATTTTGTAGTATCCGTGGCAAAAGGGACTGCGGAAATAGCAAAGCAAATTGCTCAATGGGTTGCATTAAAAGCTGCTAAAATAGCAGATACCATTCAAACCGTCGCACAGACCGCAGCTACAAAACTAGCAACATTGGCGCAAGGAGCTTTAAATGTTGTCTTGAATGCTAATCCTATTGCCCTTGTAATAATTGCTATTGCAGGCCTTGTCGCTGCATTTGTCACCTTATATAATAAATGCGCGTGGTTTAGAGATGGTTGGAATTCAATATGGGGAAACATTAAAGACGGGTTTAAAGGATTCATAAATGTAATAATTTATGGATTAAACGGAATTATCAGTGGCATAAATTTTTTAATTGATGCACTTGATAAAATTAAATTTGACGTTCCTAGCTGGGTTCCAAATATAGGTGGGAAAAGCATTGGAATTAATATTCCAAATGTTTCTGAAATTCCATATCTTGCATCAGGTGCGTTGATTACAAGTGCAACGCAAGCTGTTATTGGAGAAGGTAAAGACAATGAAGCAGTTTTGCCTCTAAACAATGAAGTATACTCAAAGATTGCACAGGGAATTATTAAAAACAGCAACAAGGGTAATTATCAGACCAATACTAGCAATGTATTTGCTAACGTGTTTACAGTAGACGGAAAAGTCAACGAAAGTGTATTTGGTGTTTCAAAGAGCGAACTTGATAGTATCACCACAGACATGAAAAAGGCGTCAGATGACCGAATGAAAATTGTTGATGATGAATTATCGTCAACGAAATCAAAATGGGCTGACTTTTTTGACTCTATTTCTTCTACTTTTACCGATAAGCTAAATAACATATTGTCTATTTGCAAAAACAATTCTGATGATTTATCGTCAGTTTGGAACAGAGCAAGTGACAATTCAGAGTCCATTTTTAGAAATATGTTTTCATATGTTGAAAGTGGATTCAGTGAATTTTCTAGGTCAATCGACGAAACAGCGAGAGAAATTGCCAATAACATTTCTAGCAAAATTGGCGGTTCTGTCAATGGAGTAATCGAAGGAATTAATTGGACTCTTAGCGCAATCGGTTCTAGTACAAAGATTGACTCTGTGACATGGCCTAGTTATGCGTCTGGTATTGAAGGTCATCCGGGCGGTCCTGCTCTTGTCAATGATGCAACCGGATCACTTTATCGCGAAGCCGTACAACTTCCAAATGGAAAAACATTTATTCCAAAGGGTAGAAACGTTTTCATTCCAGACTTACCAAAAGGCTCAAAAGTTCTTCCAGCAGAAAAGACCCATAAGTTATTTCCTATGTATGCAAACGGTGTCGGAGACTTTTTCGGAAGCAATGCAGCGGACATGGATAGCCTAGATGTTGCAAGTGTTTGGGAGCATATGGGTAATGTTGGGAGCTTACTGAAATTAGTCGTTGACAAGTTTGTGCAAAAATCCGACATCAATGAACCGTGGTCGTCCCTTGAAACTTCGGCGGTAAAACTGCTTACAGACAATGCCTCTGATTTTATTGGAAAAGAATTCAGCAAATTTGAATCTTCTTTATCAATGAATGGCTCTGGTGTTGATCGTTGGAGTGGAGTTGCAACACAGGCTCTAAAAATGACCGGACAATATTCAGCAGCAAATCTGAGTCGTCTACTTTATCAGATGCAAACTGAGTCAGGCGGAAATCCAGCCAGCATAAACGATTGGGACATCAATGCTATTAACGGCACTCCTTCTAAAGGGCTTATGCAAGTAATTGATCCCACCTTTAGAGCGTATGCCTATCCCGGTTATGACAGCAATATTTACGATCCGCTTTCTAATATTCTAGCGGCAATCCGCTATACACTTTCTAGGTATGGTTCTCTTGAAAATGGGTGGCAAGGTCACGGATATGCAGGAGGAATTGGAAAGTTTGACTTTGGTGGATGGTGTGCAGATGGTGGAATGTTTGATAAGCCAACAGTAATAGGCGTTGGGGAATCCGGTCCAGAAGCCTCATTGCCTCTAAACGACAATGCTTTTTCAAGGATTGCGCAGGGGATCGTTAAGAATAGCGATAGCGATAACAATGAAAGTGTTTTGGAGCGTATGGACAGCATTGTTGAGCGCATGGGAAAGCTAGAGCAAGCAATTTTAGATAGGCCAGTAGCTCTTTATACTGACGATCAAAAGATTGCCGAGTCAGCAAACCGTGGAAACACGAGAATTGCAAGGCGCTATCACACAGCTACATAAAATAAAAAGCAGGTGGAGAAATCCATCTGCTTTGTTTTTTATTTTAATTCACTTTGAGACTTTAATTGCACAACCAATTTATCTTTTCCAGCGAAGCTGACGGTTGCTTCTCCACCATTTTTTCCTAACCACATATAAGATATTTGATAGCCATTTGTACCCTTATCCCCAGATTCAAATATATTCTTCCCTTCTGAACCAATTATCTCTTTAACTTGATCGTATGACATTCCTGTTTGTATTTGGTCGTATTTATCATGAGTAACATAATTGTCACTATTGCTTTTTACTTTTTCAGATACTGAGCTACTTGGTTCATTTGTTGCAGCAACTACACTCTTAGGAGGGTTATTCAGCAATAAAGCTGCTATAACAAGCGTTATCACTATAGCAATAATTGCACCCGTATGTTTGTTCTTAGTTTGATTCATTTCAGCATGATCCATATTCTCACCTTCCTCCACATTTTACTACAAAGGAAAATAATGTCAATAATTCTATTGAAAAATTATATTACCATTGATATAATTGAAAATGCAAAGGGTCACGGGCGGTTCCTCCATTCTTAGGCAAAAGCTCTTTCAATGCTTGGGGCATAATACCCCGAGAATGGAGGCGAAGGGCATGGATATTCTCTATGCTGCTATTTTCCTTGTCGTAGCAACGGGCTACATACTCGTACTTGGCAAGGCAAAAAAATAACCGCCCCCGGTCAAAGGTTAGCCGTTATTTTCGCGCCTTGGGCTGTCTACTTCGGTAGATGGCCCTTTGTTTTATCTATTTATAATTATACTACATTTTTTCAAATATTACAAGAGGTAAAAAGACATGTGCGGTTATTTAGTCGCTTTATTTTTAGCTGGTGTTTGCAGAAAAAGATAGAGCCGAGATTATTTCTCGGCCTCGTCTTTTATGCCCTTTATCCAAAGCTGTGAGCAATTATATAAACGACAGCAATAACCGTAAAGATCACTATCAGATAGCAAGCCGTAAGTGCGCCTTGATGTTGCCTTGCCCCACAATATGGGCAACGTTGAGCGGTCTTTGCTATTTGTTTTCCACACGTTTTGCAAGTGACTATTTTATCCCAAAATGGGGTTGCGGTAGTTTTAGGAGAATATTGCTTGGCTTCTTGACTTATTTGATTTGTAGGCGTACCACAGTTTGGGCAAAAGTTTCCCGTATATTCAATTCCACACTTTGAGCACTTCATACTTATCCCCTCCATCTATATTTTACCATAATTCTCTATTATGTCAATTAAAATCAAATTGAAAATATTTCTTGACTTTTGCAGTATTGCAGTATATAATGCAAATAGGAGGTGAAGATATTGAATGAAAAGACTGTTACCATAAGAATCCCAAGTGAGTTGCATCGAGATATTAAAATTCGGATAGCAAAGGAACAAGTTTCACTTAAAGAATATTTAGTAAAGCTCATTAAGGCTGATTTGTATGGTAACTTAAAAAAATAGAAGCAACCCGCCACCCTCGCAAAGTTACGGATTGCTTCTCCCTCGACAGGTTGCCCTATCTGAAATTATTTTACATCAGATGGGGCTTTCTGTCAAATCAAAAAAGATTTGAAAGGAAGCTGTTTTATTATGTATGAACTTATTAAAGTAAATTATGAAAGTGACCGTCCTACTGTGTCGGCAAGAGAACTGCATGATTTTCTTGAGGTCAAGACGGCATTCAAAGACTGGTTCCCACGCATGACCGAATATGGATTTTCCGAAGGAACTGACTTTAGCTCATTTTTGAGCGAAAGTACCGGTGGCCGTCCAGCACAAGATGCACAGCTCACCATTGACATGGCAAAAGAACTCTGCATGATTCAGCGGAACGAGAAAGGCAAGGAAGCACGTCGTTATTTCTTAGACGTTGAAAGGAAATGGAACAGTCCTGAGCAGGTTATGGCTCGTGCTTTGCAAATGGCTGATTCTACTATTCTCTCCTTACGTTCACAAAATACAGGTCTTACAGTCGAGAATGCACAGCAGAAGCAGATCATTGCCGAAATGGAACCGAAAGCATCTTATTACGACAAGGTTCTTGCTTCTCCTGATCCCATGCTTATAAGTGTCATTGCAAAAGACTATGGTAAAAGTGCAAAATGGTTTAATGCAACGCTCCATACTCTCGGAATTCAGTACAAGCTTGATGGAACATGGCTCCTTTACCAAAAGTATGCGGAACAAGGTTACACAAAATCCTATACCCATACATACACGGACAAGCTAGGAATGACTCACACAACCATTACAACTTGCTGGACTCAAAAAGGGCGCCTCTTCCTCTATGACCTTTTGCGTAAGCATGACATTCTTCCGGTAATGGAACGAATTGATAAGAGAAAGTCTGCATAATCCAGATTTAAATGTTCACGGTGGAAGTTCGCTGTGGTGATAACGAACCCAACCGCCTTATTAAAGTGCGCTCACTCAACGGTTATTATAGTATCACCAAGTGGAAGATTTGTCAACACTTATTTGACAAAAAGTTTAAAAATCGTCAACATATCTATTGACTTATAAACATATGGAGGCGCTTCTTATGGAAGATTATATTCAAATTACAGAAAAGATTGACGACTTAACCGATGAAGTTAAAATAATTAATAGCATTTTTACGGTACTCTTTAATGATTATTTCTCTTTTGACAAAATCGACCCTCATAGTGAAAACTCACAAGTAAGAGAAAACACGGATATTCTATGCAATGCTTATAAATATTGGGACACGCTGTTACGCGTTGCTTATGATAAAAGTTCAGAGTTGCAAGAAGAAATGTGCGACTTATCCCACCAAATTTTTCACAATAAGCCTTTAACAGAATTTAGGAAAAAAGCAGGTTCCTCAATAGATTAATGGCCTCATTAATAAAATCACATTCAGACAAAAGACGGGCTTTCCCCCGCCTTTTATTTTGTTCCTATAAAAATTTTATTTTCAAAATGCGAACTATTGGTTCCCAACTTATGTTGAAGAAATGTAAACTTTGTGGTAATATAAATACAGAGATTTAAAGAATCTCTATCGTAAAAAGGTGCTATCCTTGCGCAGGAGAAAAGTGGTTGCCGCCGCAATCGCCTGCACCTTTATTTTTTTTCGAACGGCGGCAGTCCGGCAAAGAATCCTGTTTGGAGCAGGAACAACATGCCAGAAAGATACGGCGGTAACAAAATGGAAGAAAAGAAAAATTACTATGCGATTATCCCAGCAAATGTAAGGTATGACTCCACTTTAACGGCCAATGCAAAACTACTATATGGAGAAATTTCAGCTTTGTGCAACGAAAAAGGATTTTGTTGGTCAACCAATAAATACTTTTCAGACCTTTATGGCGTCTCACAAACAAGTGTTTCAAAATGGATTTCTTCATTGGCTGACAAGGGATATATTTTTGTCAAAATAATTTACCGAGAAGGTACTAAAGAAATCTTACAGAGGCATTTAAGCATAGTTAAAGAGCCTATTGAAGAAAAGTTAAATACCCCTATTGAAGAAAACTTCAAAGAGAATATTACAGGGGTTAATAATACAGTTAATAACTCCCCTATAACCCCCAAGGGTATTGCTTATTCAGAACGATTTGAACAGTTTTGGAAAGCATATCCTAGCAAGGTAGGAAAACGCACAGCGTGGAAAGCGTTTCAAAAATTGCATGCAGATGATTCACTGCTAAGTACAATGCTAAAAGCCATCGTGACTCAAAAGCAATCAGATAAATGGAAGCGCGGAATTATACCTAACCCAAGTACATGGATAAATCAAGGACGATGGGAAGACGAAATTTCAGATATTGAGTTTGGTGCTTCACCTAATAGCAATCCATGGGGAGGCGTTCGGTAATGATTCCTTCCTATGATGCAGAGTCAG
>ENA-UOOM01003859-UOOM01003859.1-fermentation-metagenome-genome-assembly--contig:-NODE-3859-length-10393-cov-4.473206_pt1 | contig 10393 bp, 5 predicted proteins | sample MGYA00245781_ERZ724031 | MGnify/ENA primary metagenome ERZ724031 (study PRJEB28704, sample SAMN03018317) | fermentation metagenome | biome: anthropogenic terrestrial biome; feature: soil; material... | reverse complement strand
GCTTCTTTATTCCGACGATAAAACAGTTAACAGTTCTGGTGTTATTTTTGCTACACTGACGGCAGATCAATCTAAAGCCAGAGCTAGTATCATGAAGGATATAAATACTTATGTAGATGAGATGACTCTTAAGTTTATATTTGGAGAGCTGGATATTGATGAAAGCTGGGACGAATATATATCTACTCTCAAGAGTTTGAATATCGAAGAGGCTATCTCTATAACTCAGGAAGCAGTGGATACATTTAACGAGAAGGAAATTCCAACTGAATGGTTAGCTAAGTAGTACAACTATTCATAAGTATTAAATTTCCGTTAGCGTAAAGTTACCATAGGGATTAAGAGTAATAAATTACCATAAGGATTGAAAAGAAGATGACATCCTGATAACATATTGTTTAGAAAACAATTAACAAAGGGATGTCATTTTCTATCGATAAAAGTATAAACTTATTCCATACTAAGCTTTTCATTTTTAGTTGTAAGCGTCTAGTAAGTCAGCGGATAGACTTCCCAATGTCAGGCAATATGAAAGACATGTTCATCCCTCAGTCCCAACAGTTCAATCACTACGGGCAGATTCCGGAAGGTGCGGCTGAGAGCTTTGGGCTTATGACTGTCGGATCCGCAATAAAACTTGCATCCGGTGTCCCGGGCAGCCCGATAAATCTTCAGATGTTCGTTTTCGTGTTGTCGCCAGTTTCCACTGAAGGAAGAGCTGTTTAATTCGATACCGGCACCTTTGTCGGCAAATGTTTTCATGGCACTGGCAAGTCTTTCCGGATCCATTGCACGATAAACATCCGCTTCATTTCCCTCCCTGAAGACCAGGGAGCAGGTCGGATGAGCAATTCCTATTTTATGCCATGGAAGAGGCAGCTTCGCCACTTCTTCCATCCGGGTAAGCAAAAGATCCGCTATTTTTTCCGGCGTATCATAACTGGAAGGACGCACAAAGTCTACCATATGAAAATGATTCAACGGAACAATAATAAAATCAAACAGATCAAAGTGTTCGGGAGACAATCCCAGTTTTGTGCCGCCGAGGTATTCTGTCTCACACCCAAACAGGACCCGTGGGTTTTCGCCCTTCGGCAATGGCAGGGACTGCTGGATATGAGCTATATTCTGCGGCCTGTACCAGGCGGATGCACCGGGCACAGAGTCGTCCCACAGGTGATCTGTAATGCAGATGGTATGCATACCATTTTGCCGGGCAAATCTAGTTATGTTTTCCACTGTTTGCTCTGGATCGCCACTGCATGTGGACAGGTGGGTATGGATATGATAATCATGATCTATTGAAAACATGGCACTCTCCTCTGGATGTTTTTTAGCCGGGTCACTTTGTTGTTGTGACCCGATGACCTCTTCAGTATATCAACAAGCAGAATAATGTAAAGCGGAATAACTGCTTGAATATACGGAAAAAGTTCAGAGACAGCAGATTGCCGCGGCAGTACACGTGGATAGCGTATAAATAAAAGAATTTCTGTGCCATCACTGAGGAAGGTATATCATATAGAAAATAAAAGAATTGTACTATGATTTCTTGATAATAATTTCGAAAATTTTAATCATATCAAAAATAAATAGTTGATAATTTATTACAGTTATGATATGATTCTTTGTGTGGATCATGTGAGTATATAAACGCTGAGTGATCAAATTTGCGGGTCAAATTGCTTAAGGGGGTTCGGCGAATGTTCCTGCTGAAAAATGAATTTCTGGAAGCGAAGTTTAATCAAAAGGGTGCGCTCATCTATCTAAAGGACACCAAAAATAATACAGACAACGTAATCTCCTGCCCTGCGGAAAACAGTTTCAAACTTGTCTTTCAGAAAGGAGATAATTGGGAGAATACGGTATTAGCAGGAGAACAATCCTTTCAGACAAGGCAAAGTGGCAGCAGACTGGAGTTTTCTGCTGATCGGGTATCTGCCGGAGGCCATGTATTTGAAATCAGCATAAAACTGATTGTTACGCTCAGGGAAGAGGATCTGTTATTCGATGCGGAGATAATCAATTGCGAAGAAGCTCTTGTCACGGATTTTGAATATCCGAATATCGGTGCGATAAAGTCCTTGTCCGGCGGCCAACCGGATTTGTTATGGCCGAATCAAAGCGGAGAAAAATGTATCCGTATCGGTGAATATCTGTCAAATAAGAAAGACAGCAGGGAAGCACATGCAAACGTTCTGGCATTGAGATACCCGGGCGCCCGTTCCATGGCAGGCAGCATGCAGTGGATGGCTCTTGTGGAGAAGGATCAGACGTTATATTTTGCCGGGCATGACGCGGAGTTCTATACATCTGAGCTGCTTGTTCAGGGCAGCCGGAAAGACAGGGGAGCCGTCACCCTTACCATGGAAAAGATGCCATTCATAAAAAAAGGAGAGGTATGGGATGCTCCGCTTACCCTGATAAAGCTGTATACCGGATCCTGGCATCATGGTGCACAGGAATACCGGGCCTGGGCACAGACATGGCGTCCGACTCATGAGAAACCCCGTTGGGTCAAGGACATGATGGGATACTTTCTGGTGATCAACAAACAGCAATATGGCAGCGAAATGTGGCATTACAGGGAACTGCCGGAACTTTATGAGCTTGCCGTTGCCCATGGCTGTGACACTTTGGGGCTTTTTGGATGGTATGACAGCGGACATGACAATCAATATCCGGATCTTGAAGTGAGTGAGACTCTGGGCGGGGGAAAACGTCTGAAGGAAAACATCAAATCCGTTCAGAAAGCCGGCGGACATGTCACGCTTTATCAGCAGGGGCATCTGATGGATCCGACTGCGGACTACTATAAAAACGGCGGCTGGCAGTATGAATCCAGAAGCCGGTGGAATACGCCATATCTGGAGGAATACAGCAAGTCTCATGAAAGCTTTTTTCAGATGCATCATTCCAACAAAGTTTTTGCGATATCCTGTCCTTCCTGTCCGGAATGGCAGGAACTGATGGAGGAAAAAACAGAGTTTGCGGCGGGTTTTGGCCCGGATGGAGTGTTGTTTGACCAGATCGGAGGGATGTTCGCCTATCCCTGCTTCAATGAAAAGCACCCGCATGCCAAAGGGAAGCCTTCCCTTTCCATGTCCCAAGGAAGAATCGGGCTTCTGAAACGTATTCAGAAGCGTACGAAGGAACTCAGCAAAGAGTTTGCTTTTTTTACCGAACACATCACAGATGTATATTCCGCATATGTTGATTGCCTTCACGGGATGAACCTTACTCCATCGGGGGAGGGGAGCCGAATGCATACAGAGAGCGATAAACCGGGCTTTATTAATTATCCTGAGCTTTTCCGCTACTGCTTCCCGGATGTGATCATGACCATACGCAATCCCAATCCTTTTATTCTTCCCCGTGCTGCAAATTTTGCCTTTACTTTTGGTCTTCGTTACGAAATGGAGCTGCGATTCTGGAAGGATAAGGATGATATTCTGGCAGATACCTACGCCGAGTATCGTGAGTACGCAGGAAAAGTTACCGATCTTCGCAAAAAATACTGGGATGTATTGGGATATGGTGAGTTTATGGATGAAACTCCGCTTGTCAATCCGAACCCTGCTGTTCTCGCAAAAGCATTTGTTTGCGGCGATAAACTTGCCCTGACCATGTGGAACGACAGTAACGGATGCGCGGACCTTAAAATTGAAGTGAAAGGATATCGGCTTATTGAGGTATCCACGATTGAGGATACATGGGAAAGTGTGCCTGCCAGCTTGTTGCCGCAGCAGATTGCAATAGCTCTTTATGAAAAAATGTGAGGAGATCGAATCGAAAGGAAGGGATCAGGATGAAACGGTTTCACAGTATCTTAACTGTTATCGTAATGGCATCCATGTTATTGGCATTGTTTCCTGCAGCTGCATTTGCGCAGGAGGAGATACTATCGGGAGTTACCGAAAATCCAAAAAATCATTATGTCTATGCAAACGGGAATCCGATTGTGATTAAAGAAACGGAAGAAACGATTGAAGGCAATGTTGTTCAGAATACCTATATTTATGATGTACATGGTGAGACAAAACTTTTTGATAAACCCCTTGAAGAAGTCCCGTATGTGTTTGGAGGTGCTCAAACTGCCACTGTGGCCAATACAAAAGTGGTAATGGAAAGCGGGAGAATCGGAACCCGCACCAGGACTGGAAAAGGATATTTGTATGGCGGTGGAGGAGGAGATGTGGAAGGGACCGCGGAGGTAATTGTCCGGGGAGGGTTTGTTGGATCCGTTTATGGCTGTGGAGCTGGTACGACGGGAAGGGTAAAGATAGAATACAACAATACTGTCTCCGATCTTCAGGCATTGGTGGTCGGCGGACAAGGGAAGATCAGAGGCAATGTTGACATTGTGCTGAACGATCCCAATCTGACCACCCTTTGCGGTGGTGGGAACGGTACATCAGATACTTATGTGGGCGGAAATGTGAATATCACAATCCGCGGAGGCAGTATCGACAATTTATACGGCGGCTGTGTCCACGGATATGTAAACGGGATGGCTCATATCACCATAGAAGGCAGCACGAAAGTCAACAAGGCGTTTCATCCAATGAGAAAGATTTACAATGATCTGGTATATGGAGGAGCTTATGTGTATGTGCCGGAAAATTTTGATACGGACCGGATCAAGACGGTTTATGAAGATGGGAAGCCAAACAATGAAATCCGTATTTTCAAAAATGGGACGCAGGTTTATGGGCCTTGCCCGGCTACAGTGGACAGCAACGGGAATGTCTATGCAAATGGCACTCCTGTGACAATCAAGACAGGAAAAGCGGACGGAAAAACCTATTTGTATGATCAAATGGGAGTCAACAAGCTTTTGGAGGATCCGATTGATCACGGTACCGTCTACGGCGGCAGTGTTGCGGATGATGTTGACCAGACCAGTATCGTCATGGAAAGCGGTGTGGTCTCCGCTGTCTACGGAGGTGGTTGGAATGGCAATGTGACCGGCAATTCTTCTATCGTTTTGAATGGCGGCGTGGCAGATCATGTTTTTGGAAGCAGTCGGAACGGAACGGTAAACGGCACGGCTTACATAAAAGTGTCCGAAGGGATGAAAATAGCGGAACGAATTGCTTCCGACAGTGGGAAAGGCAGGTCCCGCGCTTCGGTTCTCTGGGTTGCCCAAAGTTTTGATATGAGCAAACTCCAGCCGGGTGAAAATACCCGGATTTTCAAGGGTAGTTTCGAAGTGGTGGATCCGGAGATTGCAATACCGAATACCGTTACAGTCCGGGGGAGTTCTGTGTTCGCAAACGGAATTCCGATTGTTATCCGAAAGGACAGGATAAACGGCAGGACATTTGTTTATGATGCATCGGGAAGGAAAAGGCTTCTGACCGCGGATGTCAATGGCAAGGAAATTTATGGCGGAAGTTATCAGGGCATTGTGAACCGTACCAGCGTGACAATGGAAAGCGGTACGGTATCGCGCATTTACGGCGGCGGCTATCAGGGGGGCGTCTCGGATACTGCAGGGATTACCATTACCGGCGGTGATGTTACGGAAGTGATTTACGGAGGATCCTTTGACGGAGATGTAGGCAGCACCTCCATATATGTAAGCGGTCCGTATGTGGCGAAAGGGGTTAATGCGGGCAGCAGAAATGGCTGTGTACGGGGCGATACAAAAGTGGTACTGGTGGACAGTGTTGCAAAAGGGCTGTATGCCGGTACCGGCGGAGACGGACGGTTTGGGTGTCCCGGTTCGGATGTCATGGGAAATGCTTCCTATACTCTGGTTGGCGGTATGGCGGAATCCATATACGGAGGCTGTAAAACCGGTGTGATTAAGGGAACATCCACCATAACGCTGGAAGGCCAGATTGTCGTGAAAAAGGTTCTGGATGCTCAGGGAAAAGGCGGTGTATCTGGCGGAGCTACTGTTACAATACCTGAGAATTTCATTTATATGGATAAGATCGAACAGGGAAAAGGGATCGATATACAACTGACTGCTCCGGTGCCGAAGAATACTGTCCCCGGGATCGGAAAACGTACGGAGGAGGTGCTTTCCACCGAAGGGGAAGAAGGAAAACTGGTATTCCGTTTTATCGATCTTCCTCCTGCGGAAGGACAAATGATGGGCAGATCCGGAGAGGCGATATTCATCCACTTGCCCAATGGCGAAACCATGCTGGTGGATGCAGGAGAGACATTCACGGCTGAACATCTTGTTGATGTGCTGAAACGAATGCATATATCCAGGATTGATCATCTGGTCGCATCCCACTACCACTCGGATCATATCGGCGGCATGACCCGTATACTCGATGAATTTGATGTTGATACCTTGTATAAGCCAGGCTTTGATGTGAAGATTGACAAAGACTATTATACGGATTTAAAAGCGAGAATTGACGATCCCAACCGGCCCTTTATTGTAAAGGATTTATGGCGCGGCGATCAGCTGGAAATTGGCGGCCTGCACATTGAGGTACTTCATCCGCAGAACAGTGAAAGCATCAAAGACGTTATGAGTGGGAATGCCTCCACCGAGGATCACAACAACAATTCCATAGTGATGAAAATGACTTTTGGGGAGAATACAGCTTTGCTGACCGGTGACATCTATATGAGTGCAGAATTGGAACTGCTGAAAGAGTTCGGAGCGGAAAGTCTGAAAGTGGATTTGCTTAAGGTGCCGCATCACGGAGATACGACGTCCAGCGGTCCGGAGTTTGTGGCTGCAGTCCGGCCTGAAATCGCAGTAATGGATCATTTCAGCGATACACTGATTGTCAATAACCGATACAAGGCAATCGGGGCCGATACATATGTTACGGGGAAAGACGGGATTGTAAAAGTTTCTTTTGACGGCAGGAAACATTCCGCCGAAGTACTGACGGAATACTTTGAAAAACCTGTTATTGTGAAGGATGATGAGGATTCCCCGGAAAATGCCAGGGGAGGACAGGATCGAAAAGGAAGGGAGACTGCTTGTGTATATCCTGCAGAATGAGTACCTGAAGGTAAAGTTTGATGAAAGAGCGAGGCTTGTCTATTTAAGAAATAACAAAGGCGGCAGGGGAAATATCCTTGCATCCCCTGCCGAATACGGTTTCAAAATGGTATTCCGTAGGGGCCAGGATTGGGAGAAAACAGCTTTTTTAAAGGAACGTTCCTTTACTGTGATACAAGATGGAAATCGGGTTGAATTTACGGCTGACCGACTGCAAACCCGGGATGGTATGGCGGATATCGGGTTGAAGCTCATTGTGCAGTTAAAAGATGAGGATCTGACATTTGATGCGGAGATCAACAGCAAGGAAGACGGGCCGATTACCGACTTTGAATATCCGGTCATAGGGGAAATCCAGTCCCTTGCAGGCGGAAAGCCGGCTTTGCTTTGGCCAAATCAAAGCGGTGAGAAATATAACAATATCGGTAAATACCTTGCCGATAAAAAGCCGACCAGAATGCCGTCCAGCCAGTCCTTATCCATTACCTGGCCGGGCCCGGCAAGCATGCAGTGGATGGCACTGGTCGACAAAAGGGAAGTCCTTTATTTTGCCGGTCATGATGCCGATTTTCATGCCACAGAGCTTCGCGCTGCCGGGGGCGGCGAAAATCCTGGCGCCGTTACACTGGTAATGAATAAAATGCCATTTGTCAGGAAAGGAGAACGATGGACAGGTCCGACGTCGCTGCTGAAACTGTATACCGGCACCTGGCATCATGGGGCGCAGGATTACATCGATTGGTCGAAAACCTGGCGGCCGGTTCGTGAGAAACCGCAGTGGGTAAAGAATATGACAGGATATTTCATTGTGATCTGCAAGCAGCAGTACGGCGCGGAACTATGGCGATATCAGAAACTGCCAAAACTTTATGAGTTGGCTCTTGCCCATGGCTGTGACACACTGGGGGTCTACGGGTGGCAGGAAGGCGGCCATGACAACCGGTATCCGGAGACAAGGGTGAGTGAATCCCTGGGCGGCGCTCAGGTTCTCCGGGATAACATCAAAACAGTACAGGACAGGGGAGGACATGTTACTTTATATGTACAGGGCCGTTTGATGGATATTGCCACCGATTTCTATCAGAACGGAGGCTTTCGGTTTGAGTGCAAAAACCGATGGGGAATGCCCTGTTACGAAGAGTACAACAAGGCACAGAACAGTTCATTTTTAAAGGATTATTCCCATAAAGTCTTTTCCGTTGCCTGCCCATCCTGTCCGGAATGGCGGGAATTGATGAAAGAAAAGGCGGATCTGATTGCTTCCTTTGGCCCGGATGGCATTTTATATGACCAAATCGGAGGAATGCCGCCCCGTATCTGTTTTGATAAGAGTCATCCTCATGAGAAAGGGAAGGAATCCCTGTCCGCAACCAAAGGAACGACGATGCTCCTGGGCGGACTTCAGGCACATATGAAAGAAATAGGTAAGAACTTTGCACTTTTTTCCGATCATATTACCGATGTGTATTCTTCCTATGTGGATTGTCTGCACGGGATCGATTCCTATCCCGGGAGGGAAGGCAGCAGAATGGAGACCGGGATGAATCCTGAAAAGCCAGAGAAGGTGTTTTTCCCGGAGTTGTTCCGGTATTGCTTTCCGGACGTGCCGATCACTGTCTGCAATCCGTATCCTTATATCACAAAGCGCGCAGCCAATTACGCCATTACATTCGGCTTTCTAAACGAAGTGGAGGTTCGGTATCAGGCAGACCGGGAGGATATTCTGGCAGATGCCTGGCCTGCATGTCGGGAATATGTAAAGAAAGTAACGGAACTCCGCAAAAAATATGAGGATATTCTGGGTTACGGCTGGTTTCGGGATGAATTGCCGATTCCAGGCAAAAATCCTGCGATCCTGGCAAAAGCTTTTGTCAGGGAAAACAAACTTGCAGCTGTCCTGTGGAATGATACGGATTGGGAGAGTAAAACGAATGTAGAGGTCCCGGGATATCGTCTCACAGAGGTTTCCACTGTGAACGGGACTCTGGAGAAGCTTCCTGAAACATTGCAGCCGCAGCAGATTGCAGTGGCTCTCTATGAAAAAGAGCGACAGGGATAGGGAGATCATGGAGAAAAGGGTCCGATATGCTTTTTGGTGGAAACCAGTCTTGTTTTATCCAGATACCGCTTGACGGTATGATATTCATGGCTGACAACGGAAGTATAGAGAATATCGATCACAGTCAGCTGACCAATGCGGGAGCCCATTGCCCCGCTGCGGATCAGCGGCTCAGAGGATGAGGAATACAGACGGATGTCTGCGCGCCCGGACAGCGGGTTTTTGCTGTATCGTGTGATGCTGACCATCGTTGCTTCCGTTTGCCTGACAACATCGGCGGTTTCCAGGATATCTCTGGTGTCTCCCGTATAGGAAATCAGTACCGCTACATCCCCCTGCTTCAGAGAAGTCGCGGCAAGGATCTGACTATGGGGATCGAGGCCGGACATGCTGGTTTTATTGATACGCATAAATTTATTCTGCGCATCCAGCGCTACGATCCCCGATGTGCCGACTCCATAGAAATCCACTCTTTCGGCTGCAACGACCGCTTCCACCACATGGGCAAGATCATCGGTATTCAACAGGGTTTGGGTATTTTCAATGGATTTGATATTGCTTATGCAGGCACGATGAATGATGGATTCAATGGAATCCCCCGGACGAACATCCTGATAAGGCACGGTATCATGCTGATTCAATGCAATGTCTGTGGAAAGGGCACGGCACAGATCCTTGTATCCGGAATAATCCGCCGATTTACACAAACGGACGACGGAAGAAGTGCTGGTTCCGCAGGCAGCGGCAAGTTGTTCTATGGACATATTGATTACCTCTTCGGGAAAATCGACAATAAATGCGGCAACCTGCTGTTCCTTTGGAGTCAGCGTGTTCATTAATTCTTTTAATCTCAGGCAGCAACCCGACATTTCAATGGCTCCTTTCAAAATGGTAATGCCTTCAGCTGGTTTACAGTTATGAGAACTGCATGGCTCTGGCTGCTCCAGGCAACGATGCATGGTCGATATCAGTTATTGCTTCAATAACCTTCAGCGTCGGGATCTCTTCCAGTATGCCGCGCAGGGCGGGAAGAAACAAATCAGCGGATTTGCAGATGCCTCCGCCCAGCAACAGGCATTCAAATCTGTTATCCCTTATTATATCATATAATATCTCCGCCAGACAGATCCCCATACTCTCGAAGGCCTGGATGGCGTCCGTCTGTCCGGAACGTGCCAGGCTGGCTATGTCTATGACATCCATTTCTGAATCGCCTGAAAATGCCCCATTGCAGCGACCACTGCCCTGCCTCAGTTCCATGTAATGTGAGATCAAAGCATGTCTGGACACGTAGTCTTCCGCTGCCTTTCCCCGGTATGGCATGGCATAGATGCTGATGCCGGGTCCGCCCT
>ENA-UOOM01003858-UOOM01003858.1-fermentation-metagenome-genome-assembly--contig:-NODE-3858-length-10398-cov-3.420574_pt1 | contig 10398 bp, 4 predicted proteins | sample MGYA00245781_ERZ724031 | MGnify/ENA primary metagenome ERZ724031 (study PRJEB28704, sample SAMN03018317) | fermentation metagenome | biome: anthropogenic terrestrial biome; feature: soil; material... | reverse complement strand
AATCGTACCTATGTTCAAATGCGGCTTCGTCCTCGCAAACTTCTCCTTCGCCATTCTGTCTTTCCCTCCTTAGTGATTTCTTCCTGTTATGTAATCGTTCAACGCTTATTCAGCTTTTGAGCACCTTGTCCGCCAGATCCCCGGTCAACGCTTCGTAGTGGTCGAACTGCATCGAGTAGGTGGCTCGTCCGGAGCTCTTGCTCCGGAGGTCCGTCGCGTAGCCGAACATCTCCGCGAGGGGGACGAACGCGCGCACAATCCTGGCGTTCATTCGGGTGTCCATCCCCTCGATTTTCCCTCTGCGGGAGGAGACATCGCCGATGATGTCTCCGAGGTAGTCCTCGGGCGTCACGATCTCGACGGACATGATGGGCTCCATGAGGACGGGGTTCGCACGGCGCATGGCTTCCTTAAAACCCATGGACGCAGCGATCTTGAAGGCCATCTCCGAGCTGTCCACCTCGTGGTAGCTGCCGTCGACGAGGGAGACCTTGATGCCGATGACGGGATACCCGCCGAGGATTCCGTTGTTGACGGCCTCTTCGAGCCCCTTCTGGACGGCGGAGATATACTCCTTGGGTACAACGCCCCCGACGATCTTGTCCTCGAACTCGAAACCCCGGCCGCCCTCGAGGGGTTCGACCTCGAAGACCACGTGCCCGTACTGCCCCCGCCCGCCCGACTGCCGGATGTACTTGCCTTCCGCTCTGGCCGGGCTCTGAATGGCTTCGCGGTAGGCGACCTGGGGCCGTCCGACCTTGACGTCGACGCCGAACTCGCGCTTGAGCCTGTCGACGATGATCTCGAGGTGCAACTCGCCCATGCCGGAGATGATGGTCTGGGAGGTCTCCTCGTCGGTCTTGACCAGGAAGGTTGGGTCCTCCTCGGCGAGCGCCACAAGCCCCTTGGTCAGCTTGAGCTTGTCGTTCTTCGTCGCGGGCTCGACGGAGAGGGAGATGACCGGCTCAGGGAATATGAGGTTCTCCAGAACGATGGGGTGCGCCTCGTCGCAGAGGGTATCCCCCGTTCGGGTTGCCTTGAGGCCAGGCAGGGCAATGATCATGCCGGCCGTCGCTGAATCGAGCTCTTCGCGTTTGTTCGCATGCATGCGAAGGATACGGCCGATCCGCTCGCGGCTGTTGTTCGTCGGATTGTAGAGCGTCGTTCCCTTCGCCAGTGTCCCCGAATAGACCCTCGTGAAGACGAGCCGTCCGACAAAGGGGTCGACAAGAATCTTGAACGCGAGCCCCGTGAACGGCTCCATGACGCTGCTCTCGCGGGAAACGTTCTCCATGGTGTCCGGGTTGACGCCCTCGACTGCCGGCAGATCGAGGGGGCTTGGCAGATAGTCGACAACGGCGTCGAGCAGTTTCTGAACGCCCTTGTTCTTGAACGCCGAGCCGCAGATGACGGGAACGATCTTCAGCGCGATGGTGTTGTGCCGCAACGCTCTCTTGAGCGTCGCGACGGGCACGTCCTTGCCGTTCAGATAGAGCTCCATTATCTCCTCGTCATAATCGGCCAACGACTCGATCATTCGTTCCCGAGCCATCCTGGCGTCCTCGGCCAGGGACTCCGGGATGGAGATGATATGGGGGTCCGTCCCAAGATCGTCGGTGTAGTGGACACCCTTGTACTCGACGAGGTCTATGACCCCGGAGAAGGTCTCCTCCGCACCCATGGGGATCTGAATGGGAACGGGGGTGGCGCCCAATTTCTCCCGTATGTCCCGGACGACGTTCTCGAAATCCGCTCCGATACGGTCCATCTTGTTGACGAAGGCGACGCGGGGCACGTGATACTTGTCCGCCTGACGCCAGACGGTTTCCGACTGCGGTTCAACGCCGCCTACGGCGCAAAATACAGCAACGGCTCCGTCAAGTACCCTCATAGACCTTTCGACTTCAACGGTAAAGTCCACGTGGCCGGGCGTATCAATTACGTTGATAGTATGATTCTTCCACATGCATGTCGTAGCTGCGGAAGAGATCGTGATGCCGCGCTCCCGTTCCTGGTCCATGAAGTCCATCGTCGCCGCTCCCTCGTGGACTTCACCCATCTTGTAGTTCTGACCGGTATAAAAGAGTATGCGCTCCGTCGTCGTCGTCTTTCCCGCGTCGATGTGGGCGGCAATCCCGATATTGCGGATACTCTTCATTTCAACTGATTGCATGCTCTATCCCCGGACCTCTCCTCTGTATGCTTCTACCATCGATAGTGCGCGAAAGCCCTGTTCGCCTCCGCCATTTTGTGGGTATCTTCCTTTTTCTTGATGGAGTTCCCTTCGCCCTTGTAGGCGTCCATAAATTCTCTGGCAAGCCGCTCGGCCATGGGCATCCCCTTTTTCGCCCGGGAATAGTTCAGCATCCACCGGATGGTCAGCACCTGAGCGCGTTCTGCCGGCACTTCGACAGGGACCTGGTACGTCGCGCCGCCCACTCGTCTCGGTCGGACCTCCACAAGAGGACGCACGTTTTCCATAGCCTTCTGGAAAACATCAAACGGTTCCGTGTTGAGTTTCTGCGCAGCGATGTCGAGGGCGTCGTACATGATGCGCTCTGCGACGCTCTTCTTTCCCTGCCGCATAAGACTGTTCACGAACTTGGTGACGGCCTGGCTGCCGAAGCGGGTGTCCGGCAGACAGGGGTGCTTCTTTATATGCCCCTTACGCGGCATGGGTCAACCCCTCCTCCATCATGTTCAATGCCATTCTCTATTTAGGACGCCTCGCGCCGTACTTGGAGCGAGATCTCTTCCGATTCTCCACGCCGCCGCAGTCGAGCGTCCCGCGAATAATGTGGTACCGGACGCCCGGAAGGTCCTTCACTCGTCCGCCGCGCACGAGTACCACGGAGTGCTCCTGAAGGTTATGGCCGACGCCCGGAATATAGGAGGTCACTTCGATTCCGTTCGTCAAGCGCACGCGGGCGACCTTTCGAAGAGCCGAGTTCGGCTTTTTCGGCGTCACGGTATAGACCCTCGTACAAACGCCGCGACGCGCCGGATTCCCTTGCAACGCAGGGGCCGCGGTCTTCTGCCGCTTGTCTTCCCGTCCGCGTCGTATCAGTTGGTTGATCGTAGGCATAGAATTTCCTCCTTTGTTTATCGTTCTTCGGACTTTTTCTCCGCTTGTATCCGTATCCCCGCCACCGATGCGCCTCGTGCGATGGCGCAGGCTCGTCCGAGAAGGATCATGCTCGCTACGTTTTCAACGGGAATGCCCTTGCCCTCGGCTTCAGCGCGTATTTCAGACACCACACGACAATCCGCATCGTCTGCAATGAAAAGTTTGACCAGCTCGTTCCGTTGCAGATATCTGCGTACTTGACGTTCGCCAGTGACTCTGGAGGGAATGGCCAGTTCGTGTAAAGACAATAGAATCCCCTCCTGTGCAGAGCACCAAAGGATAATATCAAAAGGACAGGAGCGGTGTCAAGCGCAGGGGCTCTTTCCGCCCTGTCTCTTTTGCCGGATGCTACTCCGCCACCCGGTCGGCCTCCTGGGGCAGACCGCCTTTGCGAAGCTGGACCTTGATGTTCCGCAGGCGTTCCATTCCTGTCCCGGCCGGGATCAGATGTCCGATTATCACGTTCTCTTTAAGTCCCTCGAGCGGATCGATATCGCCCTTGACGGCGGAGCCTGCCAAGATCTGGGCCGTCTGCTGGAAGGAGGCCGCGCTCAGGAAACTTTCCGTCGCGAGGGCCGCCTTCGTTATGCCGTGAACGAAGGGCTTCACCTTCGGCCCCTCGCGCAGTTTCCGGACAAAGCTGACCCTCTGTATGACGGCTTTGACGTCCTTCCTCGGCGCTCCGATGGGACGGACCACGAGCTCCTGGATGTCGGGGCTGCTCGCGAGGGTGTCGACGATGGCCTGGTTGACCTCGCTCCCTGCATCGGCGAGAAGCGTCCCCTTCCTGTCGTATATGGGCTCGAGGAGCACCTTCCCGTAGATCTTCGACGAGAGGATATCCCGGATGAAGCGATCCCGGGAGAAGATATCCTCTTCGATCTCTATGGCCGAGAGGGAGCCCTTCAGCATGTCCCTCACGACGGAGCCGTCCACAAGCTGGGGGACATCGACAACGGCATTGCCGCTGTCGTCGATCGCCCTCGTCAGAGGTTTGCCCCAGCGATCCTTGAGGCTCTCCTCCAGTTTGTCGAGGATGTTGACCCGTTCGACGGAGTGCCAGGTCGTGATGCTCGGGACGTTGTTCGCCCGGCAGGCCGCGGCGTCTTTGGCGGTGAACAGCCTGTCCGCAGCGGCGATCACCTCGCCGTCCACAACGATGTCCTCGGCGAGGTACGCCGCGTCGGCCAGCTGTTCAAGGATCTCACTGTCCCGCACGAGGATGGGCGTCGGGTCCTGGGCCGTGATCAGCCCCAGCTGTCCGAGGGTCAGATGCGTCTTCGCCGGGATCTCCTTGCCGTCCTCGGTGACGAAGGGATCGATCAGATCGTGCCCCTCCATCTGTTTCCTGAAGGCGGCCTCGCCCACGACTAGGGTGACGTTCCCGTGCTCCTTGTCCTCCAGCACGATGGAGGAGATGAGCAGCCCGGGACGAAGGAGCGTACGAATCGCCTCCTCGTCCAGGGGGGCGTTGATGTACTTCAGGACCGACTCGTTCTGTTTCTGGCTGACGACATTCTTCAACACCCGGCCCGAGAAGATCCGTATGGCCTCGTCGATGTTCCGCTCGTTCTCCACGGTGATCTGGTCCATCTCCTGATCGATGTCATCGGTCCACACCAGGTCTCCGGCCACGAAGGACGTATCGCCCTCCTCGGTGATCTTGACTCTGTTGACGGGGGCGACCTTTCTCAGGATGACCTCGATGTGCTTGTTGTTGATGGACACGCCCTGGGAGCGGTAGACCTCCTGAATTTCATCCACGAGGGCTTTTTGAACAGCTCCGACTCCCTCGACCTCGAGGAGCTGCTGCGGGTCTATGTTGCCCTCGGTGATCTGATCGTTCTTGTGCACTTCGTCCCCCTCCTTGACGAGGAGGTTCTGGTTGACGGGGATGTTGTAGGTGACCTTTTCACCGCTCTCGATATCGTCGGAGGTGATGATGACCTTTCTCTTCCCCTCCATGACGCGTATCTCGGACACCTTGCCGTCGATGCCCGCCAGGAAGGCGACCTTTTTGGGACGGCGCACCTCGAAGAGCTGTTCGATGCGGGGAAGGCCCTGCGTGATGTCTTCGCCCGTCAGGCGAACGCCTCCCGTGTGGAAGGTCCTCATGGTGAGCTGTGTTCCGGGCTCGCCGATGGACTGCGCCGCCACAACGCCGACCGTCTCCCCGATGGGGACGGTCTTTCTGGACGAGAGGTCCATCCCGTAGCAGGCCTGGCATATGCCGTGCCGAAGTTTGCAGGTCAGGGGGCTCCGTACCCACGCCGACGGTATTCCAGCCCGCTCGATTCCCTCCGCCTGCGCCATGGATATGCAGTCCCCCGCGGCGACGATGAGTTCGCCCGTCTCGGGGTCGGCGATGTCGTGGAGAGCCGTCCGCCCGTAAATCCGCTCCGAAAGGGGGATCATGACTTTTCCGTCCTGCATGAGCGCCTCGATGGAGATCCCCTCGGTCGTCCCGCAGTCATGCTCCGTGATGATGAGGTCCTGGGCGACGTCCACGAGACGTCGCGTCAGATAGCCGGATTTTGCCGTGCGGAGCGCCGTGTCCGCAAGCCCCTTTCGGGCCCCGTGGGTCGATATGAAGTATTCGAGCATGTTCATGCCCTCGCGGAAGTTGGCGGTGATCGGGTAGTCGATGATCCGCCCCGACGGATCGGACATGAGGCCCCGGATGCCGGCCATCTGCCCCATCTGGCTTCTGCTTCCCCGGGCACCCGAGTCGCCCATCATCCGGATGGAGTTCGTCCGGTCCATGTGGTCCACGATGCTGTCGGCGATGGTCCTCGATTTTTCGGACCAGAGGCTCTCCTTCTGGAAGAGGTACTCGTCGCTCGTCAGAATGCCCATGTTGTACTCGGACTTCAGCTCCTCGTCTTGCTCCATGGCCTCCTTCGTCAGGGTCCGCTTCTCCGGAGGGATGATAATGGACTCCACGCCGAAGCTGATCCCGCTGAGGGTCGCCCAGTGGTATCCGAGGGACTTGATGTCGTCGAGCATGGTGACCATGGAGACTCTGTCCACGAGGTCGTACGCCCTGTCGAGGATGACGCCGAGGTCCTTCTTCCCGAGTTGCCGGTTGAAGAAGCGGAGTTCCTTGGGCAGTATGTTGTTGAAGATGACCCGTCCCGTGGACGTGTCGATCCACTTCTCGTCGCCCTCCCACTCCGGCTGCCGCTTCAGCTTGATACGAGTGTTCACGCCGATTATGCCGTGGTTGAAGGCGACCAGCGCGTCGTCGATATCGAGGAAGTAGGGGGTGTCGACCCCCGGGACCGCATCCGCCATGTCGGTGAGGTAGTATATGCCGAGCACGATATCCTGAGTCGGCGTCATGACCGGACGCCCGCTGGCAGGCGACAGGAGGTTGTTCGCAGAGAGCATGAGCAGTCTGGCCTCGGCCTGGGCCTCGATGGAAAGAGGCACGTGCACGGCCATCTGGTCGCCGTCGAAGTCCGCGTTGAACGCCGTACAGACCATGGGGTGCAGCCGGATGGCCTTGCCCTCCATGAGCACCGGCTCGAAGGCCTGGATGCCCAGACGGTGCAGGGTCGGGGCTCTGTTCAGCATGACGGGGTGATCCTTGATGATCTCCTCGAGGATGCCCCAGATCTCCTCTCTTCCCCGCTCGATCTGCCGCTTCGCGCTCTTGACGTTGGGCGCGATCCCCCGCTCGACAAGCTGCCGGATCACGAAGGGTTTGAAGAGCTCCAGGGCCATCTGCTTCGGCAGTCCGCACTGATAGATCTTCAGCTGCGGGCCGATGACGATGACGGACCGCCCGGAGTAGTCCACTCTTTTCCCCAGAAGGTTCTGGCGGAAGCGCCCCTTCTTCCCCCGCAGAAGGTCCGTGAGGCTCTTCAGAGGGCGGTTGCCCGCGCCGAGGACGGCCTTCCCCATGCGCCCGTTGTCGATGAGGGCGTCCACGGCCTCCTGGAGCATCCTCTTCTCGTTGCGGATAATGATCTCCGGCGCCTTGAGCTCCTGAAGCTTCTTCAGACGGTTGTTCCGGTTGATGACCCTTCTGTAAAGGTCGTTGAGGTCCGAGGTGGCGAATCGGCCGCCGTCGAGCTGCACCATGGGGCGCAGGTCCGGCGGGATGACGGGCAGGACCTCGAGGATCATGGACTTGGCCGTGGAGTTCCCCTTGCGGAAGTCCTCGGCTACCTGGAGCCTTTTGATGAGCTTGCGCTTTTTCTGCCCCGTGCTCTCCGAGACCTCTTCCCGAAGGGCCGCTGCCAGCTGGTCGAGGTCGATCCGTTCGAGCAGATGCTGGACGCCCTCAGCCCCGATCCCTGCGCTGAACTTCTTGTCATAGGCGGAACAGAGGTCGTACTCCCTCTCGAGGATGATGTCCGCCGAGGCGAAGGAGGACATCCCCTCGTCGATGACGATGTAGCAGGGGTCCTCCACGGTGACGGTGTCCTTCTGCGCCGTGAACCGCCCGGGGTACCGCTGGCTGTACAGCTTGAACTCGCTCTCCGACAGCGTATCGCCCTTCGCGAAGGGGAGGTGGACGGCGGCCGTGACGATGAAGGCCTCGTGGTTTCCGATGAAGGCGCGCTCCGTCTCGACGTCCACCTTCAGCCGTGTGCGGAGACGCTCGACCTCGCTCGCCGAGACGATGTCGCCGCTCGAGTACATGCTCCCCTCAGGAGCCGTCACGAGGGTGAAGGCCGTCTCGACCTTGAAGAGATCGTCGCCGAAGTCGGTCTTGTACCGGGCCACCTGATTGGCGGACAGGGGGTCCCCCTCGTTCACGGGGAGGTCGTCCACCGTCAGAATCTTGTAGGCCTCCTCGGCTTTGAACTTGGGGTCGTAGTGGGTGTGAATCCTCATCTCGCTCTCGGAGATGGTGTCGTTCTTTCGGGCGAGGTCCGTGCGCCGCCCCTCCATGACCACCTTGTAGGCCGCCTCTCTCTGGCGTGCAGGCGCGAAGTAGACCACCTTCTCGAGGTCCTTTGTGGTGGTGCCAAGGAGAAGGCTCAGGCGGCTCGGGATGCCCCGGAGATACCATATGTGCACCACGGGTGCGGCGAGCTCGATGTGGCCCATGCGCTCCCGGCGCACGCGGTTGTCCGCCACCTCGACGCCGCAACGGTCGCAGACGATCCCCTTGAACTTGGGACCGCTCCGTTTGTACTTTCCGCAGGCGCACTCGTAGCTCTTCGTGGGGCCGAAGATCCGTTCGCAGAACAGGCCGTCCTTTTCCGGGCGGAGGGTCCTGTAGTTGATCGTCTCCGGCTTCTTCACCTCTCCGCTGGAGAGCTTCCGGATCGTTTCGGGGCTGGCGAGTTTTATGCGAACGCCCACTATCTCTCTGCGGGTCATCAGTTTTCCTCCCCTTCTTCTATAGACATGCCTTCAGGAAGGTCCTCCCCGAAGAGGATCTGTTCGGTGACAAGCATGTCGACCTCCGACTCCTCCTCGAGGACCTCCGCTTTCTCTCTCTCGGGTGCTTGGTCGCTGCCCCTGCTTCGGGCGGAGGGGTACCGGAAGGAGGAGAAGTCCTCCTCGTCCTCGTCCATGAGAAGCTCTCCGATCGTCCCGTCGCTGTACTTCACTTCAACGTCGAGGCCGAGCCCCTGCAGCTCCTTCACGAGGACGCGGAAGCTCTCGGGCACGCCCGGTTTGGCGAGGTTCTGCCCCTTCACGATGCGCTCGTAGGTCTTCAGGCGCCCGCGGATGTCGTCGGACTTGACGGTGAGCATCTCCTGAAGGATATTGGCGGCGCCGTACCCCTCGAGCGCCCACACCTCCATCTCGCCGAAGCGCTGGCCGCCGAACTGGGCCTTGCCGCCGAGAGGCTGCTGCGTTATCAGGCTGTAGGGGCCTATGGACCGCGCATGAATTTTGTCGTCCACGAGGTGGATGAGCTTCATCATGTACATGCAGCCCACGGTCACCTTCTTGTTGAAGGGGTCGCCGGTACGGCCGTCATAGAGGGTGATCATGCCGTCGCGGGTGAGCTCGGGGTACCGCTCGTCCCGGATCTTCTCCAAAAGGGCGAAGATCTCGTCCTCCTTCGCCCCCTCGAAGACGGGGGTGGCCACCATCCAGCCGTTCTGCACGGCGACGAAGCCCATGATGGTCTCGAGAACCTGGCCGAGGTTCATCCGGCTGGGAACTCCAAGAGGGTTGAGGACCACGTCGACGGGGGTGCCGTCGGGAAGGAACGGCATGTCCTCCTCGGGAAGGATGCGCGACACGACGCCCTTGTTTCCGTGCCGCCCGGCCATTTTGTCGCCGACGGTGATCTTTCGGAGCTGGGCGACGTAGATCTTCACGACCTTGTTCACGCCCGGGCTCAGAGCATCGGGGTTGTCCGCCCTGGTCATCTCCTTGACGGCGACAACCTTGCCCCGGGCACCGTGGGGGACCTTCAGGGACGTGTCGCGGACCTCGCGCGCCTTCTCGCCGAAGATGGCGCGAAGGAGCTTCTCCTCGGGCGTCTGGTCCGACTCCCCCTTCGGGGTCACCTTGCCGACGAGGATGTCGCCGGCGTTCACCTCAGCTCCTACCCGGACGACGCCGTCCTCGTCGAGGTTCTTCAGCATGTCCTCGCCCACGTTCGGGATGTCCCGGGTGATCTCCTCGGGCCCGAGCTTCGTATCGCGAGCCTCGATCTCGTACTCCTCGATGTGGATGGACGAGTAGAAGTCCTCTTTGACGAGCCGTTCGCTCAGGAGGATGGCGTCCTCGTAGTTGAAGCCCTCCCAGGACATGAAGGCGACGAGCACGTTCCGGCCGAGGGCGAGCTCTCCCCCCTCCGTTGCCTGACCGTCGGCGATGATCTGCTCCTTGGACACCGTGTCACCCCTCTTGACGATGGGCTTCTGATGGATGATGGTGCCCTGGTTCGACCGGCGGAATTTGACGAGGGGGTACACCGTCGTCTTCGCGCCCTTTTTGATCTCAATCCTGTTCGAGTCCACGTACGTCACCGTCCCGTTGTTCGAGGCGACGACGCAGGAGCCGGAGTCCTTCGCGATGCGGTGCTCCACGCCCGTTCCCACCACAGGTGCCATGGGGGCGATCAGGGGGACGGCCTGCCGCTGCATGTTCGATCCCATGAGCGCGCGGTTGGCGTCATCGTGCTCGAGGAAGGGGATCAACGCCGTCGAGGCGGACACGATCTGCTTCGGGGAGACGTCCAGGTAGTCCACCTCATCGCGGGGCACGGAGACGATGTTCTCCTGATAGCGCGTGAAGCACTCCTCGGGGATAATTCTGCCGTCGGCGTCCACGGGTGTGTTCGCCATGCC
>ENA-UOOM01003857-UOOM01003857.1-fermentation-metagenome-genome-assembly--contig:-NODE-3857-length-10398-cov-4.446292_pt1 | contig 10398 bp, 7 predicted proteins | sample MGYA00245781_ERZ724031 | MGnify/ENA primary metagenome ERZ724031 (study PRJEB28704, sample SAMN03018317) | fermentation metagenome | biome: anthropogenic terrestrial biome; feature: soil; material... | reverse complement strand
AAGAAGATATCTTCTTCATCAATATGAAAATTATTACTACTAAAGGGATTAATAGCAATATTTATGGGTTCATTTGTATCCATGTATTTTGCTAAAGCGTAAGTATGACGAATTTTTAGGTAATTTTCAACAGATGATAATATATCCTGCTGATTATCATAATGGCAGCTAATCATAAAGTAATTATTTACATAGTTGTAGAAAACCCCCTTAACATCCTTGAAGTCGATTTCTTTAAAATCGAGGCCCTTTTCTATGTATTCATAATATTTAGCTCTATATTCTAAAGGCTTACACCCATACCATCTTTTAAAGCTTCTGTAATAATACTTTACATCTGAGAAACCACATCTGTCTGATATATCGGAAATGTTCATATCTGAAAACAGAAAAAGCTCTGATTTAATAGCTCTTTCGTAATTAATTCGCGCTTGAAAACTATAGGAATTAACCTTTTTCCAAAAGTGAGAAAAATAGTTTTTTGTGATAAACTCTTCTGCTACAATATCTTCTAGAGTGATTTTTTGATCATAGTTTTTGTCTATATACCGTAAGATTCGATGATATCGATCTAATTGAACAGAACTAACAAAGCCATCATTTTTTTTAATAAACTGCAACCAATCAAATTCATATACTAGTGCATAAATGAGCTGTTGCTCATACCTTTTAATAGTCAATTCAGGAGTAAAATTTGCATTTATATAATCGGACACAAGATTGATGAGAACATTTCGAAATCTAATTTTATATTCTCTTCTTATATTTTCTTCGAAGTTTGTGCTTTCGATTTCAAATCCTTCATCAGCAAATGTATTGCTTCTAAAGAACATATATTTAATATAAGGAAATTGATCTTCAAAGTAATTTAAATTGATATATATAGAAGCAACAATAGCATCTGATGAACTGCTTATCGTATGGATGTACTTATGATTGACAAATGCAAAATCTCCTTCTTCAACATTCAGGCGTTCAAATCCTGATGTGACTTTAACAGAACCTTTCAGTGGGAGAACGATTTCTACTGTATTGTCATGCCAGTGTACAGAGGATTTTTTTATTGAATGAACCTTTAGTTGGAAGGGGGAGTTTTCAAAAAAATATATTTTTTTTTCTTGCATAATATTATGTTTTCTTAATTTGCTATTCATATTCTTATCTCCTATTTGGTGTTCTGTTTATTATATCAAAATACAGCTGTAAACGCAGATGGAAATTTTGTTTATGATCTTGTTTTTATTTGGAAACAATTTGTGGTAATATAAATTATGAAGTTTTTCAATAAATAATTTTCATCTTGTAGGCTAGGAAAATTTTAAAAATCAAGTTTTTATAGCAAGGTAGATAATCACGAAGAGTCAAAAGGGTCAAAGATTATAGTAGAGGAAGTTTGAGTGTGATATGAGTTATTGTTTTGAATGCGGTACACTATTGACTAGCAAGTGGAGGCGAGATGATGGAAATGTTCCATTCTGTACATCTTGTCACATGTATCGATACCCTATGTTTAATGTGGCGGTTAGCGTAGAAGTGTTAGATTCTTCCCAAGAGAAAATGATATTAATACAGCAGTATGGAAAAAAGTCAAATGTTTTAGTAGCTGGATATATCAATCTTGGAGAATCTGCAGAACATGCTTTAATACGAGAGGTAAAAGAGGAGTTGGGTTTAGATGTAGTTTCCTATGAATACAATAAGACCAAGTATTATGAAAAATCAAATACTTTAATGATTAACTTTTCTTGTACTGTAGATTCTACGGATTTGAGCAATATGGATCATAAAGAAGTAGACTATGCTAAATGGTACACCTTAGAGGAAGCTAAGGAAGAAATTAAATCAGGAAGCTTAGCAGAGGAATTTTTTTTGGAATTTATGCAAAAAAGAAATAAAAACAGATTTCTAGATAAAAGATAAATTTATGTTTAATCAAGAATATATAGTGGTATATATAGTGTAGTAATAAAAAAACAGCGTAATATTTGTTAATATAATTATATGGAGGATTAAATATGGAAAATAGTAAAACATTTAAAAACTTAATGGATGCATTTTCAGGCGAGTCACAAGCTAATCGTAAATACGAAGCCTATGCTAAAAAGGCAGAAACAGAAGGTAAAAAGAATGCAGCAAAATTATTTAAAGTTGCAGCAGATGCTGAAACACTTCACGCTTTAAAAGAATACGAACTTGCTGGAAAAGTCAAATCTACATTAGAAAATCTTGAAGATGGAATCGAAGGGGAAACATACGAATATAAAACGATGTACCCAGAATTTATAAAAGAAGCAGAAGAAGAAGGCAATAAGAAAGCAGTTCAAGCCTTTACCTTTGCTATGAAAGCAGAAGAAGTTCATGCGGCTTTGTATAAAGACGCAATTGAAAATATTGATCAAGAAGAAGAAATTTTCTATTACTTATGTCCAGTATGTGGAAATATTGAAAAGGTAGTTCCAGAAAAATGTCACATCTGTAATGTACCAGGTTCTAAGTTTATAAAATACTAATCGCTATAAGCCAATGTAAGCCGAAAACTTATGTTTTGAGTCCCTATTTTACATAGGGGCTTTTTTTAGTAGGTGATAAATAAAACCTGAACTTGCCTTTGGGCGAGGTAATGACTTAAACTCCTGCACATGTCATGCTAAGCGAGGAGTAGGATCTGTGCATGCGGACGCTTGAGAGTGTACCATCATTAAGAGGTTTTAAATAATTCTAAATTGTGGGAGAAGCTCACTCTAGCGCCAAGCCTTCACTTATGCTATACTTTCGTATGTGCACTTAGCACTTATTAAAGTAAATGGAGACGAAGTGAATGATATATTTAGACTACGCTGCAGAAACTCCTGTAGACCCTCAGGTCTTAAACACATTTAATGAGGTATCTATAAAATATATTGCAAACCCTAATTCTACTCATCGCTTAGGAAAGCAAGCTAAGGAGCGATTAGAATACGAAACAGATCGTATAAGCAAGCTCTTACATGTAAAATCAAGTGAAATCATCTACACTTCTAGTGCAAGCGAATCCAATAATCTAGCTATAAAGGGACTTGTGGAAAGATATAAAACTCATGGTAAGCATATTATCGCCACTTACTTAGAACATTCTTCTGTAAATGGTCCGATGAGTTATCTTAAAGATCGAGGTTATGAAATAGATTATGTAGATATTCTCCCCAATGGATTAATAGATATAGAACATTTAAAGGAGCTTCTTAGAGAAGACACGATTTTAGTCTCTATTTGCTATGTAGATAGCGAAGTAGGGATTATTCAAGACATAAATAAACTAGGAGAACTTATTAAAGCCTATCCTAATTGTCACCTCCATACAGATGGGACTCAGGCAGTAGGAAAGATTCCCCTTGTTATTGAAAACATTGACATGATTACATTTGCTCCCCATAAATTTTATGGTTTAAATGGTAGCGGTATACTAATCAAGAAGGAGCATATAGAGTTAGAGCCAATGATACATGGTGGAATCAGTACTACACCTTATAGGAGTGGTACGCCAAGTTTAGCCCTTATAGCAGCAACAGGACAAGCGTTAGAGACAGCTTTTCTTAATGTAGAGAGCAGGCATCGTTCTGTAAGTAAGCTCAATAATGATCTACGTACAGAACTAAAAAAATTACCTAAAGTAGAGATTAATAGTCCAGAACAGGCAAGCCCTTATATTTTAAACATAAGTCTTTTAGGAATAAAAGCAGAAAAGATCGTCCAAGCCTTAGACTTAGAAGGCATATGCTTATCTTCAAAATCTGCATGCTGTGCAATGAATACACCTTCAAGACCTGTTTACGCTCTTACGAATAATAGAAAGAGAGCTTTATCTACGCTGAGAATCAGTTTGAGTCATCTTACTACTGAGGAGGAAATTAATCGGTTTATGAGTTGTCTTAAGAATATTTTGGAAGCTGAAAGTTGAACTTTCTTTTAGGGTGGTCAGGTGGTCAGGTGGTCGGGTGGTCAGCAAAAACGTAAAGAGCGGACAGCTGACAGCGGAAAGCGGAACTTTATATCTGGTTGATCGGTTGTTTTGTTGGACGGTTGGACGGGAAAACAAACTCGCCTTCAGGCGAGGTAATGACCCTAGCTCCTGCAGAAGTCATCCTGAGCGTAGCGAAGGATCTCTACACATTAGGTAGTGAGTGAAAAACATCTGGAAGCCAATGAAAGTCATCTACTATTCCTCATCAGCCACCGAAGGTCGCTATAATACTGATAGCTGAATGCTGGCCGCTAGTGGCTAAGCTCTAGGGATCTATGAGTAGAGATGATTCTCGAATAGAATACAAGTAAATAACAAAAAAAGAGGTACACATGGAAAAATATAAATTAATTGAGAGAAGTATAATAAAAAAATATCGCAAAGAGATTTGGAAGAGGTTTGTTGAGGGGATTAATGATTATGAATTGATTCAGGAAGGGGATAAAATTGCTGTTTGTATCTCTGGTGGCAAAGACTCTATGCTTATGGCAAAATGCATGCAGGAATTAAAAAGACATGGCAAAGTTCACTTTGATTTAGAATATGTAGTCATGGACCCAGGTTACAATGATATCAACAGGCAGCGGATTATTGACAATGCAGAGCTTATGAATATTCCTATTAAGGTATTCCAATCAGATATCTACGATATTGTGGCAGATATTGACGACTCTCCTTGTTACTTATGCGCTAGAATGAGAAGAGGTTACTTATACAAGAATGCTCAGGAATTAGGCTGCAACAAAATTGCCTTAGGACATCACTTTGATGATGTTATTGAGACCATACTCATGAGCATGCTTTATGCTGGAGAGTTTAAAACCATGATGCCTAAGCTTATAAGCACAAATTTTAAAGGTATAGAGCTTATTCGTCCTATGTACAAAGTAAGAGAAGAAGATATTTTAGCGTGGAAAAGATATAATGACTTACAATTTATCCAATGTGCTTGTCGCCTTACTGAGAACTGTGTTCTCGGAGATAATGGAGGCGGTTCAAAGCGAGAGGAAATGAAAGCAGTTACATAGTTCCCCAGTTACATACGATTACTCCCCATTCAGACGTACCAATCCTCATATTGATCAAAATATCTTTGCTAGCGCTCACAATGTAAATTTGGAGACGGTTATTGGCTATCGAAAACAAGGTCAACGATATAGCTTTTTAGATGAGTACGATCAATAAAAGGTGGTCAGGTGGTATGTCGTAGGTTGCGGGCTTGTAGCTCCTTACAGTCACTACAAACCTCGCCAACCTTGACAGGGGTAATACCTAATTTCTCTGCCTTTTGGCAGATAAATTAGGTATTACTCCCAGGTGGTCAGCAAAGGCATCTTATGTATTTCTTTTGGGTCTTAAGATCCTTCGCTGCGCTTCAGGATGACCCACAACTGAGCTACCCTGTCATTCTGAGCTTAGCTCTCACCCTGTTATCCTGAGCTTAGCTCTCACCCTGTTATCCTGAGCATAGCTCCTACCCTGTTATTCTGAGCATAGCTTTCACTCTGTCATTCTGAGCGCTAGCGAAGAATCTTGGTGGTTTAAATTCACCTAAAACTAAAGGTATTTTACAAATACCTTTTTTGTGGTATAATTTTAGTAACTCGACTTACTATTTTGCAGATAAAGGTGGTATAAGCATGAAGTGTGAATTTGACGAAAGGAGTTCTGTTACACTTATTGGAAAGTTTATGAAAATCCATTATGTCACATTGGTTAAGGTATTAAATAAGCATGGGCTGCATAAAGGTCAACCCTATATTTTAACGTGCCTTATGAAAGAACCTAGGATGACTCAAAATGAATTGGCTAAAAAACTAGATGTGACAAAATCCACCATGGGCACATCTCTAAAGCGCATGGAAAAAAACGGATTTATCGTTCGAGAGCAAGACGAAGAAGACTGTAGATGCAATCGCATAAGCATTACAGAAAAAGGAAGAGCGGCTCTTGAAGCTTGCGATAAAGATGTTTCAAGTATAATTCAAGCTATGTTCTCAAAAATTAGTGAAGATGAAGAAGAGATGATGAATGATATCTTTAGAAGGATGATTGAAGGCATTCAATCTTATGTTCCATAAGGTTTTAAGTTTATTTGAGAACTAGGTGTAATCAAGGAATTAAATCGACCAATAATAGATTGGCGCGTATTAAAGTTGAGGTGAAGGTATGATAAAAAAATTTGCACCGTATTTAAGAAATTATAAGCGTGCAACCATTCTAGGAATGACCTGTTCTGCCTTAGAGGCCGTATTTGAACTCTTAATACCTCTAGTTATGTCCTATATCGTTGATGTAGGAATACAAAATAGAGATGTAGAGTATACCATACGAATGGGAATTATTATGGTTCTATTAGCAGTAGTTGCACTAATATTAGGAATAGGCGCAGCACGGTTTGCAGCTGTAGCTGGTCAAGGATTTGGAGCGGAGTTAAGAGAAGCTCAGTTTAAAAAAATACAATCCTATTCCTTTAAAAATATTGAAAAATTTAGTACAGCATCGTTAATCACAAGGCTTACAAGCGATGTAAATGCATTGCAAATGTCTGTAACCATAGGAATGAAGATATTAGTTCGTTCTCCATTTATGTTGGTATTTGCCTTGGTTATTGCCGTAACTATTAGCGCAAAATTGGCGCTGGTATTTGCTGTGGGCATACCTATTTTAGGGATTTCATTGTTTTTAATTATCAGTAGAGTAAAACCTTATTTTACAAAACTCCAAGAGAGAACCGATGATATGAATCTGACGGTTCAGGAAAACTTGACAGGTATTCGAGTAGTCAAATCTTTTGTTCGCCAAGCTTTTGAAAAGTCTAAATTCAATAAGAGCAATGAAGAACTCATGAAAGCTTCAGAAAGAGCTTTTAGTCTTACCGTATTAAATATGCCTATTATGCAGTTAGTCATCTTCTCTACAATCATAGCCATTTTGTGGTTTGGAGGAAATATGGTTAGTATAGGAGAACTAGAAGTTGGTAAGCTTACAAGTTTTCTCACATATGTCAATCAAATTCTAATGTCTCTTATGATGCTTTCTTTTATATTCATTATGCTCTCTCGTTCTATTGCTTGTGGAAAACGTATCCTTGAAGTTCTGGAAGAAGAGCCAGAAATTGTAGATGATAGTATTCACGATTATCAAGTGGAAAATGGGGATGTGGTTTTTGAAAATGTCTATTTTAAATATGACGAAGGCAGTGAAGAATATAATTTGACCAATATCAATTTAAATATTAAATCTGGGCAAACAATAGGTATTATCGGAGGGACAGGTTCAGCTAAAAGTACTTTAGTACAGCTTATACCTAGATTGTATGAAGCAGCAAGTGGAAGTGTAAAGGTAGGCGGGCATGATGTGCGTGAGTATAAGCTTCATACTTTAAGAGATGCAGTTGCTATGGTATTACAAAAAAACACCCTTTTCTCTGGGACCATTGCGGAAAACCTTAGGTGGGGAGATGAAAAGGCTTCTGATGAAGAATTGAGATTAGCAAGTAAAGCAGCTTGTGCCGAAGAGTTTATTGAAAAGTTTCAAGATAGCTATGACACCTATATTGAGCAAGGTGGTGTCAATGTATCTGGAGGGCAAAAGCAAAGACTTACTATTGCTAGGGCATTACTTAAAAAGCCAAAAATTCTCATACTAGATGACAGTACTAGTGCAGTAGATACGGCTACAGATGCCAAAATAAGAGAAGCTTTCCGTAAGGAACTAAAAGACACAACTAAAATCATTATCGCTCAAAGGATATCTTCTATCCAAGATTCAGATCAAATTATCGTCTTAGATGATGGAAAGATTGCCAATATAGGAAATCACGAAGAACTTATGAAGGACAGCGAAATTTACCGGGATGTATATGAATCTCAACAGAAAGGAGTTGCAATAGATGGCTAAACAAGGACCAGGTAGACATAATTTTCAAAAACCAAAAAACATTAAAAAGACCCTTACATTTTTAATGAAATACGTCAATAAGTACAAGATATTGTTAGTCTTTGTATTAATTTGTATGTTTATGAGTAGTTTTGCCATGATTGCAGGTTCCTATTTTTTAAAACCTATTATCAATGATTATATTATACCAGGAAATTTTAGTGGTCTTATAAAAATGCTCATGCTCTTAGGTGCTATTTACTTAATTGGTGCGTTAAGCTCCTATACTTATGCTCGCATTATGGTGCATATATCTCAAAATGCAGTGGCTCAAATGCGTCGAGATTTATTTCATAAAATGCAGGATTTGCCTTTGAAATATTTTGATACCCATAGTCATGGAGATTTGATGAGCCGTTATACAAACGATATTGATACGATTAGTGAAGCCATCAATAATAGTTTAGCAGGAGTTATTAGCAATATCATTATGTTTTTTGGTGTCTTAATTATGATGATTGTCCTTAGCCCAATACTGACCTTATTAACTGGAGTAATGATTGCTTTGATTTTATTTACGGCACAATTAATAGGTAAAAAAAGCAAATATTATTTTTCACTACAACAAAAGAAACTCGGTTTGGTCAATGGTTATATTGAGGAAATGATGGAAGGACAAAAGGTAGTTAAAGTATTTAGCTACGAAGACAAAGCTATAAATGAGTTCTCTAAGAGAAATGAAGAATTAAGAGTAGCTGCCACAAATGCCCACACTTTTGCAGGAATGATGATGCCTGCCTTAGGGAATCTTTCCTATGCGAACTATGCACTTACCAGTTCTGTAGGTGGTATTATGGCTATTGCTGGCATGCTCGATATTGGTACACTAGTCTCCTTTCTGCAATACAGTAGGCAAGTGTCACATCCAATTTCACATATGTCACAACAGATGAACACCATTCTTTCTGCTTTGGCAGGAGCAGAGCGTATCCTAGAAGTAATGGAAGAAAAAGAGGAAATAGACGATGGTAATGTAATCCTAAAGAGAGTAGAAATTTGTGAAGATCAATCTATTAAAGCAACAGAAAAGAAAACTGGATGTTGGGCTTGGGAAGTAACAAATGAAAATGGAGAAAAGAAGCTTGTACCTTTAAAAGGTGATGTTCGATTTGAAAATGTAGTATTCGGATATAATGAGGAGAAAGTTATATTAAAAGACATTAGCCTCTTTGCAAAACCAGGTCAAAAAATTGCCTTTGTAGGTTCAACAGGAGCAGGGAAGACCACTATTACCAATCTGATCAATCGCTTTTATGAGATCCAATCAGGTAAAATAACATATGATGGCATCAATATAAAAGATATTAAAAAAGATTCTTTAAGACAATCTTTAGGAATTGTACTACAAGATACTCATTTGTTTACAGGAACAGTTGCCGATAATATTCGCTACGGGCGATTAGATGCTACAGATGAAGAGATTGTTGCAGCAGCTAAATTAGCCAATGCTCATACCTTTATTAGGCACTTACCTCAGGGATATGAAACTATGCTGACAGCAGATGGAACAAATTTATCTCAAGGTCAAAGACAACTCCTTTCCATTGCAAGAGCCGCTGTAGCGGACCCTCCTGTTTTGATTTTAGATGAGGCTACTAGCTCTATTGATACAAGAACAGAAAAGCTTATTGAAGAAGGCATGGATAAATTAATGGAAAACAGGACCGTATTTGTCATAGCTCATAGGCTTTCCACTATTAGAAACTCTAAAGCGATTATGGTTCTAGAACAAGGAGAAATCATCGAACGAGGATCTCACGACGAGTTAATCGAAGGAAAGGGAAGATACTATAGACTTTACACAGGTCAATTTGAACTAGAGTAAATATAGTCGCTAGTTCATAGTCCTTAGTCTCTAGCTCTCGGGTATTCCTTTTAGTTGGAAGCTACACACAATCTGAAGCAAATACTAGTCTCTAGCATTCGGCCCCTCCGGGGTCCTTTTTATTTGCCGGTTAATACTCGAACGGATGCAGAAAGAAATAATTCCACATTACGTCAAGAAAAGTTCCGCTTTCAGCATTCCGCAAAAGACATCAAAAAGCTGTTGACAATTAGAGGACTATAATTATATAATGAATTAAATTAAACAAATAAACAGAAACCTTTGAGAAAGAGTAGTAAACTTTTTGATTGTATTTTAGAGAGCTGCAGGTGGTGTGATTGCAGTATACAGGGAATGGTTGAATGGACTTTTGAGGGCAGCCCGAAATGAAAAGAGTAGGCGCTGACGAGAACTGGACTCGTTACAAATACGGCATATATGATGGTATATGTTAAAGTGGATTTCTAAGAAATCAATTTGGGTGGTACCGCGATTACGTTTATTCGTCCCAAGTATTTGCTGAAGCAAATACTTGGGACTTTTTTTAATTTAAAAATAGGTGGTCAGGTGGTCAGCAAAAGATCGGAAGAGCGTCGTGTAGGGAAAGAGTGTAGATCTCGGTGGTCGCCGT